>Ga0116231_10001253_pt1 | contig 51314 bp, 32 predicted proteins | sample S1TSphgellanicum_2_FD_89695 | JGI IMG/M metagenome (GOLD analysis project Ga0116231, IMG submission 89695) | Host-associated microbial communities from peat moss isolated from Minnesota, USA - S1T2_Fd - Sphagnum magellanicum MG | ecosystem: Host-associated > Plants > Peat moss > Unclassified...
TAAAAAATTTTCAAAAAAAAAAAAAAAAAAAAAAAAAAAAAAACCACATTCTAGTCGACCGACCGACAATTGTGATTATTTACAAGAAATGTTTGGCACCCAATTGCAGGTGATACCACCGGGGATGGATTTTAGCACGGTGGTTGTTGCGGATGCGGGTGATGTGGTCGAAGGTGAGGTTGATTCGGTCACATTCTCGGGTGATGCCACTACCGTAGTACCCATCTCACCCCGAGCCAATCCTCCAATTTGGGATGAGGTGCAATTCCGAACCGCCACCCATCATATCATGTACAATTGTGGGTTCAAAGATCCAAATGTAAAAAATAAAAAAAGCACAAGGAAAAATTTGTGTTGCATGTATATATATATTCTCCTTTCTTTTGGTTTTTTTTCGGGTTTAGGGTTTAGGGTTTAGGGGTTTTTTTTTTAAAAATCTACATATTATGGGAAGAAGCTTTGGCCTTTTGTTTAAGAGCTAGAGAGAAGAAAGAAATTGATTCATGGAGATATTCAATGTGTTCATATGCATAACTTTCTCTCTTGTTCGTGTTTTTTCTTAGGTCGGCCTTGCCTTGGTACCAAGAAGGCAAGGATATTGTGTTTAGATTCATAATAGAGTATAGTAGCTTAAGGGATTTGGGCCCCTAGGTAATAATATTAGGTCTATTTTTATATGAGGATTTTTTTGAAAGATGATATCTTGGCTTGTGTTGAAACTTGAGCTTGGTTATAGAGTTATAATATCTTGAAGGATTTTGGTTTCTTTTAGAGGATTTTTTTGGAACAATTATATTTTTGCATGGTGAAATATTTGAGTTTTCATAATTCTTCTTTTTGTCTTAAGATACTTTTTTAATGTAAATGGCAAGGCCCTAAACCCTAAACCAAAATCCTTCAAGAGTGTGACACACCCCTTGTTTGGTGATGTGCAAACTAGATAATGCGATTCTTCAGCAACCCACACAAGCCCATGATTTTGGCACTTGCACGACCCGACCCCAAAAAGAACATCACAACACTCTTGAAGGCTTTTGGCGAGTGTGCGCCATTGCGTGAATTGGCAAATCTGGTATTTCCACCCTCACATTCTCTCTCTCTCTCTCTCTCTCTCTCTCTCTCTTCCATTCTTTCTCTTTGACTCAAAACCAATGTAGGATCATCTCAAATGGGTAGCAATTTTTTTTTTCTCCTAAAGAGAATTACTCAACATCTCATTTCATTTCACCCAACTTTCTTCACCACCCAACACACACAATTTTGTATAAAGACATTGTTTTCTAGCAAAGCACTTTGTAGAACATAAGATTTTTTTTTCCAAAGTAGTAAAGAAAACCCAAAATTCTTTGTGTGATGAACAGACGTTGATCATGGGCAATCGTGATGACATTGAGCAAATGTCAGGCAGCAATGGAGTAGTTCTAACCTCAGCGCTGAAGCTGATTGATAAGTATGATCTCTATGGCCAAGTGGCTTATCCCAAGCACCACAAGCAGTCTGATGTTCCTGAAATCTACCGACTCGCAGCAAAAACCAAGGTTTTATTCATTTGCAATCTTCTCCATACTAGGAAGAAGCATCAGATTCTTCATCTCTAGATTTTACAAGTTTTTGCAAAGTCTTATCAAATGTTTATGAAGTGGAGCACTTCTTCAAACTTCACACATTCATATCAATTCACAGCTGACATTATAAAAATGTACATTTCTCCAAGAGCATCCATCATCCTCCAACTAATTTCTTTGTTAAAATGGGTCATGTATTTTGCAGGGTGTGTTTATCAACCCTGCTTTGGTGGAGCCATTTGGTCTGACACTTATTGAGGTACATCTTAAAAGGAAATTTTATTTGATGGGTCCTTTCACACAAGTCAAAAGGAACTTGGGATTTTATTGCAACAATCTTCTCACATTCAATTCTGCCAGAAAAACATTTAACATTTCAAGAATTGCACTCTTGATCCAGCTTTTGTTGTTGTTATATGGAGTGTAACAAGTCTTAGCACCTAATTTGCTTGCTTCCTCTCCTTGTTCACAACTAAGTCCATGAGAGAGTTGGGAGGAAAGATGGTGTGAGTCAGTGCATGTGCAAGTGACAAATTTTCTTTTTTGATTGTGTATTTGAATGTAGGCGGCAGCACATGGTTTGCCAATGGTGGCCACGAAAAATGGAGGCCCTGTTGACATTCATAAGGTTTTGCTTTTTGACCCATCAAACTACGGCCTAATTGAAAGTGAAAGTGTGATTGCATACTACACAAATGCCAACTAGCAAATAAGCCCAACAATTCAATTAGAAGTCAAGCTCTATGTATTTTGTAATAAGCTTTTCTCATATATAGTCTGTCTTTTTTCTCATGTGCCACAAAAGTTTCAAGGTAGTATTAATAATAATAATTGCTTTATTGCAACTTCATGTTTTATGACATTATTTCCATATAACATTTGGTATGATTGTCATGATGTTGAAGGAAACATAAAACTTGTAATAATCTCTTCTCATAGTTTGTCTTCTTTTAAAAGACAATTTGTCACAAAAGGTCCAAGGTTAATATTTCCTTGTAACATTTGGTATGATTGTCATGATGTTGATGGAAACATTACACCATGAACTCGTCTCAAGGACAAAGTACCTAACTTCTCAATGTTATTGCAATGTGTAAAAAAAAGTTTACAATTGAGAATTTTGGATTGTATGGATTTTTATTATATTTCAATAAAGGGAGGAAGGATTTATGAGTGGATGGGTGGTTGTGTGGGTGGGTGCATGTTTGTTGTAGACGTTGAGCAATGGGTTATTGGTAGACCCACATGATGGTGATGAAATTGCTAAAGCTCTATTGAAGCTAGTGTCGGATCGTGCACTATGGACTTTATGCCGCAAGAATGGGCTTCGCAACATTCATCAGTATTCATGGCCTGAACATTGTCGCACTTATCTCACCCGCATTGCTCAATGTCGCATGCGACAACCACAATGGCAAACAAACACATCTGAAGATGGGAAAGATGATGATGAATCCCAAGGGGATTCACTACGTGATGCCCATGATGTATCATTACGATTGTCAGTGGATGGGGATAAGCTTGGACATGATATTTCATTGTCCAATCCTGGTGAATTGGAACGAGCTTTGCGTGCACAAAATAAATTTGCACACAAAAATTCCAATGGCAGTGGGAATGAAGTTGCAACAAAACCAGAATCTGGGAAGCGTTCCCACACTGGTCGATTGGAGCCAACTCATGAGGAGGATTCTTCAAGTATAGATGCAACTGCTTATAAATCAAGCGCCACAATAGGGCCATTATCGAAAGCCCACATGTTGAAAAGGCGAAAACGTCTTTTGGTGATTGCAGTTGATAGCTACAATTCATCTTTGGAAAATCCAAGTGAGACATTGGTGAAGATGATTCAAGAGATTGTGAAGACAATTCGAATCATGGAATCAAATCATGTGCGATCCACCACTGGCTTAATCTTATCATCTGCATTCTCTGTATCGGAGATCGTGACAACCTTGACATCAAATGGTGTGTCACCCCATGATTTTGATGCTCTTGTTTGTGGTAGTGGAAGTGAAGTGTACTATCCAGCTGAATCAGGCATTGAGACTGAGTTGCAAGTGGATGCCGACTATCAATCCCACATCGATTATCGTTGGGGATACAATGGGCTTCGCAAAACCATGCCTCGTATAACATCTCTTGATGGGGATGTTGAAAGTAAAAATCCAATTTTCATTGAAGATGAAGAGACATGTAATCCACATTGTCTTGCATATCGACTCACTAAACCCGATACTGTAAGCACCACCATTTTGAAAGTCATCATGTCTTGTTCAAAGAGTTTCAAATTATACCTATATGAAATCAATCTTAAATTGGGTTTAAACCAAGGTTTAAATTAATGCAAATATTGAACTTGTGATGATGAATGGGAAGATGGGATGGATTTAATGGGTTTTGTAGGGGCTGCCAGTGGATCAAATAAGACAACGCCTGCGTATGCGTGGGTTGCGTTCCCATGTCATATATACCCATAATGGATCTCGTCTTCATGTCTTGCCCTTGTTGGCTTCTCGTTCCCAAGCTCTTCGGTAAATTCACCCCACCTTTCTACCCTTTTGACATCTAGCATGATATCTAGTTTGTCGATGTTCATGGAAATAAATATTCAAAAATTTTAAAAATTGATATCAAAACCCTTAAACCTCCCCCCTCCTCCTCCTCCCTCCTTGAAGACAAAACAATTTTTAATGTGAAATTTATTCGCACTTCACATTATGAAGATTTTTGCGAAAAAATCATCAAAAGATTCAAAAAAATTGTGGCAAGATACCAATTGAATGAACCTTCATAAGAATACTACTCAAAACTTTTATACTCAAACCTTTTCTTTTGGTGGCAGATACTTCTTTGCACGATGGAATGTGGATGTGGCGCATATGTTTGTGGTGGTTGGGGAAACGGGTGATACAGATTATGAGGAATTGTTGGGGGGTAATCACAAGACAATTGTTGTGAAAGATGCAGTCCAAGTGGGATCGGAGAGCAAGTTGAGGGCACCAGGCAATTATGATAGGTCTGACATCGCACCTCTTGAAGCCCCCAATGTCATCACCACTGACATTAGCTCACTATGTCAAGACATAGTCAATGTTCTCAAGTAAGTGATCTAAAATGCTCAAGCTCATTGTTCCCCCCCACTCACACCTTCCCCCAAGTTACTCACTTTTCTTGTCTTCCTCTTCATAGCTCACTCAATTTTCTCCGTTAAAAAAATAGGTTTTATGTATATGAAGATGAAGCTATTTGCATCATGTGCAAAACTCTTTGATAATTCTATGTCTCTAACAACAACATTAACAATTTAAAAAATAACCCATTAAGATTTCCACATTGATAGTTATTGTATTATTGATTTTCATAATAAAAGAACAAAAAAAAAGACAAAGAGAGAAAGAATTTGTACAAAGTCAATACATATGATATATGACATCCCAAATTTCCTAACTTGAGTATCATAAATGTTAATGAATGTCCAAGGTGCTCTCAACTTACTTAACAATTTTTCATGTGAAAACTATGTTGGTGGAGATGGAGCAAAGTTGGAAGTGGGTGGGGGGAAGATTTAGTTATTAACAGTAGTTATTTTGAAAGTGGGTTTTGCCATCTTTTATGTACACTATTGGATTTCTCTGACAAAATAAAGAGTGATGTTGATTTTGTCCAAATATAAATAATAGCATTTCAATCTTGGAACATTTGGTGAAAGAATGTTTTTTCCTTTGATTTCTTGAAGGAAAATTTTGGTGGTTGCTCTTGTTGAGAATTCATCTAAAGGAAGTCATGAAGGTCAATACTAGAAAATCCTCTAAAAACAAGTGTTGCTTCATTATAAAATAGTTATAACATTCCATTCCAACATTGTCCAAGCAATATAACTTTTCATGCATCACAATTGATATATTCTTTTGCTTCACAATAAAGTTATTGCTTTGAATTGGTATTGATTGATTGATTAGAATTTGATAACACATTTTGGGATTAAAATATTCTTGACTCATGTCCACATTTTGTAATGAAATGGTGTTTATGGATTGATAGCTCTCCCCCAATATTGATTACATTTGGTTGCATCATTGAGAATATCAAATTAAACAATACCATGTAATGTAAAACAAAAGGGCTTGCAAATTAAAACCTAATAATAATTATCCTTTCATCTTGCAAACTTATTCAAAAATTATGACATACTAATCAACATTGATTTATTTTCTCACAAGTGACCATCCAAGAACAACTTTTGATTAAAATTGTTACCTTGAAATTCTAGGATGTTCATGTATTAGTCAAGATCCTCAAGACTTCTTCCACATATAAAAAATATAACATGTCCTCTACCTACTTATTGTATAGCTTATCTATTTTCCACCTATCCACTTCCATTTCAAGCATGTGACTTCACTTGAACAATAAAATTTTACATGCAAATAATTTTTCACATTTGAATTACATTTGAATTCATATATATGTCAATTTAGAATTTATCTTTTTTTAAAAATGAAGATGATTGTTATTTTATTATCTGCCAATAGTAATAATTTTATAGTTCCCAATGGACACAAAACAAATAATGATGAAAGAAAGGTATCCATCATGAATGAAAGATGACTATTGTTAACCTCATTAACCAATGAGTTTTTTCGGTTTTGTTTCAAATTTTATGAAAGATGTCATTCACTTTACTTTACACCCATGACTAATGCCAAATTACAAGTGAATGCAAAAAGTTCCATGTGCATAACAATAGGTGTGGTTACATAATTATTAAAAACATTATTACATCTTGAATACATATAGTAAACAAAAGCAAAAAATATTTTTGAAAATTAATCAATGTATTGAGTAAAATTCATTAACAAGCATTTATTTCCTCAATCTTAGCATTACAAAAGAACTAAGGCACATTCCACAATTTCATGCCATTGAATTATCATTCAAATTAAAATGGTTAGATTAAGACATGTGCACCATCCTATTACACATGAGTACATGTGTGTACATGTGATTAACAAAACATGAAAATATTAATTAATATGAACTATCATATATATGAGAATGTGATTTTTGAATTCATTTTTAAAATTTAAAACATTAAAGGGAAAAAGATCTTTTTTACCAACTAGTTTTGACTACATGTTGTCCTCAACTTCATTTCAACTACACGATTATATTTCATAACTTATCTAGATTGAAAACACTACATATATACACACACACACGCACACACACACACAAAATTAACTAAGCTCCATATTAATGTTCAAAAGGTTGCATATTATATTAAAAACCCAAATAGTTAAACACCAATAGCAATGAAATTGCAATAGGGAACTGAAAAGAATGCATGGGTGAACATCAATTCACAAGTGGAACAATAAATACATATCACACAAGGCCATGACTCATAATTAAAGATAAAAAAAGGGAAGGTCAAAAAAGTGCAATCCATGTACAAATAGGTGAAGCTTGCTTAAAACCTTTTGAATACACAACAATTAAAATCCTATCATGTAACAAATGATTTATACTCTTTTAAAGTTGTTGAATGCCTATAAGCTTGCAACTATAAATGAACTTGTTTGTATAAATGATGTTCAATGTTTGGAAAATTCCTTCACCTATTTAGCAAAAGAAAAAAAATTAAGCCATACACACATGTAACCCCTTAGTCTTTTAACCTTAGAACCCACCAAACCCACAAACATCAATATCCCCCCAACACTATACTAGGTCCAAAAAACATTACATACGATCGTCACCTCACAAATGAGCCTCAAAATAAACAAACTATTGAGAATATATTGAAACACAATGTTTAAACTTCTTATAAACATACACACATATAAGGAAAAAATAGAAAGTACAATATACTTTTAGTGTTGCAAAAGATTGTTCGAAGATAGACAAGTCTAAAAGAAAATAGGGATGTTAGGTTTAAAGATCAAACAATGTGGTAGAAAAAAATTTAGTGTTTGGACAAGTAATCTTTAGATAGTTATTTTATCATGTCTTATCACTTCCAAGGGCTTATGAAGACCCCATCAAACATGTGTCATCTCAACATTTAACCTCATTAACAAGTATGACATTCAACAAAAACTAAAAAGTCAAATCTTCACATTGGGGAGCAACCTAGAAACACAAAATGGAAACATTGTTAACACATGTACTAGTTGATGGATGGCTCTTCTACCATAGCTCCAAAAAGGGCAATGGAATTATTTTTTAGGGTTGCAACATCAATAGGAATAGGCAATTGTTTTTGGTCTAAAAAATCAAACAATGTAGATTTTTTAAATGTTATGCATTGACCTTGATGGCCTTTAAACAAATCTTTGAGACTTATCACAAATGGGGCTATGGATTCTCCATAAAAAGAATGCAACCTTGATTACTTGTATTATAGTAAATATCCATAGTGCAGTAGATTCAAAAAGGCAACAATGTTTGAAAAACCAACAAAAACCCATGAATCACATTTCTTGAATGTTATACCATGAAATATAGATTTTCATAAGCAAGAAAGTAAGACAAACAACTAAAACCCTGATTTGAAAACAACAAATGTAATCTACATGTGCACAACGAAGCCCACTAGTTCAATTCAACCAAATACCTTTCCTTTTTTTTCCATCGCACCACCTTGGTGAACCACCCACATTTGGCCTATTTTGGAATTCAAGAGAATTTGATCAATTTGAAAAACAATCCTCACCCATCGAAAATTTTGATCCACATGACTTGGATTATTGGTCATCACTTATTGATGAAGCTTCATTTACAATTTCAAGGGGTTGCTTGTTGCATCACATGTTACAATATGGGTTTTTTTTATAATCATTAATATCTTGAAACACTTTCAACATAAAGACCTTTTCAAAGTTGTCGCATTGACCTTATATATAGACACAATAAACACTTGGTTGATGTAATAAAAAGGAAAGAAAACCAATATGTTACAAACATTCTTTTCTCAATTTGTTTGAGCTCTAAACCCAAGTTGTGGTACCTTAATGCACCCAAGCTACAATACCCTCACATAAGAAATGTGCTTGAGATAACAAATTTACTTTGGGAGCGTAACATGTAACTTAGTTCAATGAATGCATAAACATTTTGTTCTTTGCAATGTTTATAATTCATAGACAATCATAATCACATTGGTACATGGTAGCAACATCATATGGTGTTGTGTGCGACATTTCAAACTCTACATGATTACACAAAGTAGCATACAACTTGCAAATTTAATGCACAACCATCAATTGTGCCTCTAGCCCTTAGTGGATGAATGGGATGAAGATGAAGTTTGGGGGGTTGATACACTTGATTTTGTCAAAAAACCAACTAAAACATCCATAGTTCATTTTGCGGCATTTTTTCGTAATTAAGGTTTAAGGTTTATGTGGCAAAAGTGACAAGATTTCATCCAAAGAATTTATGTAAAAAAATGGTGATAATCTAAGTGAGAGTATTTAACCAAATATGTTTATTTTACCCATAAATAAAATAAAAATCTTTGAACATCCTATTTTTGGATACGAAAAAAATTAATATGGCAAATTTTTTTTCACATCTAGCAATTGAAACCTTCCATAACAACTTCAATTTGAATTTTGGATTTAGAAATCACTTGTTGGCAATATTTTGGTATTTAAAAAATTGTGTTGTTTTTTTGGGCATGCAGGGTTTGAAACTCATTTGTTGGCTTGGTTGGCCCCCTTCACTTGTTCTTTTTTAACCATTATATTTTGCAAATTTGCCTAATGATGTTCAACCATATTGCATGCATTTGACCAAATTCTTCATCAAGGTTAATAGCTTTGATCTTCACACTTCTTTTTTGGTAGTAGATCAATGGTGGAGTGAATTTTGAGCTCAATTCTTCCACCATTGAACTCAAAAGTTTACAATAGTCACTATAGGAGTAGAAGTTGGAAAAGTAATGCAAGTTGAAAGGAAATGCACTAATCCATAAATGGCTCCATGTGTGTTATTCTTGTTTTACACATAAGTGTTTTATGGCTTTTATAGTTGATTCAAATTTGGGATATTGATGTGAACACCCCATACAAAAAAGACAACTTTCCATCATGCCTTCTATAAATCACATCTAAAATATGGAAATATCATTGGGTTAGTATCTATTGAAGCCACACACTATTAATGTTGAAATCTTTCTCATGACCTTAGATCTCACATTTCATCATTAAGCTACAAATTTTTGTATTATTGTTTCAACAAGTTTTGAAGATGTATATAAGGACTTGCATTTTCTTTTGTTGGTAGTCCTAGTTAACCTTCAATTATTGTAGTAGCTTAGTAGTACATCATATTTTTTGCACCCTTCACATCTATTAGATTTTATGGACCATAGTAAACAACACCAAATTCTAAATCCAATACGGAACAACAAATGCAAAATCAACCCAAATTGAGAAATTTGAAAGAAAGATGGAATTTTATTTTATTTTTCTTGACCACATTAAGATTTGGTTGTTAAATTATTACATTTCTCTTAACCACATTGAGGTATGGGTGGAAAATTTTATTTTAAAAAATCACATTAAACTTTATGTGGCAAATTATGTCATTTGTTGCAATCATATATACCACTAATGTGAAAGTGATGATTGGACATTTGTAGTATTAACCAAATCATGTATGTTGAACACAAATGTTTCTTTTAAACCATTGGATTTGTTAGCCCAAACCTTAATGTCAAGTCATGGCTTCACACTATCCATTATGTTGGATGTGTTGCCAATTACTTACTAAACATAATTTTTTTATAACAAAACAATATTTGAACATAACAAATATATCATATTTGGACCTAACTTAACTTGATATTTCATTATCCTTTGATAATAGAAATACATTTGGACCAAATTCCACACGGGTCTCTACATGGCCAATTGATTTAATTATATCAATTTTAGAACTTACAAGATGTCAATTTTATGGTTTGAATTATTGAAGCATGATTTTGCATTATGCAAGGTTCTAAGCTTTAAAAAAGTGTTAGTGAAATGTCACACATTGAATGCAATTCAAAAAACACAACATGTATGTCTTAGGTCTACATTGTAAAATTTAAAACCTTCTTATGGAATATGTTGTGCTACCATGTGCTAAGGTGGTTATTAACAATCCATCCTATTTCATGAACTTGATTTTTTCGTAATTCATAATGTAGAATTTGGCATGGAAAAAAATACATGTGTTATTTTGCCCCATTGAATGAGTATGAGATGTTTTGCAAGGTCATTTATTACATTTTTATTGTTGTCAATTGGTTTGGTTCAAGGTGGTTTTATAGCCACCCAAGCAAAAAACAAAGAAGATACAACATAAGTCTTATCATTAGTTTTAAAATGGGGTGGAATTCACTAACTTAAATCACTATGGGACCTTAAAAATAAAATAGATTCACCCCATCCTATTCATTTTCACTTTGCATATGTCATCATAAGGTCACTATGTAATCATCATGTTTTAGTATTAATTGACATAATTATTATTAATTAAAGGAATTCATTATAATAAATATTTTTTCTTATGTTATTGATTTAAATACCTTAGATTATTTTTAGTTATTTTATCATATGTTATTACTAATTGTTTTTGGTTATTCTATTTTAGGCTATTGCACCTTGGGCTATTATTGGTTATTTTCAACCTATTATAACCTAATCCATTATAAGTTATTCTAAATTATTTTATCTTTGGTTATTTTAAGCTATTCTCGACTATTATAAGTTATTCCACCCTAAAATATTCCAGTTTATTTTAAGTTATTATTATGTAGGTTATTATTGATTATTATAAGTTATTTTAATTATCTTACCCTAGGTTGTTTTTTATTATTGTAGGTTATTCCACCTTATGTTATTTTAAATTATTTTATTTTAGGCTATTCCACCCAAAAATATTTTTGGCTTACTTGTTTAGTTATCAATTTTATAAAATTAAAAAAATGACAAAGGATATGAAATAAAAAATTTAGTTGCAATTAAAAAAAATTATCTCATATTTTTTTCCTCCATTTCCAACTTGTAGATTATATAAAGAAAGTGTTTTGTTTGACATTTTCATACACATGTGATTTGGGGTGATCCAATCAAAGAGGTTTAACCCTAAAGGTTAAACCTAGGATAAAATAAAAATATTTATGTTCCTACCTCCTAGCTTGCATGTACCTTCTTCCTTAATCTACCTACCTACTTGTTTACCTACTTATCTAGCTACCTAGATATTAATTTAAATTTATTTTGATCAAAATTTCATTTTATTTTCATGAATTTCACCCAAATTATGCCATGTGGTAGAATCCCATTAAAGACCAATTATGCCACATGGCAAATTCCCATTAGAGAAAATTATCCCAAATGGCATAATTCCATTTAAAAAGTTACCATGTGGAAAAACCCCATTAAAGCAAATTATGCCACATGGCAAAATTTCATTAAAGTTGATTGTAAAAGGTTAGAACTTTGTAGTTGGAAGCTTTTCAATTGGAATTCACATGAAAAAATTACGAGCTCGCAAAGTCGCAAGATTCACAACTTGGGAATTTCAAGATTGTCATTTGGGAATCATAGGATAAAAAACCATTTCAACGTAATCCCCGCAATGAGGTTTAAAGTATATTATAACGAGGAGGGTGATGGCCTTCTTCCAAGTTTGGGTATGTGAATGTAATGAATCCAAACAAGTCCATGACCCAAAGTTGTCTCCATTTTTGCTAACCATTTGCATTGTGTGGGTTATGTAGGTGACTTGTCCATGAGGTGTTCGTGAATGCATTATTTTGTCATAATCCCCATTTTAAAAGCTTTTGCACACCTTGTTTTTGTTGCTACCATTTGGGGATTCATCTCCCAAACCTTGGGAAAAACTTAAGGGTGCATCGATTGTAGATTTGAAAAAGGGAAAACTTGCAAGTAAATGTGATTTGTGCATGTTAACATCCATGCACTTGACCATGCAAGATTGGTGATTCGTATTTAGCCTATAATATTAGGAAAATCATCATACTTGTTCATTTATGCTCTTGCACCAAATAGGGGAATTAAAACATTTATAGTGTCAAAGGAAAAGTCACAAATGAAGCGCTAAAAAAGAATTTCAAAACCAACAAAGGAACTTTTGAAGGCAATCGCATACTTTTTTTTCACATGTCATGGTTAGCTAGCACATGTTGGGTTCCTTCAAATTACAACATCCATTTTTGGTATTGAACATCATTGGTTACAAAGGCAAAGCTAATGTGCACCATGACTATGACCTACTTCAAAAGGCTTCGTGTCTAAATGTTTCTATTACAAACATAGCAAATTTGGGCAAATAATAATGCTACGACATAAAATAGGACATGGTCATCAACCATAAAGAATATGGGACTTGGAGTTAAATAACACATGACATCATTTGGATGAATATGCAAGCCACAAGAAGAAATCATATTTCAACCTACCACATTGAGAAACTTTTTAAAAAATAAACAATTTATAATACTCGTCAAATTTAAGGCGATTACCCACTACTTGTCCTATAAAACAAATAGTAATGATAATGATATTGTCAAAATCTAGGAACAAACTTTAAGATTTCAATTAGTTTTAGTTCATAGTCTATTTGATGTGTAGTCATAAATTTTACCACTTTGAAGGACTCTTTGATTACTTGATTTTGTTGATATTTGCTAGGTTTCATAGAGTGTTTTCCAAGGGAATTGAATCCTATTCCATAAAAGGAATTTGCCTTGATGTACTAAAAGGCAAACCTACAAAACAAAACACATTAGTATCAAAATTTCTATTTATAAATTTAGGAATGTTGAAAGGAGAATCTAGGACTTACAAGCTAGTCCATCATCAATGGTAGGAAAAAAGATTCATGAAGACATTATAGGTTGTCTTTTTATATAATTGTTCCCAAATGTTATAGCTCCAACATATAACATAATGAGATTTTGGCCATGCAAGTCTATTATGGTAACACAGAACAAAAAAAATTACATTGTAAAAAAATCCTAAACATATATTCTAACAACCAAATTTAGATTAATGGTTAGTTGAATGGTAGAAAAATATGTTCATCTTCCACACTTTTTATAATAACAACATTTACAATTTCAACAAACTTCATGTATTCAAAAAAAATTACTTTCAAAATCAAATTAGAAGAAAAATGTCTCCACATTTGAGTGGTTAGATTGTAATCATGTAGGGTCTTCATGGTAGTTTCATTGTTGGACTACATTGTGGTCACCAAAAAATTAGACTATTGTTCAAATAAAAGTTGATATACTAAGGGCACACATGATTTACTTTCTAACTAAATTGTTTTAGGGTAGTACTAATGTGATTTTTGAATTTGTAGATGTTTAGGGACTATCATGGTAGCTTTTGTTTGTACCCAATATTGAAGGTAAATGATGCCAATGGGATTCATGACCCCTTGAAGTATAAATCTTTTGTCAAGTTCATTTTTCAAACCTTTTGCAACAAAAATGCATTAATCCTCGACATTTTGACACACAACTACCCAATCTTCTTTAGTGACCATTAACACCACTCCAATGCACATGTTAGTTTTGTGTAGCATGTAGAATTGTTCATCAAAATAATATAAAAGGCATCATATAGTCTATTTGTGTGGTTCACGGTACAATACTATGGGCAATGCATCAAAAAATGTGCCCACCAAATCCACAAAACTTTGGAATTAGTCATGTGAAAAATGTTATTCAAAATCCATGTATAACTTATAAAATTATCTTGAGTGAGCTTCATTATTGTGACAAGTCATAAATGAAATAATTTATATTTTGAACAAGTTTGTTTAAGCTTTGTGTTATTTCCAATATTGCTAACACACAAGTCAATCCCATCATAATTTCCATGTCACACAAGAGTTCATGTAATTAGTGGTAACAACTGGATTGGTAACAAAATCATTGAACATTTTGATCACAAAATATTTATACTCACTTAAGACTTGTTTATAAGGGGCCTACATTGAGATCCACCTTGTTTAAATGTTTTTCAAATTTTCAAATCTCTTGACTCAATTACCTTAACTTTAGTTTAGTGCACTCCAAGTGCCTTTTGGGGGATTGGTTTTATACATGAAAGCAAGTAAACCTTTAATTTAAATCATTAAATTAAGAATGCATGAACCCTTTCATTTTTTTGATGTTGGTTATCATTGTTAATCTAATATTCACCCATTAAAATTATTTGATGAACAACTAGAATTTTTTAATTACTTGCATGTTTTTGCAAATTGTCAAGTTTAGGGTTTAGAAGTTTCTTCAAACCTCAACCACTAAGCATAACTTGCAACACACCATGTGAATATTCACCACAAGATCTACCACAAGCTTTACTCATGGAAACTTGGCAAGATCCCAAACATCTTTGAACATCCTTTGAATGTCACATTATTTCATCCTTTTCTTTTTTAGTGATTTTATAAAAGTAGGAACTTGAACAAGGATTTCAAACCATGCATTAATAACACATCTAGATGTTGATGTTATTTCTTTCCCACAAGAATTCGAACAACCAAATATGTTTTATAAGTTAATGTAACAAGGATGTTGGAAAAATTGAAACATTATGGTGTTACCATAATTTGATGTAATAAAGGTGCCCTTAAACAAACCATGACAATTGATCAACTCAACAAATTACCAAACTAATTTGACACAACATTTAACAAGGGCATAGATGCAATAATAATGTCAATAGAGCTTGAAACAAATGAATTGTTATTTAAACTTGATGCACCAAGGGTGCCCTAGTCAAATGAACCATGCCCTAAACTTGATCAATTTCATGACCCAAAACTTGATGCAATATTTAACAAAGATCTAGAAAAAAAAACTTGAATTTAAACTTTGGAGGTTTCAAAGGAGGCATTGTACTTAAACAAGATGTAAAAATGTGAGAATGATCCTTATTTGCTTTAGAATTCTCAAGACCTTTATCCACAACTAGTTTCAAATTGAAATGAACTTGTAAGGTATCTTACAAATTTGTCACACCTTAAAGATTTTATGCAAGAACATTTACTGCTTTAGCTTTGATGTCGATACATTGTTGTTTTTGTGACCTACATTCAAGGTTCAATGTTTACATTCAACATTTTTCACTTGTGGGCTATTGCCATCCACAACAAACGCCTTAACTATAGAGTTTAAAAGGCTCAACACTCCAACTTGTTAAGCTTCAACATTTCAAAGTTTTATAATTTGTTGCCATTGCCAATTTGCATTTTTTATTTCTTGCGCACAACCTTGTAGAACTTTTAAATGTTCTTGAATGTTGAACATAAAGATGCACAATAACAACCTTGTATAACTTTTGGGTCTTAACTAGTCAAATATTGAACATAACTAAGCACAATGACACCAAACAAGTTTTTGTTCAAGCATAAACAACACTAAACTCAATAGACATAAAACTTAAAACACAAACTTAAACAACATAAGAATTTAAGAACTTAATTTTAAAAAAAATTGTAGTTTGTTAAGATAGTGGTGATTAGCAATGTTGCTATGGTAAAAATTGAAGGCAAAAATAAACATGGATATGAAGAGTATGAACGATGAAACTTTTCACATGGTTAACCTACGACGGTGATGGCCCATCTCTTGCTGTAAGAGAGATGGCAATGGTGGATGGAACATCGATTGCAAATGGTGACAACAATTGTTATCTCACAAAAAGGTGACAACTTAACAAACATAACTTTTGTTGCAAACAATGACAACTCCTAGTTATTTGTTTTATGGATGGTCTTTGTCTTTTTTGATGGTTAGATTTTTCTGAAAAAATAAATTAGTCGCCTAGGTTCAACAGAAAGGCTTTGCACAACCTTTTTTATTTTTTCATTTTGCCAAAATTTTGCCAAAAAAAATGATGGATTATATAATGTCAATTCAAAAACAAATAAATAAATAACATTGTTACTAAAGTCTTTTAAATGTTTCACTTTGAAAAGGAAAATTTCAAAAAGTATGTGAAAAAGAGGTAAAAATAATGGGGAGTTAGATGTTTTGAAAAGGTATTTGAAATATTATTATAAAAATAAAAGTAATGGTAAAGGTAATGTGTTTTGTCCATATCCATGTACGACAATAGGGGGAAAAAATGAGGTGATGAAGCTTGAAAGATTCATTTTAAAGGCACACAAAATAATATGTGAATGGTGTGAAGCCATAAACTTTGGATAAATCCAAAAAAAAATCATAATGACCAAGTTAAATACTGATTAAAAAATAAAATTGAACCAACATGTGATTTAAATTTTTTTTATTTTAAATAATGTTTGCCCAAATGAGAATTTGGTTTAAAGAAAACACCAAAACGTATGTGTTTGCATATTTGAAAATCAAATGTGTGTTGAGTATGAATTCAATTCAATCAACCCAAGCATATACGATTAAGTCACATCATGTAACAAATGTGTGAAAATTGTAAACCCTAATCCTCTTCATTTCATAAAATCTCAAGAAAACTTTCACAAAGGGAAAAAAAAATTAAAAAAATAAAATCAACAAAGTGTACAAATAATGTTCAAGAACTCTATTTATAAATAACTATTACACATTGAACCGTCTATTTGCTCAAGACGACTAAGAAAACAAATTCAAATCACCACATACAAAATCCCATTATTTCCTTGGAATAAAGTTGAGCAAGTTCACAACAATCCCATGGATCAAAAAATATAATCTTCAAGCCAACACACAACCCTATTATATTATGCTAAACCTTAAAAAGTAACTATGTCTTTGCACCATTTCCCTTGGTCCTTCAAAATTCTCACAAACCTCCCAAACCCTAGTACACATTTAACTATTTTAATTCACTCAAGATAACCAAAGGTATAAGAATTCAGGCCATCAAATGCCATTGGCTTTTTCCTTTCACACTTACACAACAAGCCTACTCAGCACCCTCTACATATTACTACACTGAAACTATAACCTTGTCTCAATACAAAATAGGGTTAAAGAGCCACTTCATCAATAACACACAAAAGCAAAAGAACTAATCAACAATCTTAAACCCCTATTAACAATCTTAAACCCTAATCAACAATCTTAAACACCCAAGAAAGTTTGGAATCCACTTTCACAAATTTCACTTCTATTCTCTTCTTTCTGCAACACAAAGTTCCTCCAATTTGTTGGCCAAAAAAGGAGAAGAATCAGCAGCATCAGAATGAATCATGATGATTTTTGATTTGTTTTGCATAATATGTTCTTTAGCTGCTTGTTATGGCCTAATTAGATCATGTTAATAGTAGATCTTTCAGTAGATTTTTTGCATTAGATTTCTCTTATTGTTTTTTCACTTCATACATATACATAGATGCTGTTTGGATTTGCCATTTTCTTCTCTCTCTTGTTGCATTTTCTGTCAATTTGCACAAACCCAAGAAACCCAAGTCGCTTGAGTTGAAGATTAAGAGCTCGTGGAGCTGATCAGTCCTTTTTTTGGGGGGGCCTTGTGGTTTAGGATTTAGGGAAGAGAGAAAGCCGGATTTGGATTTAGGAGGAATGGGTATTTGCAGTTTCTTCGGTGATTAGGAATTCTAATCCGCATACCTAATCGGGTAACGTAGGAAGCAAGATTAGGTGATTAGAGAATCAGGATTAGGAGCTGCATTCTTTTGGTTGTTGGGGTTTTTGGATTTGGATTTGGCTCTGAGGTTTAAGGGCGGAGTTAGTGAACTTGGGAATCTGGTTTTAGGCTTTTGGGTGGTGGTGGTAGTAGTGGGTATTGTGGACTGGGGAGCTTGCAAGAGGAGGAAGTAGTTTTTTTGTGGGTGGATTAGGGTTGGAGGGTTTTTTGGGGGATTGGGAATTGCAGACAAAGAGATGATTAAGTTTGTGCAGATTTAGTAGATAGATTTACGAGTAGCAACAGAATTGAGCTTGTGGGTGTCGCTCTGATCTGTTGTTTTCTTTGCTCGTTGTTGTTGCTACTGCTCCATTCCTGCCTGATTCAATTTAGGGTTTGTAGTTGACGCTTTGTTTTCGTGGTTTTCGGCTAGCAAGCGGTTTTTGGGGGAGAGAACGAGAGAGAGAGAGAGGGTGTGGGCTATTTTGTGGGGATATGGAAGTTGGAGAAGAAGAAGAAGACGAAGAAGAGGAAGAATGGATAATCCCTATACCCTTAATAGATTTGAGATCTTTTGCAGACGATGAGCTCTGGAAGTTGGCAGTTTGCAGCAGCAGTAGACCATTGCAAGACATTGAGCAGCAGCATATCCCAGTACCCAAGATCAACAGAGCTGTGTTCAACGAGAGTGCTGGGAGCAAGCGACAAACTTACAGAAAGTGGGATTTGCTTATACAGGAAACAAACCCCACCCCCACCCCCACCCAGGAGCTGCTGGCAGCTGCACAGTCCACTACAGGAGTGTCTTCATCATTGGCCAGGAAGATGATGATGATGTCCACCACCATTTTGCAATCCTCATCACATCAACAAGAAACTATTACGGACAATGGCCACCAATGCAAGATAGATCAGAAACATCAGGGTTTGAAGGAGACTGGAGGAAGAGATAGTCTCCAGGGAGCTCTGCAAGTTGAGACAACATTGCTTGAGAGCAAGGAAGTTGCAGCAGCAGGTAGAGGGGATTCAGGGATTGTGCTGCACTTGAATAGACGAGAGGGTGGCGGTGTTGCTATTGCTGGGCAGAAGAGACGACAACCTAATGATGCCGATCATCATCATCATCATCGTGGTGATGGTGCTAGTGCTCATAGTTTGCATCGGCTTCACAAGAGTTTGAAATCCACCCAGAAGCAGTCTCCTGGGGAAGAAGAGCAGCATCATCAAGAAAGAGTTGCTGCACATGGCAGTGCAGAATTGTCCATGGCAGCAGGGATGATGATGAGCAGCATGGGGGGACATCTTCCTCCTCCTCCTGCAGCAGCAAGTTTAGGGCAACAAAATAATCCTGATGTTGTTGAATCTGAACCTGAAATTTATGCAGAGATGATGAAGCAGCAGCTGAAGAGAAAGAACGGGACATGGATGACCACTGTGAACATGGATGGCAAAGTCATGCATGCACAGGGCTTCCCAAAGGGCTGGACTGTGTCTGTGGGTTTGCGGCATAAGACTGGACGACTTTTTTACGAGTACAAACAATGGAAAAGGTTTGTAGTAACACCACGCCCTTTCTCCTACTACTACACAACAGCTACAAGCTACGCATTATTTCTCTTTCATGATGTCAGAGTGTTCCATGTAACCATCATCATCATCATAGAGGGATAGGAAGGCAAATTGTGAGAGAAGCTATGATGATGATTCTGATGGGCTGGAGACAATTATTGTGTTTTGTTGGGTGCAGCCCAGATGGTAAAATATGGGGTTCCTTCGAGGAGGCTGCTGTACATATGGTGCACATGTTGCAGCAGGAGCATTTCTTTAATGTTATTGCTCCACCTCGCCGATCTTGCCCAGTCTGTGAACAATTGGATCCGTCTCTCATCCACCTTACCCGTTGTTGCCCTATGAGAGATCCTGAATGGATATGCAAAGTGTGTGACCGTATTTTCTCCAATTTGGAAGCCCTTCAAATCCATCAAAGTGCACATGCATCTACTAATCAATTATTGAAGGATCCCCTGAAGGCAAGTACTGGCTCAAGAAGTCCTTTTGAAGTGGATATTGCTTCAACTCCAGAGACTAACCCTGTGGCGTGTGGAAATGGAGGTTCATATTCCTCCAGCCACATCAGCTGCCACACTTGTACAACACCAACAGATCATTCTAGATGGATTTGCAAAATCTGTGACACTGTATACAGTAATTCAGAAGCCCTCAGAATCCATGAAAATGGGCATGCATTGGCAAGCCAGATGCTCACTACCAAAAGGCTCATCACAGATTCCGGGCTACAAAATACAAATTGCGAAGGGCATCATGGCAAGATCTTGTCAGAGCAACAGGGGCAGCAGGAATCAGAGTCCAAAAGGGAAGGTGACAAAACCCACAGGAACCTGACCAGTAGAGAAGATGGTTTAACCAAGAGAGATCTCTTGGAGGGCATGATGGTTGCCAGCCAGAATCACCAGCGACAACTCTTGCAGCGATCACCTATTGGCTCTAGGGAAGAATGTCTGTGCATCTCTTGTGATGCAGAACAGCAGAAGGCAAATTCACAATCTAAGCATTTTGGCAGCTCCCAACACCTCAGCAGTTTTTCACATACTGACATGCTGTGTAGCAACAACTTGCACACTCATTCTGAGGTTGCGCCATCCAATTCTTTGGACCCTATCTATGAAGAGAATCCTGCAAGTGCAGATGTCTCCAACAGTTCTGATGCCTCAAACTACTCTGAAGAGCTGCTGCCCAAAGGATTCCATGGATTTCAGATGGGGCTTGATGAGAATGGAACACATGTCGGTGGTGGCTACCCAAAGGTCCAAAGCACCGCAGAAGATGAACATGGAGGAGCTTTTGAATCTCCAACATGCCATGAGCATTTTCACAAGGCTTCACTGTTTAATGACCATTTGGCTTCCTTAAAAACAAGGAGAAAAAAGCCCACCCAAGTTCTATACAATAGCGAAATTATGGGCTCAATGGAAACTTTGAGGACAAACTTTGATCAAAGTATAACAGGGCTTGACATGAAGAGTCATCTGGAAGCAAAGTTGGAGAATGAGTCTGCCAGTGTACAGGGGCAATAAATGCAGGAGATATTCTGGAGAATGATCCAAAATTCTGCTCATGTAGGCACGCCCAATGGGACACATACCTCTAATGCTACAGTTACTGCATTCCTTGAGAAGGAAAAGGTACTCTCTAGACCCTTGCTTGGCCAAGTGATGCAATTCAAGGCAATGCCAGGAACTTCACACTTTGTGTTCTGTTGTGTGCTGCAATTGTGAAATAGTCTGAATGTCTTGCAGCATGGGTCATATCAGGCAGAGGACATGCAGCATGGGATGAAGACTGAAATCTTTGAAGAGGATGAAGTTCAATATGCTGAGTTGCACCAGACAATCAACACCAACATTGCTTGTACTGAGGCACAAGCTATTCACACTGCTCTGAACATGCAATCACAATATTCATCGGATGAGGGAGGTGCAGAGCAAGATGAGCATCACAAAGACAATGAGTTTGAAAGTCCTGCTCAGAGCCCATATGAAGAGGGGGACTGCTATATTTGTGGTACACATGAAAAGGGTGCTCCAGAGCAGGTCTATTGTGATTGCTGTGGAGCTGGATTTCATTGGAGTTGTGTGACTTCTGAGCTGCAACCTGTCCCTGAAGGTAGTTGGATGTGCCCTGAATGTGAAATCGAGCATTTTTGAACCTGTTAATGATGATGGCCACCATTTGTGGCTTCTTCCATTTCAGGGAAGAATTTAGTTGTCTTACTTAGAACAAGTCCCCAATGAAGGTCCCTTCAAATTGTTGGGATAAATGGCAAGGGTCTCTTGAGTGCCAGCCAATGTCATGACTGAGCCTTCTTCAGGTTGGTTCCAGAAATGCAACAGGATCCTCAGGACACAGATGTTTGTATAATGGTACAACCCAAATCTTGGGATACTATTATATTTGTATCTACACCCATCACTTGGAGCTGATGAAGACAGTAGGGGAGTGATGAATAGCAGCTCATCACTGCTATTCATGATGAAGGTGGTGATGGCCGGACACTTTGTGAACTGTCACAAGTCTATACGACCAGATTCATTGCTGTGTTGCTACCTTCAAAGTGTTGTTTTGGAGTTTTCTTCTCAGCCTCAGTTGCTGTTGCTGTCAACTGAAAGACCAGCATTGAGGTGTTCTGGACTACCCTCATATAACTGTGAAAACATGAATGAGTGCAACTGCACCCACGATTCTGCCAAGTGATGGAGGTAGTCAGTCGTGGTAAATTGGTTTGCAACACGACTACATTAGTGTGTTGCTTAAGTCCACAGAGAGTGAGGGACTTGTTTCCAGCTTCAATGTGACTGTTGTTGGAGCACTCACTTCTCCCTCCTCTTCCTTCTGATCATCTTCCTCTAAACCCATCGTTGTCATCACCACCCATCTCTCTGGCTGAGAAGTGATTTGGAGGTCACACAGTTGCAGGATTGATGACGTCCCTTTTGGTACTGCATATGTGATGAATGATGCACTCTTGAAATTTCTATGCTGGCCTCTAAACTGTAACCCAAGAAGAGAATCCGCGATAAGATTGTAGATTCACAAGGATGAAATTGTGTTGCTCTAGAAGCTTCCTTGTTGAAACAAATGGCTTGTTGCTGAATGGCTCTGTCCCTTATGACAAGTTCAGAACCAGCTTAAATAGGAAATGTTCCCATGAAGTTGTAGAGAAGTGAGTTCACAGTTTATAGTGACATCTGGTGAACATTCCCCAAAATGTGGGACCAAATTGAAACTACGTTGTTCTGCTGAATGTTCCTCAAAATGTGGAACCAAATGAAAACAACATTTGTTATGTAGTCTCTCCTTTTCAAGCAAGGGTCAACAAATATTGTTGTCTTTCCATTGCTTATGTGCAACAACAAATTCTAAAGGCTGGCTCTACATCCATTCACAAACTTCAAACTTGGTGTTGTGTCCTCTCCCCGAATTGGTTGTTGGCACATTTGTCAAGTTAACCTAAAAGGAGCGTGGATATAAAAGTTGAAGATAACTATATTGGGTTCCCATTTTCGTTGGCCAATGTCACATTATTTTCATAAAAGGATTCAATACACATTGTTGTAAGGGATTGAAAATGAAACATATAAGTTTTTAGGTTATGGCTTTGGATAGTTTAGTTGTAGTACATTCAAATTCTTCAAAGGGTGGACATAGGAAGTAAACCAATAACATGAACATCACTACCATATACATTAAAAAGAGGCGTTGTATATCCAATGCTACCAATATAGTTTATCTTCAACTTTTAAAGGTGAAAATGAGGCCATGTATTTGCATAAGATACATTTGAATCTTATGAAATTAAGCACCCAAATGAAGGTGGGATTAACATTTGGAATCGTCAAGAGTAGTTAGACAACTACCCATAAGAAGGTTGATATGTCATCACATAGTCTACTAGGTGTCATTATAACATGTATGTGCTTACACAACCTATTGTAAATAACCCATGATGAGAACTTTGACATAGATTGGGCAAATATAACATAAATGGAATATGAAATGAAATTGATGAATTATTATGTGATTTTCATAACATTTGGCATGTATAGGTAGAAAATTTAATGAAGAAATGAAGTGATTGTAACATTCAACACAAAAAATGGCAATATGAAAAAGAAAAAGAAGAATATTTAGAAATAGATGTACATATACAAGGATGAATTTGAAGTTGGAAAATCAACCATTTTTTTTTTCTCTAAACAAGAATGAGGAAAATTTGTCGCATTAATGTACAGATGCATATGTGACTTTTACCAAAATAATTCATGGAACAAATGTGAAGAAAAACATGAAATCAAAGTGAAAGAAAAAACTCGAGGTGATTTCTTTTTACATACGAATAGATTTGATATTGATTACCATAGAAAACATTCCACCAAAACTTATTTCTGAGTTGGTGCAATCAATGGTCCCCTTGTTGTGATCACATGTTTGTCTTTTTCAACTTTCTCACCATGATTATGTTGTTGTCCATCATCTTTGCAAACATATCAAAGGCCTGGTCATGGAAATTCAAACCCTTAGTATTTGATTATGGAACTTTGGATTATGATCATGTTGTTCACCTCATGATTTGATAAATTATTTGTGTCACCTTGAAGTTTGAGTAAGTCAACATCATTGCCAATGTTATCATGTGTTTCATTGTAGTCTGACATTGATGTTGTCATTTATCCATTTATTCATAAAATTTGCATGTATATTATCCTTTTGAAAACACTATTTTGTCTTGCTTGTAAAATTTGAAATTACTCATCTTATGTTCCTTGTAAATATTGAAAATGATGTTTAATCTTTTCACTTGTTTTGTGATTAGATAATTAAGAAATGAAGTTGCAATTTCACATTTACTTTTGACCATACACCTTTAAACCATACAAATGATTTGGACATTTGATATTCATTATGATTTTGATACTAAAATTATCAATTACATGTGTTCACACATTTATAATTGACATTTAAAACAAATTGAACTTCAATTTTGGTTCTCATTCGTAATGGTTAAAAAGCTCAAGTTTTAAAATAAAAATAATGCATTGCATCTTGGTATTAAATGATAGAACTTGAGATAACATGTTCAATGGTTCAACGCTTTTTTTTCCTTCTTAAACAATCATGGGTTCGCATTTCTATGCTCACATAAGGCATGAACAAATACCATTATATAGAAAGGGAAAGGGGCATATGATCATACTTAAAAAGGTGAATTAAAAAAAACACAATTGGTTTTATTTGAGTTTTGTAATTTTATTTTATTTTCATAGTATGGGCACAATGAATATTATGAACTTCAACATGATAGGCTAAACATAAACCTAACCACACAAATGTATGTAGTAGGATGACCAAAAGAAATAACTCGACAAATTTATAGTGATGATTGTTTGCATTTTGTTGATTTTTTCTTTAAAATCGTGAAAAAAAATCATCAAAAGAATGATGTTTATGAGTTTTTTTTTGCAATATTGTGACATTGTTTTTAATCTTGGGGTAGTTTTTCATCAATTTTCTATAGTTTGGACAAACATAACTAGTTTCTGTGGCATATCCAACATTTTTTCAAGTTTTTTCCTATGTAGGATAGGTAACCCTTTACTAGCTTCACTTTTTATGTCTATCCCTTTTCTTTGACCACTCCTAACACAATATAAATGCAAATTGTCAATTTAAAAAATATATTTATGTTTTAAAATGTGCCCTAAAAGAGTACATTGCCAATTATTGAACATTGGAATGATAGATTTTCATAAAATTATCATGCTCATCTCATTTTGTTCTTCGATGGAATGCACCCATTTCCATAATATGTGTTGCCAATTAATGCCCTAATGATGCTACAACAAAAAATTGCAAAAATATACTAAGCACAGTGTACATCAAATGTATATTTTAAATGGATTTATTCATAAATTGAAAAAACTTGAAGAAGAATCATAGATAGAAGGGTAAACAATATTATGTTGTTTTATCAAGATGATATGCTTTAGATTGAAAATAATGGGTTGCATTGTATTTATTGGCACTTATTCACACTTCTTCAAATAGCTAAACCATGGATCCTTCCATGAAACCTCCAATTCAAGAAACATGCTTCAAGAAATAATTAAATGTCCATGATGGATGAAAGTTGAACATTCATGGATGAATTCCATCATTCATGAATTATTTTATTAAAAAAATGTCAAAATAATTGATAAAAAACTTTCATATGTTAACATGACATGTTTGGGATGAATGGATATCAATCTTTGAATATTTATGTACACACAAGTGTTAGGTGTGTATATGGCATACCCACCATGTAAATGTTTAATTTTCGACATGTAAATGAAATTGAAAAATCATGTAATTCCATTTTGAATTGTGTAAATGTACACGTAAATCATTTACACATGCATCAAGGGTTTTTTTTCAAATTCTTCAAATAGGTCCATTAGTGAGGATCAACAACATTAATTAGCATTAAATGATGATTGTCCTTGGTGGGTTGTTATTTTTTTTCAAAAACCCTTTTGAATTAATGACCTCCATTAGTGCAATCTTTAAATGTGACAACTTCACATAAATTTCAAAATATGACAAATTTTGCCAAAATTTTCAGAAAAATCTTTTGTAGTATTCACATGTGAATTTTTTATGTTGCCACAATGTGAAAACATGCAAAAAAAGACATTGTTAAATATATGTACTATTGTTTAAAAAGGAAAAATCCATGCAAAAAATGTTAACATGAGATTTTTTGTGCCGAATGTTTGATATTTCATTAATCTTGGTCACTATTCACTACACTTTAAGAACATTTTGCACATATAGTTATCTTCAACATGTTGTTGGTTGGAGCTTGATTTTACTCTTACATTTTGTTGTTGTCTTTGAGGAACTTGTTAGCTATTGCATATGCAGACATGAATAAGGCAACAACCACAATCATGATATCACTTTGCAAAAAACAGAAACAAAATGAGCATGATGATTAGGATCATGAACAACTTGTTGGCTATTAAAGTAAACATTAACATCATGATTCGGATCATCATTTACCATGACAATTAAGAAACCCAAGATCACGATGACCTTGATAATGAAAAACAACTTGTGATTATAATAGACCATGACCACAAATATCATAGACCATGATGATTGTGACCATGACAATTATCTCAATGATATGGTAACCAATAAATTTGTTCATCAATCATGGTTGTCACAGACTCTATAAACAACAAGCAAGTTCAAGCCTCTATTGCCTATGTGTAAAATGCATTCTTATTGATAGATTGTCAACTTTTCAAAGCAACAACTTTGTAGAAGTAGAAATTCAAACTTGAAACGCTTGTTTAAAACATGAAAAAACTCACAAGTTTACAATGAAAAACAAAACTGTAAGGGGGAAAAAGGTTGGGTGTCATGAAACTCAATTGAAAGAATGTTGAATGATGACAACGATCACAATAGTGAGCTGCTAGTGTTCAGATTAACTATGCACAAGGTGAGGACAACAACCATTGTTGAACATTTTTCTTTGATACCACTCACATTAAGATTGCTTGAGCAAAACAATACTTCACTCCTTCATGCTTGTAACTTGCAAACAAAAGATGACCGAAAGGAGCAAAGAACCATGACACAAACAAAGTAGAAAGATGAATGAGGCATGAGCTCACTTTTGCTTTTAGAGCTCAAAATGGCAACAATGATGACAAAAACCACAAAATGTTTGTTTGTTTTTTTTTTTTTTTTTGGGTAAAATTTTTTTTTTCCAAACCTAGTTTATTTAAACTTACCCCACCAAAAATATTTACACTGGACTACGTAAGTGTAAATGCCAAAAAAAATGACAATAAAAGTGTAATGCACTTACCCAATTTTACACAATAATTTGGAATTACACTTACCCTCCCAACACTAGTACACACACTTATATATACATACACATATACGTATATACAAATGTAATGTACACAGTATGTATACTAGTACATAGTATACACATCTCCATGCTTTCTACTATGTGCACATGCTCATCTTCTTGTTTTTCATCCAGAGTTTCATTCATCCAGTGTTGGAAAAAACTAGGGTTTGGTCTCCCAGACAGACGGCTTTACTGCAAGCAACGCAGAAGGGAGGCGAGAGGGAGAAGAGTCGCGTTCCTGCATGCGTGCTGTGCTTCCTTGCTTCCCGGACCGGATCTGAGCTAGGAAATCGTGCCTCGAGCTCGCATTTCTCGTGGTTTCATCACGCTCCAGCATCAGGTTCACATTCCTCTGTTTCTTGAGCTCTTCTTTGTTGTTGGATTTGGTCAAAATCTGGAACGATTTGGTTCGGGAAATCCGTAGAAACTAGAAGCAACTAGATGATGATGATTATGGATGAACAAGCTCTCTCATCACGAGTTGGAGATGTGTTAATAATAATGGCAGGAAAGAAAGAAGAAGACAGAAGGAGATGATGATGATGATGATGATGAAAGCGTATGAAAGAAGTATGGAACGAAGGACACGGGATTAGACAGACAGCGAGCGAGGAGGAGAGATGCAAAGATCGCAGCAGGAGGAGAGGAGCAGACGAGATTTGTAACATCACCTGTCTGTGTGTGCTGCGCTTGGATCGGAGATTTAGGAGCGTAGTGGATTGATTTCAGGAGAGAAGGGAGGCAGAGGCAGGATGCAGCAGGGCGTGAGGGCAGTGGAAGCTTACAGGCGAGCGGTGCTGGTAGATGGAGTCACGGCAGACAATGAAACCGTAGCGCCTGTGTATAAGCTGGAAGAGATTTGTACAATCTTGCGTTCTTCAACGCTGGATGTTGTGCGTGAGGTGCTGGAGCGGATTCTCAAGCGTCTGAATCACAAGAGCCCTCTTGTGAAGCAGAAGGCATTGAGACTGATAAAATTTGCAGTAGGAAAAGCGGGGCCGGAGTTTCGACGAGAGCTGCAGCGGCAAGCACCGGCCGTGCGTACCTTGATACATTATAGGGGACAGCCTGATGCTCTCAAAGGTGATGCACTCAACAAGGCAGTGCGAGATACAGCACAGGAAGCCATGTCTGCCATGTTTGCATCTGATGAGAAGATTTCAGCTATGGAGGAGGCAGGTAGGCGCATCCAGGGCTTTGGGAGCACCAACTATGACATGCCTCCTCCTCCAGAAGAGAAAAAGACAATCTTCAGTGGCATGGTAGGGTTTGGAAGTGCAAGTATGCGGCAAATGGGTGCAGCTACTGGGAACAGTAGTGGAGGTTTCAACACCAAATCCAGCAGCTACAGGGGACATGACTTGCGAGGATCCCTGGCTTCCTCAGATCGAGAGAACAAGTACGACTCGACAGATTCACCCTCATCTCCAGCCTTTGATCATCATGCTCACCATGTGGAGCAGAGCAATGGAAGGGGGGGAGGATCCCATGGCCTTGGGAAGAAGAACTCACAGGAAGAGCATCTAGTTGATGTGGTTACAACCCCGGGTGGTGTACGTCTTCAGCCTAGTCGGGACACTATGCAGGCATTTCTGACAGGGGCCGAGAAACTGGATGGAGAGAAACTTGGTCATGCTCTCAACGCCAAGCTTCAAGATCACTCTTGGCAGGTTCGACTGAAAGCAATATGTACAGTAGAGGCTTTGATACGGCAAAGAGGGACTGGCAAAGTGTTTGATACAGTGGGTGCAATGTTCGCAGAGGATGCTGGGGCCATTCTTGAATGTGCATGCTCACCACAAGCCTCATTGAGAGAAAAGTCCAAGAAGGTGCTGGACCTTCTTGGGCTGGGCAGCCAAGATGATGGTGAGAAGCCTCAAGGAACCTTAGGCCGCATCCCTCCTCCACCAGGTTCCACCCTTGCTCCGACTCCTACTTCACTTGCTCCTGCTATTCAAGTCCCTGACTTGATTGACACATGGGATGATCTACCTGAATCCACTGATGAATTGGTAGGGATTTCCTCATTGTCGCACCAAGAGGAAGTTTCAGGAAATGAAGCTGCAGTCCAATCTTCTGTATCAGCAGCACCAGTTGATGTATTTGCATGGTTTGAGAGTCCAGGAGAGGTGGTGAGCAATACTGATGTTGGGGATCCCTTCACCCCAAAATCTCAAGTTGCAGCCAGTGCCAGTTCAACTCCTGACTTGTTCTCAGGCCTCAATGTGGACACAAGTGAGACTCTGTATTCACATGCAGCAGCAAAAAGTTCAGACCTGGGAAGGGGAGACAGCGACAACCTCTTTTCTGGTCTCACTGTCGGCAATGGGGAGTCAGACACCTCTGCTCAGCATCATGGCTCGATGGATAGCTTGGCAGATCTCATGGGGGGGCTTTCAACAGAGATTCCCAACAGTACATCTGACCCATTTCAGAGTCTGTCAGCTTCGGGTATGAATACACAGCAGTCAATGAGGGTTCCTGCTACCAGTCTAGGTAACCAGAGTGGGCTGAGTCATGGCAGTTCCCTACCTACCCTTGGAAACCAGGTAAGGCCATTGGGCATACCATCAGCACAAGGAGGAGGTGGTGTTTCACAACCAATGATGTATATGAACCCAGCAGTTTTAATGGGAATGGCAGGTGGTGGTCTGCCCCCGAACATGCTGCTGCAGCAAGCCTTAGCGTCTGGAGCTCTTGGATATGGTGGTATTAATGCTGCATTCATGCAACAGCAGTTCACATCTGGGTTGTTGGCTAGCATGCAGAGACAAGGTGTGGGAATGGGAATGGACATTGGAGCTGGGGGTGGTTTGCAAGGTGGGAGCCTAGGACATGGGAGTGCACTTGGAAATTCTTTCAGTGATGGGTTTGATTTCTCCAACAATGCTACTGCCAATTATGTGGCCACTGAAACAAAAAAGGAAGAGACAAAGGCATTTGACTTCCTTAAGGACCATGTGACATCGACCTTGGGCTCAAAAACTGCTAAGTGAGCTATATGCAGCCAATTTCACAGGCCACATCAGCAGGTGCATCTTTGCTGGTGCATTGCACATTTATGGGTATAGTAATGACCTGCAGGGTTGACAATATAGTTCCCTTTCAAGGATGTGCAGAGTAACAGCCAAAAGATCTTTCTCTTTGCCCACTACTTGCAGGGTTGACAACCCTGTAATAAGGAAAGCACAGAGTGGCAGCCCGAGATCTTATGGCCTCTGCTGTATAATGCTAGTCCTCTTGGGCATACTTAGTGAAGAAGATCCATACTGGCTTTTTCCATATGGTGGGTTATCTTATCGAGGATGACCCAGATTTATGCCCACAATTGATGTGGTCTTCCTTGGTTTGAGTTGGACATTTTTGTTTTCCATGTGGAAAGTACAGATGTATGATCTCTTTGCCTGCAAATTGACTTTTTGTAGACTTACAGTTAAAAGAGACAGCAGTTGGCACCTTTTTACAAAAGAGAGTTGAAACAAAGGTGGGAAGCTAAACTCAGGCGAAGGTATAAAGCTGAAGCAATGCATACAGCCTAGTAGTAGTGGTGAGCATGGCAATTCATCAGTTTGATCATGGTAGATACTCCTCTTCAATGAAGAAAATTGCAGCTGTATCGAGATAATGCAAACCCCAAACCCAAGTTATTGATTTCAGGAAGGATTTTTTCAGAGAAGTAGGAAGTGCAGATCATCCTCTCGCAGTTCAATTGTGGAGTTCAGATGAAACATGTTTTCTTCTAACTTCAAAATTGGCACTGAAAGTTCTGATGATCACATGATCCTTGCTTTTGGAGTTCTGATGATTTCCTCCTTTGAAGTTCTGACAATCCCCTCTTTGGAAGTTCTGATGATCCCCTGCTGTAAAGTGCTGATGATCCTGCTTTGAAGTTCTGAGGATTCTTGCTTTGAAGTTCCAGGGATTTTTGCTTCAAAGTTCTGACGATCCCTGCTTTGAAGTTGTGATGATCCCTGGTTTGAAGTTCTGGTGATTCTGGCTTTTGAAGTTCTGACAATCCCTGCTTTGTACAACTGAATAAATTGATCTTGATCTCACTCTCCAGAAAGCTTCAAGTTTTTTCTCTATAGTGAAAGCTTGCACTCCACTGGCACCGTAGAATGATTCTCTGATTGTTGAATGATTCTTTAATTGTGTGCACAAGTGTAGTGTGATTCTCTGATTGCAGTTTGAATCTGTGGACGCTGCTCCAGGAATTGTGAAAACCAATGTGTACAAACAGCAAGCTTAGTAATGAAACACATTTCTTAGTTTGTTTACACTCTTAACTGAGTCCATGGATCAATGGTAAGTAGCAATCTTGCAAGAGGAGAGAACAAGTTGTATTATCTGGTACGAGATGCACGGATTTAAAGGAAGCTTCATTCTCGAACCTTGTGCATTAAATGCTGAGTTTCAGCATTTCATACTGAGATGTATTAAAATTTCTCTTCTTTGTGGATACCACTAAAAGAGGGGATAGGGAGTGGAAGCAGGCCAAAAGACAGGGTGACTTTCTGGATAACTCCGGTACACAAAAAACAAAAGGGGGACCAAAACTAGTTTTGTCACTTAAAGCCGTCATTGCACTTCGACCCTAAAGGACGATAACCCAGGGATATTATAGAAGTAGAATATATGTCATCATATCTAGTGCATATGATAATCATATAGATTAAAGAAGAATATGATATGATATATGAATAAAGAGATAATGTGATCATATGTGTCATCATACACCTATTGTGCATGGTGAAGGTATGCACAATGTATATGATGACTTTTCTGGTGCTTATGCTCCATTTAGGTGAACACCCTATAAAGCCTTTTCTAGTGTATGCTGCCTATCTACGTAGGCTAAGTTAGCTATCTACTTATTTTTTTACTCTTTTGCATAGCTATGCAAGTAGTGTAAAAAAAACTAAAATGTTCATATATTATACCTTAACAAAACATCACACCTTAAGTAAGTGTGGTGCAATGGTTAATGATTTGACTTCTCACCGAGAAATGAGGAGTTCAAGTCCTCATGCTCATAACCTGAGCAAAGTGAGCCTAAGCATTTAGCTAGCTTAAGCCACCTAAAGGGCTTAGACCTACCTTACTTAACCCTATGTTATGTTTGGGTTTGATAGCCTAGGTGACATGTAACTTACCTAGCTTTAAGGCTAGCTTAGGTGTCACATGGGTCACCTAGCCCTAGGCCTAGCCTAAGTGCCATGTGTATGTTGATGATTCTTTTATATAATAAAGGTAAATAGGTTTAAATAGATAGGTAAGTAAATAGCTTCAATTTGTTGTCATGTGTTTATTAAATATTCACACATGTTTTGCAAAAACGATTACCGAAATAGGTGCTCAATAGTTACAAGTGCAACCATTGTATATTGTACATCAATGTGTAAATTTGAATAATAGAATATGAAATCCATTATGTCACTTGCAATTGGTTGTTAGTTGTGACTTGTTGTTTGTTACTAATGGTTTTTTACTTGCAAATGTCATCCATAATTTAAAACTAGTTGCAAAAGCCAGTTGCACATGCCTAATTTTCTACTATTGAAATTGGCATGTTGATGTTCAAGTTTGAGTGTGTTGGATCTTTAAACTTTAAAAACGTGGGTGATTTTTTTGACATATAAAGTAACTATGCTTGAAGAGAATAACAAGTTCATTGAGGACAAAAGCCTTTTTAAAGCCCTATTGATTTTTTTTTGTTTTCACTTTGTGTTGTTTTCATTCTTTATTCATTCTATGTTTTTTTTTAAAAAAAATTTGTGTGCTAGCGTTATTGTTGGTGGGTCTCTAATAATGCAAAGGTGCATATGGGTTGTTGATGGTACAAATTCAAATTCAAGGTTAGAAATTTGTTTGTGCACTTTTTTTTTTAACAACATTTTTATGATGAAATGAACATGTTCATGAAAAACCTTGATGGTTTTTAAAGATGAATGGTTTGTTAGTTGGTTTTGTTGTGTTTTGTTTTTTCCACGTTGTTGTCCCATACCCTTTATTTTCTTTTTCTCTCCTATTCATTAAATGGGTTGCCTCCCAAGTGTTTTTTAAATTAAAAATGGGGCATTTTTATTGGCCCATCACCCAAAAATAAATAAATAATTAAAACTTGTGAAGTTCTCCAAAATAACAAATTTAATGTGACGATGGAGTGCCTTCCCTTTGGTTCACTCATAAAGGTGAGGATGGGAGAACTTTGGGTAAAAGATGTGGGATAAAGTGAGGTGCTATTAGGAATACCCTTGGGAAACACATCGGGAACCCAAAGAATTTGGGGAACACCGTTGCAAATAGAACAAGATCATATTGGAAGCGTGATGGGAAGACAATAAAAATTCCCTCCACCCCCACCTTCTTAGGTATATGTATAGTCATTTCATTGGTTGCATGCACCTTTTATTCCTAGACATGGTTGCGACAATTTTTTTGCCACAACTAATACCCCTTGTATAAAGCACAACATACCTATTGAGGTCATATGTTGTCCATTTGTTGTGTTTTTGTTCAAGTCATATGTTGGATTTGTTTTTTGTGTTTTTGTTGAAGTCATATGTTAAGATCATATGTTGTCTTCTTGAGGGTTATTCATTTTCATATGTCATCCAATAAGTTTAGTTGTCAAAAAAATAAAATTAGTGTTAGTAATTTGTTGTCCATTTAAGTTAGTTGTTAATTTTTTTGATTGTCATTTTATCATTTGTAGGTCATTTGAGGTTAGTTTTAATCCATGTTGTGGTTATGTTTGTTTCATGTTAATGTTGAATCCTAAATGTTTAGTATTTTCGAGTTTTGTGTCTTTTGAACATGGGTATGAATTTTAGTTAGTTATAAGTCTTATTGCTTTAATGTTTTCAAGTCTTCATTCTTTCAAACTATGAGTTCATGGATTAATCAAAGCCCTCTATTGTTGCCTCTATTATTGTTAATGATTTTTTAATTCTAGTAATTCAATGTGTGAAATTTGTAAGATGTTATCTAAGTCTATTGGTGTTGTGTTGTGCTCAAAAACCCCTTTTTGAAGAAAACTATGAACTGCAAAGTTGATTATGAACACAACAATTCATTTACATTTCTAGGGATGATGCAACTTAGATTTCAAGGGTATAGATTATAACATTTATTCCTTTTTGCTAGTTACAAACATGCTTGTTAGAACATATTGTGACAAAGTAAATGTGTGATTTGCTTCAAACATGTTCTTCAATTTGGTGTTTAGTTTTTGAACTTGTGTAACAATTTGTGTGTTGAATATGAAAACTAGATGCTTGTCAATTTGAATAAAATTATCACTTTAAAATTATAACCCTAGATATGGATTGCATTCAAAACCACATCCTTTTAATAAAAAATCTTAGACATTACCTTAGTTGAACAAAACAATATGACCTTTATCTACAATTTTTTTCATTTTTCAAAATTTCTTTAAACCCTCGCTTGGTTTTAACACATTTTTTAAATATAAAAGATTTGAGAACACATGTTCTTTAAAAAAAACCCAATCAACATTGGTGTGTACCTTAAATTTGTAACAATGTGTGTGATCATAACTAATTCATAATATCATCTGATTCACCTAATTGGTTGAGAGCTCACACATCAAAAGCCATAACCTATTACTTTTTTCTTTTTTTAAAATTATTGAAGGAGCAACATGGTACACATACACATTTTCAATGAATGAACTTAATTAGGAACCTCTAACCTTCGTGGATGAAATTATTCAAAACTTTACACTCTTGGATGAAAAAAAAAGTTTTTTAATACATATTTGTGCATCCCATTAAAAAAATAAAATGTCAATTACATTTTCAAATTAAAAAGATGAAATTATGCAAAAAAAATTCAATTTCATATATTAAAATTTTCAAAAACTAGCCCCATTTATAGTGTATAGTTTGACTAGAATTTATTTAATGTGAGACATGTATCCTTGGTGTGATTCAAAAAGATTGGAACGTTTAAACTTTTATAAATTAGTTTCAAGCAAATTCATTGCTGCTAACACATGTGTACAATGTTGCAAATATGTTGACTACAAAACTTTACAAGCTTGTAATTAAACCTAATTACCATGCATTTGTCCATTAGGTTTCACTAAAGATTCACCAAAATGATAATGGAAAATTGTAATACTAATTGGTGCATGAAAGTCAATCCCAAATAAGAGAAAAGAAACATTGAAGGATAAATCAATTGTGAAATCTTGAAGGTGTGAAAGGTTTTTAAATGATAATAATCATTTTTAATGGCACTTCAAGAACAACTAATACAATTGGAGAAGTTGGAATGATATCTCAAATTATTGTTAAAGTAACAATACTAATATTTAATGTAAAAGTTGCAAAAGAAACCAATGACTCACAAAACACGTCTTATGATAATTTGAATTATAGAAATCAATTTCATAATTGCAACATTAAAGTTAATAGCAAGGACCACAACATTGTTTGCATCATTTTTTTCATTTATTGCATCCTCGTCAAAGTTTTGTGAAAATAAAACATCATTTTTGGTACACTTAGGAATATTGTGATCGGAGCATTTGCTAAGGTCTAAACCTAGAGTTCACTCTTTCTTCTTATTTACACATATAAAAGTTAAATTATGAGGGTTCACATTTTTTGTATTTGCAACAGAACCTTGCAAAACATTTTAGATAATATAACTATAATCAACATGAAGATGACTAGCATATAGTCCACTATTTTGTGGTCAAAAAAATTCATTACCATCCACACCATGAAACATTGACAATTGTTGTAATTGAACATGAAGTATAGGAAGGTGATATGGATAAATTGGCTTCAAACCATCACCGAAAAATGATTTCTATGGCATTTAAAAACCATTGCCAAAGTATGATTTTTGCAGCATCTAAAAACCATTGTTAAAAGATAATCTTTGCAACTTCCAATAACCATTACCAAAAAATGTTTTTCACGGCCATTTGAAAATCAATTCCAAGATGATTGTGACAAATGCTAATGCCATGGATTCATTCATTTGAGTGTTCATCTATGACTTGTAATAAACTTGTACATTAGTTTTAGTTTAGTTTTAGTTCATTTTTAGTTATTTTTCAATTAAGTTTTAATTCACTTCTAATTAATTTTTAATTCACTTCCAGTTGATTTTAGTTCATTCTTAGTTGGGTCTTAGTTTACTTTAAATTCACTTTTAGTTAATTTTTAGTTAACTCTCAGTTCATTCTGATTTGAGTTTTAGTTCACTATAAATAGAATCTTAGTTCATTCAAATAATTGATTTTTTGTTCACTTTTAATTGAATTTTAATTCGTTCAACTAATTAAGTTCTAGTCCACTCTTAATTGAATTTTAATTTGCTCATAGTTCACACATGCGCACACATGGGCACACATGGGTGAGATGGGCCACATGTAGGTTAAAAGTTTCTGAAGAAACTTCTTTGAGCTAGTGCCCAATAGGTATAAATAAAGGTAAAATTCCCCATTATTTTTAGTCTATTTAACATCAGTTTTGAGTACGTTTTCTCGTCATAACCTTGTTTTTTTTTGTTATTTCCTTGTAATAAAATCTTGTTGGATTCTTATTTTGCACATGTGTGTGTGTGTGTGTGTGTGTTTTTTTTTGGCTCTTTTCATGATCTGAATTTGGAATTAAACCTGCCATTGTTCTCATCTTGGTTAGGAAATTTTATATACTTGGTGGTTTTCGTGCTCATGATGGTGATCATACATTGATAAATCTTGACCAATATTCAAATCTTGATTCACAAAATTAAAAGAGGTTTATGAAGCATCACATTATTAAAGGAATTTATGACAAGTAGAAGGGTAATGGGTTGATTGGTTGGAATGGTCAACAAATGAATTTTAATAACCAACACACAACCTCTAATGCTAGAACCCTTGTACGAAAAGCTTCTTTAACATGACATTGTCCCATTGACTTACTTAAATGTTCATCATATTACACAACACAACTTCAATATTTTTATTGTAAGGAATGTGGAAAACATTTTATGCAACACAAGCTTTCAATTCTTTTGTCTAATTGTATTTATCTAATGTCTTACGGGGTTTTTTTCCAACCTATATCTAGTAGTATCCTTTTGCTAAATTCATCATTTGTGGCCCATTATATATCACCTCTCCATGACCACAACAATTAGTACATATGTGCATTGTATGTCCGATAACGAACATTGAATGAATATATTTTTAAATACCAAAACTTGAGAAAGGTGGGGAAACACATGGATAGGGCAATGTGAGAAGCCAATGCCATGTGAAGACATAATGTTGCAATTTTAAAACAAACAAGAAATTGACAATTTTAGACAAGGAAAAAACCATGCTTGGAAAGGAACATTTTTGTTAATTTTTCAAAGGATCACATTGAGGTATACAATGAAAACACACGTTAGATCCATCATGGTGTTTTTTTCAAAACATCATCACAAATTTATAAGCTTCATGGGTTTGTTCCAAATCTATGTGAAATTTGTTATTTCATGGGTTCGTATCATTTAAACATGAATGCCATGCATTATTTAAACATGAAAATTATGTGCATGACTTTCATGTGTAAACAACACAAATAAACATACAACGTCCGTGATGAAATAATACGAACAACATATGACATTCGTGTTTAAACATTGCACACGACATTGATGTTCAAACAATACAAGTAGATGAATGATATTTATTTCTATTCCATATGAACTTATGAAAAACAAATTTTGCAGGACTATTATTGCCAAATCATGATCCATGAAATTTGTGATGATATTTTTGTAATAACAATATATATCATTGTTTTGTAATTGTTTCATGGCATAAACTTATCCTTGTTGGGTTTTTCCTATGTGCCATTATTTGTCCATGTCCAAAAAATTCACAAAATGGAAGATGTTTTTTTGGGTGAAAATTTTCATGTGGACCAATAGAAAATGTTGAAAATACCCATTTAGGGTGTTCATATGTCCTTGGATTTCAATGTTCATTCGAAGTGATTTAATCAAAAAATATAAATATAATCATATATACATGTTTTCAAAAAAATTTCAAATGATTATTTCAATTAAATGTTTTCAATTGGCCTTGTGTTCATTTATCATCCTTTCTAGTGATAACATTGCCGAAATAACCAATGTTGGGTAGTTCTCACATTTTTGTGAAAACCGTTTAGTTCCAGTTTTCACATAGTTTTGTGAGAATCAGTTTGATTCTTTTTTGTTTACTTGATGAGAACTTGGTCAAGTATCAATTGATTTCTAAAAAAATTAGTTAGTTTCCAAACATGCTAATTTTCACAAGTCATCAAAATCTTAGGACATTGGATAGATACAATCAGACAAAAGAATTGAAAGCTTGTGTTGCATGAAATGTTTTTCACATTCCTTACAATGCAAATATTGGGGGTGGTGGTGCAATATGATGAACATTTAAGCAAGACAATGGGACAATGGCATGCTAAAAAGGCTTTTTTTTAGAGGGTTATAAACATTGGAGGTTGTGTGTCGATTATTGATATGATTTTAATTGATACATTAGTTGTAGCCATTCTTGTAATATTTGTCGCATGATCAAAGTGATTGGTGATGTCTATTTGTATATCATAATTTTTAGCCATATTGTGCATTTAATGTCACATAAAAACTTCACCACAATTAATAGTCTTGTATCATATTGTATCTTGTGATCTGTGTTTGATTAATAGAAAAATATGACCATTGTTTGTTGGTGGCATATGAAAAATCAAATAGTTGAAGGTAGATACAACATCAAGATCATGAGAAATAACAATATGTCTAAAATGTTCATCTTGGAAACATTTCGCATTCACATGACAATTTTTTGAAAGTTGCTCATTGTATGTAACATAAGCAAATTACAACATGCATTAGTATTAAACAAATCAAAACATATAATCTAACGAAATAATTTATAAAACATTTACACTATAATTATAATGTAAAACACTAAAATAAATTCATAGTTTATTTGAAATGCACCTTATATCTATGAATTTTACTTTTGCAAGGGATATCATGCCCACTCCTCAAGGGTGGGAAGAAAATTATGCCTACTTATAGGTGTAAGAACCCTCCCACTATTGAGGGTAGGGTGCATAAGAACCCTCCCATTCATACACCTCATGATCTATGTAGGTTTGGTTCATGATAAATTTTGCGTCATGCTTTATGGTAGGTAAAGCCCATGGGTGGGAGATGTTCCCGAAATGTAGGGCCAGACTTGACTATTGCCTCATCTTAGGCCTTTTATTTTGAGAATGCACCCACCTTAGGGCTTTACCTTACACATAATATAGGGTAACAACTTACTTCAAAAATGACCTATGATTTTTGTCAATTCCCACTCAAAAATATGTAACTAGAAGCTTTACAATCTATAATTTAAAGTTCTCATGGATTAAAAACACAACAAAACAATAATATGCAAAACATGTTTGACAACAAAGTGGAGTGATGCATTGATGTAATTTGTGACTCAAAATCCATTGCTCCTTTTTCCAAGTTATGCCATCACTTTTGCATTTGTCTTTGTTAACCTTAGCATTTCGTGAGTGCCTCGTAATTTTAACAAGAGATCAATTCATTTGTAAGCATAATGGATGCCTCTTCATACAAAATTTAGGTTTAGACACACTTGAAAGAGCCATCCACTTCTCCTTGGCTACTTTCATTAGCCAGATAAATGTTACATACATGCACATTATGCTACCACTTGCATAACGATCATCACTACCTTTGCAAAACATAAAAAAAGATGAAACAACGTCTTTACAAATTTGTGAAGTTGTAGATATTCGATTTTAATAGATTGATCAAGATTCATAACAATTCTCCACGTGTTGAATTTGTTCATTGCTTAGGTTTAATTATTCTCATTAGGACATATAAAGTCATTCACAATCTTGTTGTAGTCATCTTCATCAATTGGTTAGAAGTTAGAATTAAGTATTGACACATAATCACACCCAATTGAACTTGTAACATTGTTAGTAAACAAGTCGCCGATAAGATTTGTTGTAGTGATAGGCATTTTGATTATATCCAATAACCAACAACCTCTCACCCATTATCGAGTCCTTAAATGAATCAAGTAGTAGGTAGTTTGGGGGGTTTAGGGTTTTAGGGTTAGGGTTTAAGGTTTAGGGTTTAAGTGCAAAAAGTTGAGAGTGGTGTTCTTATGCCTAATCTTTACTTACCACTATCAATCTTGCAACACCAATTCAGAGGGTGGAAAATTGGAAAATGAAGAGAAAAAGAAAAAGAAATTAAAAAAAAAAAAAAGCCTTTGTTCTGATAGTGAGGAACTTTTAAAAAAAAAATCAATTTGTTGATTTTCCAACTTGCAGGGTTAAATATTTTTTTTGGGGTCAAGTAGGTGGACTGGTGATCATCCACAAGAGCAATGAGCCAAATTTGGCTACAGGTCAGACAGTGAAATACTTTTTCTTTTAGAATCCTGTCTAGTTATGGCGATCAATAGGAACTCATTGTCTAAATATGGCGACATGTGAGTGTTTTTTTTTCCTGAAAATATTTCTTTTAAAATCCGCCCAAGCCTGGGTTCGTGCCGACACGTCCCCATGGAAAAAACACACACGCACGCACGCACGCACAAATTCTAAATTAATAGAATTTTCTTTTTTTTTAATTGGAACGTGTAGACACGAACACGACGGCAATTAAAGCGTTGAAAACGACATTACTATGTCTGAATTTTGCCCACATGGATGGATGACTAAGAGACCAGAGCTAGTCGGTGCCTAAGTCGGGATGAAGGCAGAGACGACCGGATTTATTTATAGCCACAACGTGCTCGTCGCAGCACTTTGTCTCCTACATTACTATTTGTGAACTTTGTCCAAATGGATGGATGACTAAGCGACCGGAGCTAGCGCGTGCACATGTTAGGATGAAGGTCGAGACGACCGGATATACCGAGCTCGTGGGCCACGACCGCACGCACGCACTTTTGTCTCCCACATTACTAAATGTGAACTTTGTCCACATAGATGGATGACTAATCGACCGGAGCTACCCGGTACGCATATGTCAGGATGAACATGTCAGCCTTTTTTTTTGGCTGGTTATATATAGCCAGAAAGCGAAATTAAAAAATCAAAAGTGCTAAAATCGAGTGTTTTTTTGAGATTTCAATAGCCATAATTAGAGAAAAAAATTAAGAAAAAATTCCAGATTTCTAAAAATGGTTCAAGTAGAGTTAGCCAAAAATATACAAGGATCTTTAAACATTTTTACTTTCATATTTAGCCTGTAGCTAGATTTGGCTAAATCCTCCAGTGGATGATCGCCACTTTGGCTACATCACAAATTGACAAAGAAAACGTTGGGATGAAGAATTAGACGACCGGATATAGCCCGTGGCCACGACTCGCTCGCCACACGGACTTCCCTCCTCCTTCTTCCTCCTCCTCTTCTTCTTCTCCCTTCCTCTTCCGTTGCGTGTGCGAGCTGCATTTGTGTGCTTGATCTTCCTCGATTTGGTTAGCTATGGCGTCTCGGATCGGAGGCTCGTTTTCTCTGTTTTCTGTGGTCGCAGTAGTCGTGTTACTACTGTTCTCAGCAAAGTTTTCGGTTCGGGAATGTGCGGCTGAGAGCGGGCACGCCGGTGAAGGAGCTGGAGCTTCTTCGAAACACTTGGTGGACGAGAAGGATGTGGTGGTGCTGGGAGCCGAAAACTTCACGGATTTTGTGAATACGAATCCGTACGTTTTGGTGGAGTTTTATGCCCCCTGGTGTGGGCATTGTCAGTCGTTGGCTCCCGAGTGGGCGTCAGCAGCATCAATTCTCAAGGGAGACTCGGTGCCCCTTGCCAAGGTCGATGCCACGGTACACGCAGAGCTTGCCAAGGAATTTGGAGTCCAGGGCTATCCTACCATTCTCTTCTTCATCGATGGACTTCCAAAACGCTACACGGGCGAGCGAGTGAGGTATGGCACTGAGGGAGGAGTGAGTAATACTCTGTCTCCCTTGTCCGTAAGCTTCGTTGATAGTGTCCAACACTATCACACATGTGCAGCAGCAGTGCCTTAGTAAATGGAGGGTTTGTTTGTTGATACTGAGGATCTGAACGGTTCCATGTGGCTTCATGGATTGTAGTATTTTCTGATCTCTATTTTAGTTTCATCTTTGGTGCTTCTTCTTCACTAGCTTTACTGTTGACCGTGGCGAAGAATCTCGTTCCTGAATCCTATTTGCTGGCAAGTAGATTTTCAGATGCCCTGGAAATCAAAGGCAAGGCTGTTGGATCTGTGATTTCACCACTTCTGAACGTAATACTTCCTTCTTGATGATCAGGCCATTAGGTCACAATGGGAATTCATGGCAGCAGCAGTACATAAATCAGCTTGGAATAATGTAGTGACAAAAGAATTTCGGTTTCTTGTGGTCTTTGCCATGCATTTTTATTTGTTAGATAATATGTTTCTGGAAATTTTTTTCTGACCACCTATTAAGCTACAGGGTTGTCAAAACCTGATTTGAATTCTTGTTTTTATGTTTGGTGATTTCAGTGATGGTATTGTGACATGGGTGAAGAAGAAAACTGGACCTGCAATTGATTTTGTGAAATCAGAATCTGATGCTGAAGAACTGTTGCTGCAAGTTGATACACCTCTTGCTGTCGCCTTCCTGGAAAATTTTGAGGTAGATGAATCTTCAGCTCAAATGGAACATAATCATCGAAGAAGAAGAGAATTGAGATTGTTGCTGAGGTCTTTAGAAGATGACTTGAACGAAGCTAATTGAGCTTGACATTGATTCTAAACTGAAACAAATTCAAACCTAAGAATTGATCCTAGCAACAGGAAGTCAGCTATAGTAGGCATGTTGTGATGCAAGAGAAATGACTGCTCTTTTTGTTGTTAAAAGCCCTTATGCATGTGTGGGCAGCTATGAAAACCTTGTCTCTCTCATAACACCTTATCTTTGTGAACTGGCTGTAAGTCTGTCATATCACGAGGTGGACTTCCAGTTATAAAGTATGTTTTTCATACCATGAAGATTCTCTGGAACTCTGCCATTTTTTGCCCATTCCTATCACACATACATTTCAAAGTTTCTCAAGCTGTTCAGGATGTTTTGTTTGGAATGATTGTCCACTGACCTTCTCTGGTGCACAGGGTAAGGATGCAGAGGAGTTAACTGCGGTAGCAAGACAAGAGGATGGTATTTTGTTCTACATGACAAGTGATGCTGATGTTGCCAAAATCTTCAGTCTGAATAAGAAGGCGCCTGCCTTGGTGTTACGGAAGAAGGAGAATGAGAAGCTTTCAACATTCGGTATCATGAATCTCCTACAAAATCATGATATTATATTACAGCCTAATATAAGAGTGAACCATTTCTTCTCTTCGCCAAGATTGAATATTTTCTGACATCACACTGAAGTCCTGTTGTTTACATTTGTAGATGGGGCATTTGAAAGGGAGGCGATCTCTGAGTTCTTGTCTGCAAATAAGCTGCCCCTTGTGGTTATTTTCAATCATGAAACAGCATCAGCTATTTTTGAGGATGAAGCTAGCAGACAAGTAAGAACTGTGATATCCTGCCATGATCTTGTGTAGGCTGATCCAGGTTGAATCTTTGAATCTTTATTAAGCTCTTTTTGCAGTTTGTGACACTGATGAATCCTTTTGTTTCCCACTTGTTCTGTTTCTTCATATTGTGGCAGCTCCTGCTTTTTGCTCTACCTGAAGAATTTGACAAGATACGTGACAACTTTGAAGAAGCTGCGAAGTTTTTCAAGAGGAAGGTATGGAAATGCTGAATGTGGTCTGAAAGCCAGTTTATTTGACAAAGTTTCTCAAGTAAGTCAAGGGTAAGGTCCTTGAGGATCATGCAGGTATTCAGAAATCATGCCAGGGAGTAAAACCATTGATGCAAAAACATGGGAAAAAATTACAGCAATCTCATGGATTGAGATCCATTGGTGAACTAGGTTTATCAGAAATCAGATGACATTCTTGAGCCTCACCTTTACAGGGCAGGGCAAAGTAATCTGCCAATGGACCATGTCAAGTATACTTTATTCATCAGAGCAACTAGGCTTCAGCTTCAGTAGTAGGGATTAATGTGTCCATCAGAGACTCTAGTCTGAATATTCTCATGAGTATGTAAGCCAGCCAGCTTGTGACTCAGACTGATGTCACACAATGTGCAGATTATCTTTGTGCTTGTGGATCTTGCTGATAAGGAAGCATCCACTCCCGTGCTCAACTTCTTTGCTCTGACCACTGAAGAGACAAAGGTGGCCTTTCTTTTTGGACCAGTTGTTTCTCATTTATACATCAAATTCTTCTTGCCTGCTAGCTATTGCAATTAACTTGCTAAATTTTTCCATAAAGAATCCAACAGAATCTATGCACACTATCTGTTGCTGAGTTTGCTGTGTGTTGTGGCATCTGATCTTGCTTTCTGTGGTGGGGCAGATGATAGGATTTTCTATTGAAGAGAACGGTCGTAAGTTCATGTATTCGGGTGACTTTAGTGTTGAGTCTATCAAGGTTAGTGGCCAGGAATTCCTGCAGCTTCCAATCAACAATTAGGACTCCTCATGGATCTCTCTCTCAAGCTCTGCTCTGCCTTCACATGTCACAAGATTGGAAACACAAGAAGGTTACCTTTGAGACAATGCTGATTTTTCGCCTACAGACCATTATCAGAGAGTATTCCTTGTGTACCATTCAGCAATTTCAGATGCATGTGGGTATGGTTTGTGGGTGCCCAGACATTTGCAGAGAAGTTTTTGGCTGGTGATCTTCCTTACTATCTAAAATCTGAACCTATTCCTGACAAGGTTAGTTGTTCTGCCCGATTTTTGTGAATGCAGCAGCATTCTCCATTTCATATGCAATCTGGAAAGGACTTGCTACTTGTTTAAGCACATCATCTATTCACATGTTTTTTTCAGTGTGCATGTGCACACAACAATGTTCTGGCATGTTGTATAAGACCTATCCAGCATCCTTGATTGATTTCCTCACGTCAATTGCTCATCCAAAATATTCCCAGAATTTACTTGTATGTTATATCAATGCTGTTGTAATGAATTGGAACTACCCATTATGCAGTCTGCTAAAGTTGTTTGGAAGTAAGAACTTTTGTGGATGATCAATGAATTATCATAAATGGTTCAAAATATTCCTAAAATTACATAGTGATCACTAAGTACAGCATTCTAGCTAGCCAATTATATGGTCTGAAGCAGCTGAGATGGTGTATTGTGTTCTCAGGTATGTTCTACGTATTTAAGATTGTGTTGAGGATGTTTGATTTTGCATGCTTCATGTGCAGAATGATGGCAATGTCAAGATTGTAGTTGGTGACAGCTTTGATGATATTGTGCTCGATGAAACCAAAGATGTTCTTCTAGAGGTAAGGTTTTGTTTGGTGTGGTCACCACTCACATGAAGAACATTTGCTCTTAGAACTCTTAATGGAACTGTGCTGAGATAAGCTTGATAACTGCCTTAGCAATTGCAGGAGGTTCAGCAGGCATTGTCATAGGGCTGTAAATACTATGTTGTTTAGTCTAATTATGGTGTTACTTAGAAAATCAAAATACACTACCAAGTAACTGCCACCCAGTATCAACATAATATGCAGGTAGCATGTAATCCTAATTGTTGCAGTGATGAATTTTCAGGTGTATGCACCATGGTGTGGCCATTGCAGAAATCTGGAGCCTGAGTACAATCGTCTGGGAGAAATTTTGAAGAACATTCCTTCCATTGTAATTGCAAAAATGGATGGCACTACAAATGAGCATGCCTTGGTGCAGGTTGGGTTTACCCCTTGCCATTTTCCCATCCTTCATTCTTGGTTGATCAAATCCTTTTCAAACAGTCACTTCTCTGATGGTTTGAATCTCTTCTCAGTCAATTCATCCAATTCTAGGATTACATCAACAAAGCTTGAGCTCAAGGAGACAATACAGTAGATCTTCAGATCACAACACTAGATCTCTAGGCTCTAGAGATTGTTCCCTAGACTATGTATGTCTTTGTTTTGAAAACCATCCAGAAGAATCAGTCTTATCCAGATTTTTTTTTTCCTTTTGCACACTTTGCACACTTTGCACAAATCCTTTCAGCAACAGACATTGTTTGGCATCCCTCCAGAGTGAACTAGCTAAGATGTTGGGTGTTTGTATTTTTCTTTGCAGATTCAGGGATTTCCAACCATATTATTCTTCCCTGCTGGTGATAAAAGCAAGGAACCAGTAAGCAGATTGTCATCAACCTCATATACATTGCACTAATACTAAAGGACCCTACTTTAGTGTTCCAAAAGTAGAGTGGGCTGAGATTTCAGAAATTCAACAGGGCTTTTGAAAGGGCAGCTATACTGACTATGTCCTTTTCACCTTTAAGGAGTTGCTGTCTATACCTAAACTCTTTTGTTGCAAATGCTAAATCATGGAATGGGTTTCGAGGGGGGTGCAGTTGGCAGTGCAGACAGAGAGGACTGTGGAAGCCTTTGTTGATTACATCAAGAAAAATGCTGCTATTCCCTTTACAGCACCTGAGATTCCCAAATTGAAATTAAATGATCCCACTGACCTTGGTGTGGAAGAAGATGAAGGAGATGAAGATATCAAAGACCTCAGTGCAGATGACAAAGTGGATCAAGAAGAAGACATTAAAGATGAGCTATAGAAGACTGTGGTCTTCCTCGTTTTTGTGCTTTCCCTCTAGACATTTTCTTCACACACACACACACACACACACACACACACTTTATCAGATGCTGCATTTTGTTTCCTCTTATAGCTAGAGAATGGAAGGAGCAGTGTTTACATGATGCATCAATTGTCTGCAATGATAGTCCCTGAGTTATTCCTTACTGCAGTTGCTTCATCCAACAAGCAAGGAGTGAGCAAAAGCATTCACTTCTTGGTGAAGAGAAGAGTGTTTGTTGCAATTCATTACTGACAGTGAGCATAGTGAAAGCTCATACATCTCCCAAGTTTTTCTTTCTATATTATCAGCATTTTATGACAATCTTTCAGAGCTGCTACTGCTGTTTTGAGATATCTGTAGGAACATTTGACTGACTAGTTGAAGCTTTTTGCCAAAAAGAAAAGCAACAAAGTATTGTGAAACTTACCTACACTTCTCATGTTACAAAAGCAAAACCCCACATTTCAAAGAAACTGAATTCAAAACAGAGACTCTTTAAATGACATCCATTCAGTGCTGTATTGTAGCAATCTGTCTTCTTTTGTTGGATTTTTCAATTTCTTAATGAAGTATTTCACCACTAAATCTTCAAGCTTGGACATAATAAAGTTTTCTCTGGTGTTTTCCCTCCATCAAGGGATGACAATGTGTACAAGATGATATATTCAAGCTGCCATCAAGCTCATTGCTCATAATGTGGGCTTTGATTACAAAGAATTTACACAAGGCAAGAATGTGCATGTTTTAAGCAATCATGAATGTCAAAATGAAAGTTCAAGAAGAGTATTCAAGTGCTGACAGATAAATTGATATGAAAAAGAATGAAAAATGTGCAGATGACAAGTGAAGTCATATTAGAGGTGTTGCAGAGAACTCCTATTTCTGTTCTCTTGGTCAGGAAGGTTGATGAGGTCCAGGCTTCTTGCTGCAGGGGATGCAGAATTTGTTCTTAGGAAACATTACGAAATGAGATTGATCAGGCAAACTTAGCATTCCACAAAGATCACAATCTGGATGGGTTTGCAGCAGCAGAAGGTGCTGAACTGTCTCTTCGAGCAAGTGCAAATCATCAGGGCTGCTGCATTCCAGGGCATCCCAATTGGTAGAGTGTGTTGTGCCAACAATGGGTTTTCAGCAGCCAGGTTTTCTTTGCTGTTGTTTGTTGCATCAATGCATCCGTCTACATGCTTCAGCTGAGCATCACAATTGGCAACTTAGCAAACCAGAGTGCAATACAACTCACACTCAGACCCAAATTCCTGAAGATTGAAAGCATTAAGGACATTTGTTTCAGCTAGCGGTTGGTAAAAGGGCAAAAGAAGAGACAAGAATGAATTGGTAGCTCAAGCAAGAGAACATTGGAAAGGGGTCTCTGCTTCCCAAACAATACTAGTCATTTCAGGTTTGAGCTTGGAAGGTGCAGCTGGTGGGGAGAATATCACAATATATATGCTTTGATACAATTCTACAGTTGGAAGGCAAGAAGTTATCAAGTTTGTGCTCCCAACTTGTGGGTTCAACATATAGCAGCCCCCTGACCCACCCAGCAACTGAACTTCCTGACAATCTGAAAATTGAATTTCCCAACTGTAAACTATTCAGAACTATGTGACAAATTGTGAAAGGCCAAAATTGGTGGGCAAGAAACAATTTTGGTGGCAGAGAAAGAGAAAAGGAAGTGGCAACAGTGTATGCTACACTCATAAGGATAAGATGATGTGGTGTTCTTTCTTTGAGGGATGTGAGGAGGCAATTCCACTTCTTCAAATGTAATTGAATCAGATACCATCTAATTCAAATCCCAACTTTCATGTCATCTTACAAACGTAAAAGATGGAGTTTTGGTCAGCGCATCTTTTATTGGCAAAATGTCACCATACTCTGGGTCTACCTTGTGGGAGGGCCATAGGGCCATATATTGCAACACTGTTGAACTTTGCCCTTGTTACAATATCACTAGACATGCTACAAACAAAATGAACAAGAGATAGTACAGGCATCACCAATAGTCCATGCAAGAAAGAACAAACACCATTCTCAAAGTCATGAAAGCGATTGGCATCCCTAACCATGATTGCTCTCCCCACTATTTTTGAAATGAATTTTGTGTAAGTGTGGCAATCCTCACAAACCCACAGATTCTTTCTTATTCAGAGAGGAGTTCCAGGAGCTCTGTTGATGAGCCCCAAAGCAATAGCCAGTTTCTCACTATGGTGACACAAATGTGACACCTTTTCTCCTTTTTCCACATTATGAAGAACAAGTTTATATAAGGCACACACCCTGCATCATGCAAGAGCCCTGACAATCTCTGCAGTTCTGCATGGGTGGTATTCATTGTCTACTACATTCATTGTATGCACCTCATTACTCACTTCAATTCAAGTGTGACTCAACAGTTTCTTCACACCCCTTTGCTTCCTCTGCTGTTCAACATTCTCACAGAGATTCCTACTGCCAGCAGCAGCATAGATGCTTGATAGCAGCACATAACCTGCAGTGCTTCCAGGCTCCAATTCAAGAACCCGTTTAGCAACATGTTCTCCCATCTCCACATTACCATGATTTCTGCAAGCACCGAGAAAAACCTTCCATGAAGTCACATCTGGTTTAAAGGGCATTGCCTTGATCATATTCTCTGCCTCCTGTAGATGGCCAGCATGACCAAGCAAGTTGATCATGCAGGTGTAATGTTCCGATTTGGCAGAAATCATGTGGTCTGTAATCATTGAAGCATAACAGCACATGCCTTCATCCACCAAACCTGCATGGCTAGAAGCTGACAGAAGACAAACAAAAGTGATATTGTTCAGCTGTACACCTTCTTTGCACATCTGTTCAAAATGTTTAAGAGCTTCCCTACCATGCCCATGAATGGCAAATCCTCCAAGTATGGCAGTCCAAGTGACCACATCTTGAGACTGCATCTTGTGGAACACTTTCCTTGCATCTTCAATGATCCCACATTTTGCATACATGCCATACAAGCTATTCCCCAAAAAGACAACTGACTCCAAAGCACTTTGAATGATCTGATCATGAACACGCCTGCCCTCCTCAACTGCAACCATGCTGGCACATGCAGTCAGCACCCCCAGAAAAGTAACAGAGTCGGGCTGCACATCTTCCTGTTGCATTGTTTGAAATAGTTCCAGGGCCTTCTGTCCTAGCCCACATTTCACATGTCCAAATACCATGGCATTCCAAGTGACCATGTTTTAAGATGGCATCTTGTCGAACACTCTCCACGCATCCTCAATGCTCCCACACTTTGCATACATGTTAACCAAGCTATTCCCCACAAAAACAGCAGACTCCAGAGCCCTTTGAATGATCTGATCATGAACAGAGCAATTGCAGGTGCACACAGACATGTAGCAGCAAGCTCTTCCTGGCTGACCTTCCTCTTCCTCTCCATGTGGTGGTGGAGCTGCTCCTGCTGCCACATTCATGGTCTAGAAAAGAGTTAGAGCTTGCTGCGCATGGCAGTTGCACTTGCTGCACTGATGATGAAGAAGACATTGCTGCTTTGCAGAAAAAAACCTTGGCAATTGCTCTCCCTCCCCCTCACAATCCAAGAGCATCCCAAGTAGACCCAAATGCAATTTGTCTTCTAGTATACCACCACCCATGCATTATTTCTTTGTGGGACAATGAAATCCTAAGCCCTGAACCCAGGATGGATCATTCAACCTTGCCCTGAGGATTCATCTGCTTGTAGTGGCCTTAAAACAGGAAAAACCCTGTATCTTATCTTATATATTAAAGTTACATGGTGTCTGTCCGTCTGTCTGTCCGTCCAGGTGCCGATCTTGGTTTCAGGACCTCGACGGACGGACAGGACCAGGTCTTGAAATCGAGGTCCCTAGATGGAAGAGGA
>Ga0116231_10001254_pt1 | contig 51313 bp, 40 predicted proteins | sample S1TSphgellanicum_2_FD_89695 | JGI IMG/M metagenome (GOLD analysis project Ga0116231, IMG submission 89695) | Host-associated microbial communities from peat moss isolated from Minnesota, USA - S1T2_Fd - Sphagnum magellanicum MG | ecosystem: Host-associated > Plants > Peat moss > Unclassified...
ATACTCTTTGTCATTTGCAACTAGTTTTCACATGCGACTTGTCTTAGGCGACTAAAAGGATTTTAGTTGCAAAATGTCTCTTGCGACTAAAATTTAGTTGCAAAGAGTAGTCGAAAATACATGTTTTTCTTCTAGTGTAGTTAATTAATAAACATCTGTCATTTTTTTGGGGGATGAGCACAATTTTGTTGGAGTTGGAAAATGTGTCAATGGACCTTAAACCTAAGGACTTTTAAAATCCAAGCCTTGATGTCTTTTCCAATGTTTGGCCAAAAGGCTTGGAAGACTTTTGTAAGGATTCCATCTTCCCCTCAAGTTTTACCCATGGGAATATCTTTGATAGCTTCCCAAAGCTCTTACATGTCTAATTCACAAAGTAAATCATTATTTTGGGCTTTAGTGACTTTTCTGATGATACTTTGGAAGCATAGGTCCCTTGCCAAAGTTTTACCTTTTATAATTAGGACATAACTATAAAGGTTTTGAAAGAAATTTTGTGCAAAAATTAGCATCCTTTTAGGGTCAATCAAGATTTATCCTTAGTCCAATAACTCTTTTATAAAAATAGGTCTTTTGTTGTGGGAAAAAGATAAAACAATTTTTTTGGAACATCTATTTCCTAATCTAATCCATTTAATTGTTGAAAAATGAGTTTTGGCTTCAAACTTTTCTTGATGAGCAGATTGGATCCTAACTTGGGCTTCATTCAAGATGTCTATTTTAGCTTGGTTATTCCAACTTCTTTGGAGGCCTAATTTTGCTAATTCTAGGACTTGAATTTGAGAGTTGTACTCAACTCTCCACTTGGTCCGTTGTTTCTTTGTGAATTTTATGTTAACAAACCTAATGGATTTTAGGGCTTTAAAAAGTTTTTAGTTCCATGAGGTAAGGTTGTTATTTTGAATGGCTTTTGTCCAAGTGAAAGTTAACACCATTTTGTTGTCATCTTGGAATAGTTGCCTTGAAGTGACCTTACCTTGGTGGTTTCAATCTAGGTTTACATATTATGGACAAAGAAATGGGCATGGTCAAAAAGATTTGGGAGAGTGGGCCAAATTTTTGCCTTGTAATCCCAACTTATCAAATCTCAATCAATCTTTGAAGAAATCATGTCCGGGGCATTGCAATGATTGTCCTAGGTATACTCCTTTTTGTTGATTTTCTTAAATTCATCCAAAGTGAAGGAGTTTTGTGCTTGGAGTTTGAGGATTAATCTATCCCATGCTTCTTATTCTCATTGCTTAATTCCTATAATGGGTGCTCCTCTGAGTTTATTTGACAATGACTTTACAAAGTTGAAATCATATGCAAGTATCCAACTAACCTTTGGAAGTTTGAATTTGCAAATTTCAATCCACCATTTTGCTCTTGGACCAATGGCATTGTAATCATAAATGTTTAGAACTCCAATGGTCATTGAGGTGCCAAGCTCAATAATCAAGAATTAAGCTCTACTTACAATAATAATTCCATGGGATTTTATGAAGGTTGTCAGTTTGGCAAAAGTTAGTGTGCCCATGCTGCCCTTGAATCTAAATTTGTGGCAGTTGAATAGGATGCTTCATTCCAAAAATATGAACCCCCCTTGAAGTTGAGTCCAATTTTTTTCCTCATATAATCATGGTTAGAAAGTTTGTGCTCTTAGATCAATATGATGTCCACCAAGGGAAAGGCCATGGAAAGAAACTTTTCAAGCCTTTTCGTTTCTTGGAACCCATTACCCCTATTCTTAGGCACTAGACATTGATTAATGCCAAGCATAAGTGATTATTATGCATGTGCATGAGATGGTGTGATTAGCAAGGATTTACATGTCTCACCAATGATAATAGGTAGCTTTGGGAGCCCCATCAAGGAAAACCATGGTTTAAGTTCCCTTGGATTTCCTGGAATTTTTTTGATGGGGTCACCACTATGTGTTTGATGTCATTTGGTATTTGTTTCGATGCATGCTTGCCTAGTATAGTTAATGCAAGTTTTTCCTCCTTCATTAAGGTCACTGCAAAACACCAACATGTGTGAGTGTTTGAGGTGTCATTGACCATTTGAACATCTAGAGAGCATCTTGCCATTTCTTCAGTGGTTTGGGTTTTTTTTGGTGTCCATAATGATTTTGTGCAAATCTTGGGCTTGGCTTGTTATGTGAGTTAGAGCCATGATTTTCCTCCAAGCTTTATCTCTTTTAAGTTCTAATAACTTGGTGAAATTCAAGGGTTTGTGTACTCTACCACTAGAACCCATCAAGATGTCCAGTCCATTGCCTTTGGAGGACGAATGAACCAACATTGAGATAATGTTGGCTCATTTGATTCCTTTGGGATGAGTGAATGGGAGGTTAAAAGTTGTCTAAAAGCTTTTTGAAATGCTAAAATTGAGAGGGGCTTCATTCTTGGTTGAATGGGATCAAAAGTTTGGAGCTTCCTATGGATGGGGGGATGGTTTACTCCTTTGTTTTTTATTTGTTAGAGGTTTCCAAAGAAGCTTTTGAGAATCCTCAAGCTTTATGTTTTTACGATTCTAGTCGTTCTCCAAGACCCATTTGTTGAAAAGTTCTAATAAAGGTTCCTCTATGATTGTTTTTTCAATGTTTGTCATCTCATACGCTTGACATACATTCTAGTGTGTGTGATGTGTTTTGGCTTAAGGAAAAATTTGCCAAAGCTTGGTTAGGGAAAACGTTTCATATAACTATATGCTAGTTTTTTCAAAAAGCTTGGTTGAACATTCTCCACAATGGTTTTTTTCCCTTTAGGTTTAGTGTTTTTTCTTGCTAGTGGACATGCTTTGATTTGGTGATTAAAAGCCTTGCACCTTGAACATTCATTAAGAAGACCATTGTGGACTAGTTCCAATTATTTCCTTCCTTGTCAAACTTGGGCAAAATCATTGATTTTGGAAGGGTTTCAGGATGTTCAACCATAACCAAAATTTTGGGGCCCAACATTTCACCCTTGTATAATGTTGAGTCGCCAATAAATAGCACTGAATCGATTTAGTTTCCAATTGTAGTGAGGCAGGCCTTAGTTCATATGAACTAGTTAAAACCAACAACTTGTATTTAAATTGGGAAGTGTAGGGAATCTTCTACCTTGGGATCTTGGGAAATGAAATGTTGTTTCCAAGTTGAAAAGGATATGGTTTGGTCTCCACAACGATGGTTGGAGTGGCTTAAGGTATATGTTTTGCCTTATTCCATGGTGAAATGCATTTCAAAGAAACCCTTATCCATCATCATCAACCTTGTGAAAATTGGGTGAAGGTTGTCTTTAACCCATGATGTGAGCATCTTTAGTTTTAGTTTTTTACCATGCACGTAACCCAAGATAATGACCTTGGACAAAATTTGGTATTGTGTGTTGACGCTAATGACTATGTTATTGTGTAAGGTTGCTTTGAGCTTTCTAGGTTCAGTGTGTGGGCATTTTTTAGGCGGGGTTATGTGACAAAGGTTTGGTTTTCTATCTACAGGAGTATGTTGGAAACATTGAAGCAAATGAGATGTTGGAATTGTCAATTTTTTGGGTTTGTAAAAAGAATGTTGTTAAAAGTAGAGAAGGTGTTGATGTCATTGGGTCTTGCAAGTCGAACTTTGTTAGGTTGTGGCACAATGACCTAATGGCTTGATGGGGTGAAGTGAACCTCGTGGCCTTGTGCAAGATTGCAACAAGGATTTCTAAACTATGACATCATTTCCACCTTTAAGTTATTGTTATAAGTTTTGAGTTGTGAATCTTATGTTCATCATGTTTCCTATAAATTATTTTTGAGTAAAAATGGTGTACCTAGACTTTGAAAGTAATTTAAGTTACAAGGATGGAAAATTGATTGTTCATTGTTGTTGATGCATTGTGTTTTTGAGCCATGGCCCACTGGTGGCTACATTATGAGAAATCACATTCATCGAAACCACATTACCCTACAATTAAAACTCAAAAAACAACTCATATACAATTATTGTGCAACTATCCCCTTAAAATTTTGGTGTATTAATAAATAAATTATCACGTCAAAAAATCAATTAGTTGTATTATAGTTGCAAGTGAATTGAAAATGGGTCTTCTATACAATAATGTATACACATTGTACATATATATGTTGTCAACCATGTTTGATTTTTTTAGGGGTTACATTATAGTTGCATGTGACAACTACTATAAAACTATTGTAAATGTGCCATTAATTATGTTGCAATTAATGTACAATGTACATACATGTGATCATGCCACATGTCCACATTTCCACTACCCATTATGGGATACATTTACAACTAATTTTCAATTATGATTCCCATTGATACAATTAGTATAGTCATTAGTGTGCCACCATTAAAACATTATTGTTCAATTATGTTATGATTATAATACAATTACTTATAACTTAATAAGGATACACATTTATAAGTAATATTTTATAAATAATTATTGTTTCAATAATTTGACTATTAATATGAAATTTTGAGTGATTTAAAATGTTATGGGAATGCTACTTCAAGCTCTAAAAATCATTTTTGAAGTGCAAAGGAAAAAATAGAATAAAAAATAGCACCACAAAGAAAATTCCAACTTACAAAACTTTTTTTTCTTTCCTTCTTTGGACCCCTCCTACTTTCAAACTTCATAAATTTCATGGTTATTTCTTTAATTCATTTAGTTTTGTGTTTTCCTACCTACTTATTTACCTAGGTAAGTAAGTAGGTCTTAAGACCTTCCAACCCACCTACCTATGCTTATGTACGACCTACCTAATTACTATTATATATATATATATATATTCCACCACATGTCACAATTTTGAACCATCATTAACAATCATAATGGATGACATTTTGAAAAGAAAAGAAATTTTATGTCCAAAATTTTCATAGTGCCACTGTTAGATTTTAATATATGGATGACAATTAATGACATTAACATGACGTCATGGGTGCAATTATAATTGAGTTGCATAATAGTTGATAATGAGTTGTTTTGACATAGTTGCAATTGAGTTGCAATGAATTGCACTGTATATATGGTGAATTGCAATTTTGCAATTCATGCAACTTGTCCGCTAACACTCAAGGCATATAAACATAATGAGTTGCAAGTGTCCGATGCAACTCAAAAATTGAGTTGCAAGCGTAGTTACAAAACACCCTTTTTTTCTCATATTGTTAATATTTGCTTCCATGTTAATAGGTCTACCTATTCCCACTCCTTCCACTTTTCATTGTCGCTGCTCCCTATGCTCTCCACTCTTCCATAACATTTTTCACTCCTTCTCTCGCTCTCCTTTAACCAACTAAGCTCTTCCCAATGCCTTTGCTACCAAGCTACATAACTTTTTGTTGAAAAAAACATGTGCAACACTTTGTTTTATCTTGTAAACTATGAAACTATTAAAAATTTCTAAACTTGACATACCTTTTCTATTTCAAATTTTGTTCAAATGAAGCAAATAAATTCATAATCTTATAGTTTATTCAAAGATCTATCCAATGCAATCAATATATTTTATGAATGTTCATATAAGTCGTAAGAAATAATATTGGTAAATATTATTAACATATTCAAACATGTTAAATGTTTCAAACTCCATGTGATTGAATTAAAGGTAGGGTATGTCATAGGTAGGTAAGTAGGTTACAAGATGGTAGGTGGGAAATAGGAGATAAGTAGACCCAACTTATACATGTAAGATGGTTGGTAGGTAGGTAGGTAGGTAGGTAGGTAGGCAAGTAGGAAGGTTAAGTAATTATACTTGTAGGTAAGTTGGAGATAGGTAAATTTACATAAGTTATAGGATGTTAGGTAAGTATGTTGTATATATAAGACATAATAGGTTGGTAGGTAGGTAGGTAAGTAGGTAAGTAAGAAGGTTATGTAATTATACTTGAAAGTAAGTTGGGGATAGGTAAATTTACATAAGTTGTAAAATGCTTGGTAGGTGTGTTGTATTGTATGACATGGTAAGTGGGAAATAGGAAGTAGGTTATAAGTAGGTACATGTAAGTAAGTAGGAATGTCAAATAATTATAAATAGATAGGTTGGAAGTAAGTAGACCTAGCTTATAGGTAGGAGGGGTGATAGGTAAGTAGGTAATGTACAAATATAAGCAAATAAGTTGGAAGTAGGTCAATTTATTTAGGTTGTAAGATGTCACCTACAAGTAGGTTGTTGTATAAGACATAGTAGGTGGGAGGTAATAGGTAAATAGGAAGGTTATGTAATTATAAGTATGTAGGTTGGAGGTAGGCAGACAAGTCTTGTAACTAGGTAGGATGGTTGGTAAGAAGGTAGGTAGATGGGTAATGTACGATTAATTATAAATCTAGGTAGGTTGGAGTTAGGGAAACTTAAGTAGGTAGATAGATATGTTGTAGGGCATGGTACGTGGGAGGTTGAAGGTAGATTATAAATATATGTATGTAGAAAGCTTAGGTAATTATAAATGTAAGTAGGTTGGACGTAGGTAAACTTAGGTAGGTTAAAGGTAAGTATATTATAGGATGTTAAATAGGAGGTAGGTAGGAGGTTGTATGATGGAAATTAACTAGGTAACCTAGGTTTTGTAACCTTACACTACCTACCCACCTATCTATTTAACTTAGCATGTTAATTTACATAAAATGTCCCATTTGACTAAAATATTATTGACCATTTTGACTAGGGGTGTCATTTGATTAGATGTCACATTTGACTAAAAAATCATTGGTCGTCTTTATTAGGGCGTCACTTGTTTTTGTTAAACTTGATTAGATGTTTCATTTGATTAAAAATCATTGGTCATTTTTTTGTTCAACTTGATTAAATGTCAAATTTGATTAATTGTTAAATACGTTACTTTAATCAAGTTGATTAATAAAAAATTACACATATCATTCAAGTCCCAACCCTTTAGTCAAAATGTACATGTGCACTAGTAAAAAAAAATTAATCAATCAACTTGAACCTTAAAAAGTCATGATTTGTTATAATTATTACAATAATCATTTAAGTGTATTTGTATTCAATGTCCTTCATGGAAGGGATCCACATTGGTAAAGATGCCAATGAATGTTTTTTTTACCAAATAGGAATTATGTTTGTTTTGCCCCTTGATTTCACATATTGCTTGCCATTCAAAAAAAGATCTTATTTTTTCTTTGCAAATGTAACTTTTTAGATAATTGGAAGTTAGACTTTTATTTAAAGATTAACTTAGGACATGCAATGTGTTATCATATCATTAAAACATCATTTGATTCAACTTTTGGAAGCGGTGACTCTATTTGTTGGTTCAAAAATGTAGTGTTTTGAAGTTATAGAATTTCTTATGGTATCCCTTATTTTCACATGCTTTTACCCAAATGCACTTATCCCTTGAATAGTTATTGTAGATGAGTCATTTGAAGAAAAAATGTATCAACACTCTAGTTATTTGAGGATACATCTCTAGATACTTTAAGGACATGTGCTTAAAGACATAATGATATATCATCGAAGGCAATTATGGTAACATCATGATAAATTGTAGATCACACACATCACAAAGGTAGTACAACAACAAAAGATGGCTTTGCATGTTCAACATCACCACGTGCATCAAAACGATTTTCAACCAAGAGCAAGGACTTAATGTTATTAGAACTTTGGAAACTTTGATTGTTGGTGTTGGAGGCAACAACATGAAAATTCAGATTTAATACAAGTTTGAAGATCAATTGGAAATATAGTTTCAACAAAGCCACATGTGGCATTGGATTTGAGATATGACTAAGAGCATGCAAGACAATCCCTCACCAATCTCATGTTCCAACCATATTTTGATAAGGCATTTGTGGGGATTGGTAGCAACCTGGCCCAAAATCTTGCAATAGCACATGAATTTCACATGGCATAAACCACTTACCATGTGGGGCCCACTAGGTTGGCATCCTCTTTAGCCTATTTCTCTAGACATTTTGATTACCATAAACCAAATAGATTTCCAAATTATAAATAAGTTGTCAAAAAAAAGTTTCATGACAAGGAGGATATTGAGGCATTGAAAGGCACGATGGTGTGTGAAAAACCTCATTCAACAAATGCACTTTGATTATTGAGATGGTGTTGAAAGTTTTGAATGAGCTCAGGAATTTAAAGCACCAAGGGTTGTTGCTAGGGGCACCTTCTCAACAATGAAATTTTCATGCACCCCAATTTGAAGTTGGCACCCTAAGTTTTTTTTTTTCTCAAATAATAAATCGATCGGGTATAAAAGATATGAAAATGTTTACTTATATTATGAATGGTGTAAATTAAATGATAAGGTAAATTTTGGGCTTTTGGGATAGTAGGCTAATCTTGTTACTAGCCACAATTGTGTGAACATTAAAACCTTGTGAATTCAATTGTGACATTGGTAAGCAAGATATTGTTTGTGATTTTTGTTTTTGGAGTTAGAAATGAGCGATTTCTTATAGGAACTTGCATCAATTGAGTAGAAAAAGACATTGTCATTCAACATGTTAAATTAAAAGATAGAAACAATTGTTTCAAAAGAGATCATTGCCACATTATGTAGCACTGAAATGGTTCTAAATTTCGAAGTTGGACAAAGTTTTAAATCTTGAGGTGGTCAAGACTTGGGCATGCATTGAAAATAATATGAAATTTGAGAAGCAATTATACCTATATGAAATATATATTTTCCAAACAAGATTGGAATTTTTTGTTTAAAATAAAATAAAATTGTGACAACTTAAGATTTAAAATTCATGAGTGTTGAGTTTGATATTTATGTTGAACTTTGGTCAAGGATATATGAAGGAAATATTGTTGTATCTTTAGACAAGTTACAAGCATCACCCCCACACATTTGAAACCCTCATTTTACATTTACAAATCACATTATAATAGATTTCCAATATTTAATGTGCATTTTATTCTTATTATTTTGCTTTCTTTTTTTTTTGAAAATTAGATAATGCATTTTACTTCTTTAATACTTTCAAAAAATTAGGTGACATTTTTGTTCCTTTTCCATCCAATTTTTTTTTAATCGACAAAAATCTAGAATGCTTTTTACCCTATGGTTGGCAAATAATCTATTATACATCACTTTTTGATTTATGTGGGAAACTAATTTAATATTTTTACATGGAGATAAATTCATATGGGTACGGTAGTATCTATGCATTTTGTATATTACTATTAAATTAGTTCTTAATGTAATTTGTGTGATCTTGAGCTTTGATACTCTAATTTGTGTTTACACATTTTGCACTATAAAAATAATAATAATGCAGAATTCATAGAAATGATTTAATAAATAGCAAGTTCTGATGAAATGTTGCTGAGATATGCTGGAAATTTAGAGTATTATGAATTTTGTAAGTTTGCACTCACTGGCCTTCTTTTTACTGGCTATAGTAGCCAAAAAAAAAAAACGAATTTAGAAATTTAAAAGTGTTAAAATTAAGTGCCTTTTCAGATTTCCAATAGCCAGAGTTTGACCAGAATTTAAGAAAATTTGCCAAAATTGTACACGCGGTTCAAGGATGGTAGTAAAGACTATAGAATGATGTTTAAAGTCTTTTTTATTTTCATATTTATCTTGTAGCCAAATTTGACTAAACCTTCCGATGGATGATCGCCACCAGGGTCTATTTTTTCAGATTTCTCACGTCGGCTCAGTAGTGGTGAAGATCCCCAAAAGCATCTAGCAATAAATGGCGATAGTTTCTAGAAAAACAAATTTGTTTGCCAAAAACATTTGTGGCGATAGTTTCTACCAAAAAACAAAATGGCGAACGAAAAATTTCAAGAAAAAATAAATTCTTAAATCTTTTTGTTACCAGAATGTTTTTGAATAAATGGCGATAGTTTCTACAAAAAAATTCAAAAACCTTGCTACAACTGGCTAGCCTACCTAGTGTTTTTTTTTCTTTTCCTTTTTTTTTTTTTTCAATTGTTTGGTTTCGAAAATTTGGCCATTTTTCCAGAAGAATTAACATTTTTTTTTGAGGATTTTGCACTAGAAAAACGAGAATTTCCAATTTTTTCCAATTTGTTTTTAGTCAAGTGGCGAAAATTCGCCAAAATGTTTTTTGTGCTAGCTAGAGCTTAGGTCTAGATGTGACCATTTCGATTTTTGGGGTGGAAAATGGCGAAAAAAAAACTTCAAAACCATGAATTTTTCGTGTTTTAAAAAAAAGTTTCCAGAAAAAAATCGCCAAAATAAAAAACACTGGATTCGCCACTTTGGCGACATCATAAAATTGAAAGTTTTTCTTGGAAATTAATTAAGCAAGCTAGTTTTCTAGTTAAGCTTGAACAGTACAAATTTGTTAGGGTTTAGGGTTTTGTGAGGCTTGTCCCTTTCTGTCTTTCTTGCCTTGTTGCCTGCATGTGGTTCTTTCCTTTCGGTATTTGGGAAGAGATCTAAAGCCCCTTTTTTGGCTCACGGGGAGCGATGAGGATCTTGGGTTTTCACTAGCAAGAAGGGTTTGCATGCTGAAGATTTTTTTGCAGGCTTCAGGGCTGCTGCTGCTGCTGCATCAGACGTATCAAGAAGTTTCGGATCTTGTGTTGAAAGAAAGACTCAGAATTGAAGAGCATAGGAGGCGGAGGAGGAGGCGGAGGAACAGGAAAGAGAACAGGTGGAGAGAATGAGAGGGGCGAGTCATCTCACGCCTGTATGGCGCTCTTTACATCGTCATCGGATGACATTGAATGCTGGATTGAGTAGCTGCTCATCACGACCACTTCAGGAAGGTCTGAATGTGGGTTGGAGAACAGAAGAAGATGATGATGATGCCAGAGATTTGCATGCCGTTGCTTTCTGGAGACAGATTCACATGGGTAGACAGGAGGAGAGTCGATATGTAGCTTCTGAGTCCAAGATTAGTGTTGCAATATTGCCCACACATAGCACTTGCCTGAATTGCTCTCCAAAGAATGTGGCTCGTATCTCAACTTCCGCTGGATCTTCCCTTTCAAATGCAGCAACTCTTCAAGGTGTGTTTCTTGTCGGAATCTGCTGTCCTTTCTCTTTTTTCTATTTCAAGGGATCAGTTTCCAGACACTCCTAGAGAGTTTGAATTAGGGTTTGAGAACTTCTGGCATTGAGGATACACAACAGATAACTCTCTGAACAAGTGAGGAGCAAAAGAATTGTCACTGTGAAGTTTATGCCACAGGGTATGGCATAGCATAGCACAGGTAGTTTTGATTGGAGATTCTCAGGTTTATGGCTTAAGGTTCTTGTGTATTAGAAGGTATATATGTCCTCAGACCATTTTCTGATCATATTTGCATTGAGTTTCTCTCCATAGAAATTTTTTGTGCAATGTCAAATATCTTTGTCTGTGGTGTGACCTTATCTATTCTTGACAAATGTGCAAGGGCAGAACCGAAGCTTGAAACCAGACCTGAATATGAGGTAATTACATGGATATGGGTGTTATCTTGGTTATATGTGCTTGCTTAAAGATATATCTTTTGCAGCAACAGAAGAAGCCTTTTTGATGTATCATGAGTAAAGAACTTGAATACATGCTGAGGTTTTGGTGTGTTGCTACATGGACTTGCAAGGGTAGTGCTCACATGTTGTGGTCTTCTTCCCTTGTTGGTGATTCTGAATTCTAAGAAAACAAGGGTTTGAGCCTGCAGCCAACTGAGAGAAAGTCACCTTCGAGGGTAATGAAACCACGGTCTTTGAGCTTGGACCCCACATCAAAGTTTCGAGTGCAGGACCCAAGTCCAACAGGGTTTGGAGGTGCCATGCTTAAACTGTTGGGATATTACAGCAAGCAGAGCCAGCTCATTCGGGGTGCCAACACTCTCTATTCCAGAATCAGTATGCAAGTAGATAAGCCTGAGCTCTATGCAAGTGAGTCAGTCATAACTAATACTACCCTTATTCACCTTCACATGTGCAGGCTCTCCCATTCTCTTCTCTGTGCAAATACCTGACACTTGGGTTTTGTGTTGATGGCCAGATTTTATTCTGGAGCAGAATTTCAGAACCACACATGCAATGCTTGTTCTCTATTTGTGGTTATGCCTATGTCGGGTACGAGCAGAGGGCAAGGATGGTGCAGCTGTGGGACAATCACTATATGATGCATTCAACCATGATCTTGAGAAACGGATCATTGCTACAGGGGTAGGCCTCTTTTGGCCCTCTGAGCATTGTCCATGGAATATTGTTGCTCTTTGTGTTTTCACTTTATTCTTGTTGGCATCTCAACTTGATTGAACATGGATATGTGTGCAATGTAGAGGAGGGAAGGCCCTAAGTTCAGTAACTTTTTTGGAATACAGTTGAAGGTGCTGTTGTCAAAGTGGATGAAGGAGCTTGAAAAGAACTTTTATGGTGCTGTGACAGCATATGATGCTGCAATGAAACCTGATGCTGCTCAGGATGAGCTCAGTCGAGCACTTTGGCGGTACATGCCTAACATTTTTGTTTACTCTCAAGTAGCAATTATGATCACATGACTGACTAAGTTCTCACTTACCTTTAGAGAGATTCCCAGGAGATTGAGTGGAATTGATAGTTCCCATCAGAGATGATTGCAGGCACATGTAATGATAAGCTGTGAATGTACATTGTGATACCCAGTGAGTTTTTGGTTGGTTCGTGAATGATGGCAGAAATGTATTTGCAGAGGATGATTCACTTATGCCGACAGGGCCAACTGCTGCACCAGTCCATGTCAGCTCTCAATCCTTTCCCCTGTCTCATTGGTCATTTTGTCATGTTGGGAGATTGACTCCAGAAAGTATGTGCTGGTTGTACTCAGATGCTGCAGTTGGGACAGTCCTTTGTAGAATAGAATGGTGATGGTTCCTGTCACTTTGGAACTGATGTTACTATGGTGAATCTCTCACAGGCTTTGGCAAGATATGTGCGCAGAGAAATGGCCTGTCTTTCCTTGACTGGTAAGTTGGCCATGATGCAATTAGGTCTATGAAGCATTCTGGTTGCATTTTGATCTATCCTGGTTATAGATGGACATGTTCACAGGTCTATTCATCATCAATGACATCATCTTTGATTGAGTCAACTAGTCTTGATTATTGTGGGTGCCCTGTTGGCAGATTCAGAGTCTTTTATGGAGGGGAATTTGCTCTTCTCAAGTGATTTTGAACCTATAGCTGAGTAATATCAGCTCATTATTAGTCCATTTCTCCAGCATGAACTTTGCACAAGATGAGGTACAGAAAGTGTAAGGTTTTAACAGTGAACTTTGAAGCCTCCAATACTTAGTTTAGAAAAAGAGGTTGTGTATTGCTACCTCTGTCATGCCAATTTTTACCTTTCCTTGTGTTCAGTTCTGTCTAGGGATGACATTCATTGGGGACAATTTTGAGTAGATTCTAGCATTGGTGACATTTTAAACAAGGTTACATTCACAACTGCACACACAGTGGGAGTGATCTGTCTGTAACTAAGCCAACTAATAGTAGCTATTTTATAGGGGACAATCTTTTAGATGGTGTCGTGTGTCATTGTCACATTATTTCAGATCAATTCTGTTCTGAAATTTGAACACATGAAATTTGAATCATTGACCAAAGGACCAGTTACGCTGTGGAACAGGCCCTGGCAGAATGATAGCTCGCTCACCATGTTCTTGGGTAGGGCCCGTTCCATAGTACAGAACATTTTGTATTCCATAACATAAACAAAATTACACAGGAATGAAATAGATGTGAGATGCACAACAATGGAGTAAATCTTTTGAAATTAAGTGGAATAAAAAAATCATTGAGAGAGGAATTTCCCATTCTTACCAAATTTTTTGTCTCCTGACAAAAAAATTTGGTGGGTAATGGGTGTGAGAAAGCTTGCTTGCCTGCTGAGTTTGAAATTTGAGCTTTGAGAAAACTTGGCATCCAAGCCCCACTTAAGTTAGTGATTTGCTACTTGGACTGCTGCTTCTTGGTCCTGTTTCTGCAACCCTTTACCCCTGTTTCCACAACTGTCATGAATAGACTTGCTGTTGGCAATGTGATCCTGCTGGACTTGATGGCAGCTGCACTCACTCTTGCTGGACCTCTGACAATTCTTTGATGAGTTTGTGAAGCAGGAGTTACTTGAAGAGGTGCATCTGGTTGAGACCCTTGTGTGCTCTTTCGGTCCATCTATGCTTTGCATAAACAAAGGTTTACTGTTGCAAAAATGTTGGATCTGAAAATCTTCTCTGAGGATTTGGCATTTGTTTCTCTACCATTATTGCACCTCCTGTCCTTGACTGGATTTCTTATTACCTGCTTGAAATCTGAATGAAGTTAATGGCATTTTTTCCAACAATTCATAATACCTACATGACAACTTTGGACACCAATGAGGACATCCCCATGAGAATCACTTGTCCTGTGTGCTGGGAAGCTTTTGAGTGCACAGCTTTCATAATAAGGGGGATGTCGTGAAATTAGCACCAACTTTCGTTGCAGGTGAGAATTTGGGCACAGATGCTGAGACAGAAACTGGTACATATCTTCACAGGTGTAGTGTTCATGCTTCCCTGGCCACTCTTCTGGTGGGTTTTGCAACTTCAGCTATTTTTTGCAGTTTGCGTCCATGAACATGTGCAACAATTTTACTCTTGCTATTGATAAGTTTTGCTTTCCTGTAACCATCTTCAGCTCAAGTAGGACTCACCACTTCAGAGAGCTGGCTCTGTTTGTTGCAACTTTTTTTGATGTTGATGCATAATTGCAATGGAGGAACACTGAATGAGGTTTTTTGGTCAATGTGAGATTGCTTTGTTTGTCATAGTTGGATTGTCACTGAGGTATCATGCCAAGAGTAGTATCTAAAACAACTGATTTCTGTAATGCAGCATGTGAAAAGTACATCACAGCTTTTATAATAGTTGGAAATGGGTTGCACATGATTGGCTTGGGGCTTGGTGTATTGAACAACAATGCTCTTCTGAGGGTGATATGTAGGGAGGTAGAAAAGAGGTAATAATCACCTGAAAGTCATTTCAAAGCTTGTGCTATTTTTGGAATCTCAGACACAAAATCATGGTCAGCCTCAAATCTGGAGTTTTCTTTTACAAACTAGTCAGAAAATGCCCTCCATTTTGGGGGAGTCTTACCTCCAGCTAGACATGCGCTCACAGTGTGCAGGGAACTACTCAAGGGGCCATTTTACTATGAATCTCAATGATGGTGGCTGCAGTTTGCTTTTGGCGCAACTCACTGGTTGGTGCTGTTGGAGTGCAAGTTTATGTGCTGGAGATGGTATGTAGAACTCCATCTAAGGTTTACTCATTTGCACACTGGGACAGCTGCACATGGGACAAAGAGACTGAAATGGGATTTTAGCACATGAGTTTGCTGTCCATGTAGTGTTCATTTGTTTGTTTGTTTTAAGTGAAATTCATCATTTTGCAAGTTTTGCAGACATTGTAGGCAGAAAATATGGCACCAAGAAACCACCATATAACTGCAGCAAGTCCTACATTGGTTCTCTTGCCTTCGCATCTGCCTCACTTGTGTACATGGGGTAAGGCAATAGAACACCAACAAATTTCTTGGCTTTGATGCCATTGTAACTATGGCTGTTAGAAGAACTATGCCACGTTATTGCTCCCTTATTGAAAAAGGAAACAAGAACTGAATCCGATGCTCTTTAATATGTTGGTGAATCTCATGCTTGCTTGCAGATTTGATTGGAACTCTTCCCACATCTTCACTTGCACACTCTTTGATGAAACCCAATAGCTGGTGGATGCCTTAAAATGGTGAAGTCCATGACAAGGTTCTTGAGTACCAAGGTCTTCTTGTTGAGGATTTCATCGCAGCAGGACATCAAACTATGGATACTCTCTGAAAAGAATGAATACCATAACTGAGATCAGAGTTCATACTTCAATCTCAAGAGATCCAGGAAGGCAGTGCATCTCTTGCCTTCATCGCTCCCTCACTTGCAACTATTTTGATCTTGCTTTTTCAATCCACCGTCCAGCACTTCCCACCCAAGTTTGTGCTTTGCACAAAAACATTTGGCAACAAGATCTCCCTCATACCTTGAGATGCACTAAACCCCAACATCATGGGCAAAACCTCAACCTGATATTCAATGTTCATCATATGCACTAGATATATGAATCAACAAACAGATCACTGCTGTCAAGCATAAATGATCATCATTGAACTGAACATTGGATTGCAGGATGGAACCATATTTGTGCAATGATCCTCACACACTGATAAATTCATAATTTACAGGTCCTACCTCCCATGTACAGTCTTCAGTATGGATGCTTGAAGATTCAATGCTTTCAGTTTGTCTTGTGCTGGAGATTCCAGTGGGGACCAAACAATTCTCAACTCTACCATTTTTCCACAGCCCATGCCCAGCTCCCAAGGCTTTACATTACACTTGAAAGACTAAAAGACTAAAAAACCTCCAATGATTTTTTCAGTGTAATCAGAGGGCACCTTACATAGCATAATTTTTCCTCTGCTGTTAGTGGGGTGTTTCAAAAATTGGAATGCCTACTGGAAAAATGGAATGCTTGCTCCAGTGGCCATGTGATCCTTTTAAAATGCCCTAGTTTCTTCTGTTTTCTTCCAGGCGAGACTTGGTGGGTATCAAGGGAAAAATAGACATAATTCTTTACACTTGGTAAAGCCCTTGGCTCCGCCTTTGAGTAGGCCCTTATTCCTACACATAATTTCATTCCAAATACCATTTCCTTTCATCTCAGTTTTTGAAACACCACATAAGGTGTAAGACAAAAAGTAGGTTGTATAGCCACACTTACATACAACCTTAGCCGTGATTCCATCAAGCAAACATTCAGTAGTAATCATCATTGAATAACATTGCATCTTTGTTCAGTATCATTGTAACATCATGGTTACATTGACATATAGTTGGATTTGTCATATACGGGTGGAAGCCTGTCTAACAAATCTTTGATTTAATCCAACAAAACACACAAAATAGCACTAATAGGTTAATGTTTGGTACAAGCAGTTCATGTACTGATTTTTTTGGTTTGTAGCAAAGAGAACACATGAAGTAGTAACAATTGCCATTTAAGAAAGTTGGTGCACTCTTGCCAAACTAAGTGGGTGAATGGGTAATAGCATTGGAGGGGATGACAATAGGAGGTTGTGAAATTTGTTAGTTTTGTTAGAACCTTGATCATAAAGAAGCTCGTTAAGTTGACGACATCAGATAAGAGACACACAAAAGAAGTACCATTTCTCATAGCACATTAGGGTTTGAGATCTCATAGACACACCTGATTGAACTTGATTTTTTTCAAGTGGATCATGACTTGATGTGGTTGAGCAGTTCTACAATTTTATGTATGCACAGATTTTTCCAAGAGGAATCTTCACTTGCAGTTTCTTTGTTGTAACTTTAGCACAAAAATCATGGCATCCCGAGATCAATAACATTGGTTTCATGTCAAGTAAAAATGCCTTCTGCATGAGTGCAGGACTCATTGATCAGGACTCTCACTAGCATCAAGTCTGGAAAAAATTACCTCCAGAAAAGACAAAAAAAATCTTTGGGGAGGAAGGCTCAATTACACACTGTTGTCTTCCACCTGTAGCTCCTTCACTCTTGTAAGTATCTCATTTTTCTTTTCCTCCTCCCTTGCAATCTCACTCACAAGTGCTGCAATTCTCTTCCTTGTCCGGAGCAGCTTTGTCTCTACCTTGACAATATGTGTTGAAAGAGTTGTGTACCCAGTCTCCTCATGTAAGCCCTGGATTTTCTCTGACAGCTCTCGGTGCATCATTTCCACTAAGAACTTTGGTTCTTGATGGAAGTTGGTTGTTGACACCATCAATGAGTTTTGTTGTGATATTCTCCGCTCACTTGGTACCAGTGGAAACTTGAGTTCTGGTTGCATTCTGCAACCACAAAAAATTAGAACACTTTGGGCCCAAGATGTGCAGGTTTGCAGAAGTGCCCAAAGTATTGTCGCATTAATATTCACTGAGAACAACTCAAATAGAGGTTCAAAGAAGGTGGATGCAGAAGTGAATCAAAGCTTCATTCAGAACATGTGCAGAGGCTAGAGGGAAAAGATGGGTTTATCTACCCGCAGATGTATTCCAGGGAACCGTTGCTGTGAAGAAGGCTGCCATCAAGGGAGACAGCCCCAGCAGCAAGGTATTGTTGTGCCTGAATCATATTCTCCTTTGTGTCATAGACTTGCAGAAAGGAGAAGAGCTGGAAGAAGAGAGACTCACGGAGACCATGTTCTGAAGGAGTTGCATAACACTCAAGCTGCTGTGGGTTGAGATGAAGCAAATTCACTGCATACCCCAGGAATCCCTCTGGGCAGGGCCCCTTGGATGGACCAGGCTGTGGGATATTCAATATCTTCTGGGGATGACTCATGTCTACAGCTGGCAGCCCTTCTGGTTGTACATAGAAACTGTGACACAAAGATACCTGCATGCATTAGGGTAATGAGAGTAGGGCACCAGCAAAAACATTGTGAAGGAAATAATCAAATTTCCCAAATGGGTCTTTTTTCACCTGGCTTCATTCAAAACCAGAACCCGAAACCTGCCAGTGATACTTGACTTCCTTCTGCGGGCAAAGGCATGCAACCCCATCTCTTCATCAAGTTTTCCTTCCTCATCAAATGTTTGTGAGTTCAGGTACCTCAACCCTGCCTCAGTTCTGCACACTATCATCAGCATCTTCTCGATTCCCAGAAAATCTGCCAGTGCACTGGAGATAGAGAGATGCGTTAGACATGTGCTGGTCAGACAATCAATTAGTTTGGAGTTTTAGTAGCCCTCTAGTGCTGCAGTGAATCTGGATTGCAGGAATGACATATCCAAGTAAAACACTTACCAATTTAGAAAATCATCATCAACAGATGCCAACAATGCCACAATGCCTATGACATCACCGCCAGCCCCACCAGCAGAGAAAACTTCTCTGTCACTCATAATAGCTTCTAAGAGGATGCTGACTGCATGACTTCCTGGTGGATTTCCCTGCTTTCTCAGCAGTTCAATCACATCAGAGGTTGTGTATGAGGTATCTATATCTTTATTTCCATGTCTGGAAGTTCCATTCTGAGGTTTGCCTAAAGCATGAGCCAAATTCTTGAATTGCTCCAGCTCCTCTGCAAACTCCAGCCAAAACACACTGAAAATTCAATACCTATGCAGTCTAGCTCATTGTCTTATAACAGTCCTACAATACCCTCAACTTTTGTAGTCTGAGCATCTCTTGTTACTGGAGCATATTTTCATTTTCTTTACTGCAAAATCCCACTTCTCAGATTAAGTTGTAAGATTGGATTCTCAAATGTCACTCTGCACTTTGAGGAAGAAGTTGTTGGTGTTGACCTGTCCATAGTGTGACTGTCTCCTCTACCTCTTTCTTTGTTTTCTTCAGTATGGCAAGTTCCTCCTCTGTTCTCTTCACTCTACGGCCCTGATCCAATAACTTCCTTTGGAGCTTCTGCATCACAGATCACAACCCCCCAAGCATGCATGATTGAAGAAGTGCAACATCTGACACAGTTTCCAGACTCAATTGTGTGCAGATACATGAAATTGTAGATGGATAGAGTACAGAACTAATGTACCTGGTTGCGATCTATGAAACGCTTCAACTTCTGCCCATATTCTTCACGGACAGCTGATGTTTTTGCCTCTCCACTGTATTGAGCTGAACCCAAGTGTTGCTGTTGCTTCTTTCCACATACTGTTTGCTCTGATTCACATTCTGGAGAGACTGGAGAGGACATGAGCTCCAGCTGAGCTAATGTGGGAACAGCTTGCAGCACCTGATCCCAACCCCCACCCCCAGATTGGATACAAGTGTTGCCAATGCAAGAAATCTCTTGCAAATCATCAACGAAGGAAGTTAGCCTTTTGCCACTCCTAACAACACTTTTGTGCAATGAGGGTTAAAAGAGCCCCAATCTTGTTACATTTTTCGACTTCACAATAGTATGCTGCATGGAGTTGATATACACTCTCACCTCAGTAGAGCATTCATTTGATGACAGATGAAGCTCCTCTTCCATTGGATCATCGAACTCACCAGGATGCTACAAGCAAGCAATCACAAATTCATGGTGGCTCACTGCCAATTCAGTTTCTAAATTCCAAAGAATTCACCAAAGGATTCACAACTTTCTACAACACAATTTTTCAGCTGGAGGATACATCCAGCAAAAAAGCTTCACAAACATTTTGAAAAAAAAGGATCAATTTGAGCCATTACTGGAGAGAGAGAGACACACACACACACCTGACATTCAGCAACACCTTTATGCTTCTCCTCCCAGATTATACCAAATTCTGGATGCAATACCATCTCACCGATTGTTGAGCTCCAACGATTTGACTTGGGCACTGTTCCACTCCTGCTTTTTTTTAAAAATTTTAACGCCAAGAAATGAACATAAAACAATCACAAATGGACATGATTGTAATGATGTACAAAACAGCACTCTCTTCATCTCCACAATTGAGAACAAGAATCTCTCTTTGCTATTGGGAATCTGAAAGGCAGCAGGGGAACAAGAGTTCCAGGGAAGAGTTTTGAGATTGAGAAACAAACCCTCCAATGTGCATTGAATCCCCCCAAATGCATACATAGGTACATACTAGATACTATCTACTTATATCACAAAGGAGTTTTCATACAACTCTCCCCCCCGCTCTGTGTGCAATGTGCAAAAGCTCTCAGTTATCCCTGTTACAAAACCCCTCTTACAGAATCAATGCCAAAGAGGAAATTTGTTTCCACCAATAGGTACTTTTGCAACCAGGGAAAAATCATTCCAACTTCTCCTTTGACATTGGTTCCACATGAGTACTAGATGGCATAAATTGTCACACTTTGAGGCTAGCTCCCTGGGAAAGGAATGTTGCAAAACTCCATGTGTTGTTGTTGTTGTTGTTGTTGTTGCACAATTCCTCTCTTACTTACATGCGAACTTTTTTAGTCTATTCTTGGAGCTATATAAAGATAAACAATTTTTCCCGTGACAAGGGGAAGGAATGAATCATCCGAGAGAGAGAGAGAGCTCCTTTTGTGATACAGATATTTCATGACAGAGAATCAAAAAGCTTCATTACCTCATTTCTTTCTTTCTGTCTTCGAGATTCAAGCAGCACAGATTTCTTCCCTCTTGGCAGATCGATCCAATTGCAGACGAAGTGGAGGACGGAGTACAGTCTCGTCTCGTGATCTTTCTTCGTCTCGAGTGTCTTCTTCCTCTCGCTCTCTCTCTCACACACACACACACACACACACGGAGCAACACCAACACTAGACTCTCTCTCTCTCTTCTGTGAGCGTTGGCGGTTGTGTGCGGATGAAAGACATGGATGATAATGATAAAAACTGGATGATAAGAACAATAGAGCTCTGGCTGCAGAAAGAAAGACCAGGGGTGGGTGTATATCATCCATCCATACATGGATGAAAAGATCTTTAAAAAATTCTTTGCAAAAAAGGTCTGTGTCCGGACATGGATGATAAAGCTCTGCCAAAAGGTGAAAGCTCTTTATTAGTTCAAAAACAATCATAAATAATAATAAATAATTTTTATTTTTATTTTTATTTTTATATAAAGTAAAAAAAAAAGGTGGGGCGGGGGGACTTAAAAAGATTGACAAGATCTGAAGACGGATGATAAAGAGAGACTTCATCCGTTGTGGGATGGCTGTTATTCTTGCTCACCTTTCTTCTTCTGTCCGTCAAACTGTTGGGGACTTACTTACACGTGTGCGGGGCCACAAGTACGGAAAGGCAGTATCATCCACTGGATGAAAGTAATGATGACTCACTCAGTTGTGGATGAAACTCAACTGAATTAAACTTGTCTGGTTTCACCTGGGTAAAACCCCATTCTGTAAGAAAGTGTAAGTCATATATAGACTAGTAGATAGGTAGGAAAAATAGAGTGACTACTAGGGTACTAGGTAAAGTAAAATTGTTTTGTACATAGGTTTAGAGCTGGTTTTTTTTTTTAATAAAAATTACCTACCTACTAACAACCTGAAATTGGAGGGTTGGTAAGTAGTAAGTAGGTAACAAAAATATAGAGCAGCTGAGCTAACCACCATGGTTAACTAGGGAACTGAAACACAACAGAAAACTATTCCCACGCATCTCCTTTGTAATATTATTCATCCGATGTTCACAAATCACATTGACATTTGAGTGAATTATGATCAACCAAGAATGGATGGATGAATAAGTGAATGGATGGATGGATGATCTTTAAATGCAATTGGGGTCTACAATCCAATTGGGACTTTGTCAATATAACCTAGGAGACATGGAACATGGTCATCCTAGTTTATCAAGATAAGCCATGGGTGTGGTTGTTTGGCTATGGTCATGGGTTATGCACCTCTTAACTTGTAGTTATTTGTTTCTTTCTTCCCTTCAAAATTGGAAAAGGGGATTGAATCATGCCCAAGTTTGAAGGGATATTTCAATAAGACATAATGAATGATATCAACCAAACAAAGAGAATCTCATTGGTGGGCATGCAAACAAATGAAAATGTAATTATAACTTTCAATATATTTTATGTAATTATCAATCATGACAACTCAAAGGTTATTGCCATTATGTTTTGTTTGGAAAACAATTATATTCACATTTAATATTTGTGTTATTTCACACAACTGTTAATGATCAACTATATAAGAATAATGTGAAATTCAAGTAAGAAATGTGATACTAAGACAAAGCCTAAATAACTAAACCCTAAACAATCTACTTTATAGAAAATGTTGTTATCATGCATTTTATAGTCTAAACTCGGCAATATTGAAAAGCAATTCAATGTGCATGTCTTTGTATCATGTTTTCTTATTTCAACAATGAAATCACCGTTCCCATTGTTATTCATTTTCTTATTTTCGCAATGAAGTCACCAACTTGAACTTACAATTAAAATTTATAGCTTTTTACAACAATGTTACGAGACAAAATTGCTAGTACCACAACCAAGAATATAACAATATTGATGATTTCATCACTAGAGGTCTACACATGACAATTGGACATCCAACAAAATGGATAATCGAATCATGAACAATCATGGATGGAACAAGTCACATTCCCATTTTTTGTTAACCAAAAATAATAATTGAATTTGTTAACAACTCCCAACTTGATTCTTAAATTGGGCAATGGTGGAAATGACCATTTGTGCAACCTTTGTGCCTATGTCATAAAACTTGTCTATCTTCAATATTATAATTGACACTTAGCATAGCCTTTAGAAGCTACAAGATCGTTTTCTCTTGTGAATAAAACAAATCATCTACAAACATAAGTACCAAATAAGGAACCTCAAATTTTCTAGCAATTGTTGTTGTGCAATAGTGGTAAGAATGCAATATGAAAAATTGTGTTCATGAATATTAAACTACCATGCAACTAGATATCCTTTGCACTTGGTGTACAATTAATTGTATTTTATTCAAAGAAATATTTTGCATTTATATAAAAAATATCATGACAAAAATTCAACAAGTTTCATTGTAATCATGAAATATTGTAAGTGTTACCCCTTTGCAATCAAAATATGTGTTTGAGCACTATACAATATTGGTCAATTTCATTTCACTTTATTCGTAAGTTGCATGAAACTTGTTACACAAATAACTGCAATGCAACTAATATCTAACTATGATTCAATATCTAGTTAATGCAATTAGGTTTTAACTAAGTTTCAACTATCCATGCAATTTTGAAATTTGTGCAAGATATGCAAAGGTACGTGACACATGGTTGTAGCTTTTAGTAAATCATGGCATTTACATCTATGGCTATCATGTATGTGTGTCTAATGTGAAAATTTTCTAAAAGAAGAACAAAAGACAATTATTTTCCTTAATTTTAAGCTTGTTGACTTTTTCTGAAATAATTAAAAAACATGTTACATAACATTTTTTCGCATTTTCAACTCTTAATTCAAATAGTGAATTGTTCAAATTTTAAAAGCATGATTTTCATTATAATTTAGATAATGTGGAGGGAAGACATGTTATTTTATATTTATTCATTTTTTGTTTTAGCAAAGAAATTTAATTATTTTTAATTCATTGAAACCACCAAATTATCTTTTTCTTGATGATTGTGAAATTATAAAACTTATTATAGTTTGGGAGCACAATGAACAAAAATATTTGTTTAACATCCATGTTATTTTGTGCATTTATAGTATCATCCATTATTCTTGTAAGTAAAAATATTATATTTCTAGGTTGTTAATTCTTATACAATTAGAATGAAGTATTGATTATGAACTTTGATGGTGTATTTCCCAAGGGATTCAAGTTCAATAACTTTTATATTAAAACAACAAAGGTGAAAGTAAATTTACATTTACATGTGAGGACATTCAAAACCAACATACTCTAATTTCTTTTATAAAACCTTATCCTGAATTCAAATAATTGTGTATGTCAAATTTAAAACTTGCAATTTAATCATTGTATGGTTTTGTTGTATTATTTGTGTTAAATTATAATGAAACATGTGACAGTGTGTGTGTGTTTCTTATAAGTTGAAATGTAATTGTAGGATATGCCTACTCAATTTTCAGAATATGGACATCCAAATATGGACAAGAAAAGTAAACAAATGCCAAACCATCAAGAGTGAAGGGAAGTGAACAAATCTAGTTATGTGATGTGGTTAAGTTAATGATGACATTGTACGTATTTTTTTGTTAATCACATTATAGTTATAGAAAACTCTTACTTAATTAAATGAAAATGAACATTTACCACAAGGAATTTACATATTAACAATTGGATTTATGATTAATTTTAAATCATAAATACCACATACAACTGCTACAATGTCTAGTCACCTTGGACAAATTGTAAAAGACATTAGTCACAAAAAACAATACATGGCACAATACATGGACCCAATTGCATTAACAATCACATCTTCCTTGCGATTCAACTAAGGTTTTTCATCCACTATCTTGGATGGTCATAGATTTAGTTGCATTAAATCTATTCTTACATTTTTTTATTACATTTGTGACTATTTTACAGTTTACCTATGACTAAATATATAAATGTGCAAATATACATATGATGACAAATTTTCAATGCACACATGCCTATTCTTTTGGTTTTTAACAAGTATGTAGGGTAGCCTAGGCTAGGCAACCTAGGCCTAGGCCTAACTAGCAACTTAAGTTAAGCCTACCTACCTACCCATTATCAAGACCACCAACTTACCTACCTACCTACCTACTAATTACTAACATTTTTCACATTTTGATTCAAATGTACAACTTAATCACATTAGATAGCTGCACTTGCAATTAAAAATTGACACATAAGTTTAATCATACATACAATACTTTTTTTAATATTTTTTTTGTCATTTGTCATTGGATCTAATCAACATGAATTCACTTTTCATCCAAAATGCATTTTATTTGTAACAAATAATCATAAGTTGCTACAACTATTAATTGGCGTGCCAAAATTGAATTACACTTACAACATCTAAAAGTGTTTGCAACTCGATGACATGTAAAACTACAACACTTGGAATCACAAAATTGGTTGATTTGGACACTAGTTGCATCAACAATTACAAATGTAAGGTCAAAATGGACAAGACCTTTTATGATGATTAAACTATTCTTCAAATTGCAATGAGGTTATTTTTACATTGATGTGCAAACATCGTTTCACATTTAGTAATTATTAAAATATAGCCCAATTTTTGAACAAAAACAAAGTGGAGTTCTTAGCATTATATAACAGTAATATTTGATAGGATAGTTGATTGCAAAAAATTAGCAAGTTTTAGCTTACAAAATGTTTCCTTTGGTTCCTTCAAAAAATGTTGGATCTTCATAACACATAATGGACAAATCAGCAAAACAACTTTGCTTTGAAACCCTACCTTCACCCTCAAACCTTATTTCAACCTCAAATATTGTTTTTTTTTCAATTGAATCTAGGTATAAAATGCTAGAAACACAACATTAGTACATCTAATGCACATGATTCAAAAATAATTATAACAATAGTACACATAACAATAATGAAAACATCCAATAAATAAAAAAGAAGGTGAAACTCAAATTACCACTAAATTTGCACATAGTAATATGAGTTATAATCCATGTTTAATAGTAGTGTATCTTTATACTATTTTTAAAAATCTCATCATGCTTTATGACCAAACTTTGGGTATTAATCATCTGTTTCCTTTATTTTATAGATATGTTTAATAATTCAACTACTACTATTTAAATTCTTGAACTTGAACCCAATATGAACATGATATTATCTCTATTTTTCCTTGAGAAAAACTAGAGTTATCAAAAATGATGTGGTCCATGCCATTTTAAAGTTAGCATCACAATGCACACATCAATTTATTTGGTCAATAATGGGATTTACCCACCACTTCCACAATAAAAGATATATATACTTATTTAGTCACCACATGGATTAAAATTAAGGTGGAGCCTACTGGGATTAAGGTGGATTGGGGTCTTAGACCCTTTGGACCTTGATCCATGTGGTGACCAAAATTTCATCCCAAAAAATAATAAAAAATAAAAAATTAGATTATGGATGGTTTGGAAATCTATCAAGTTCACATGTTCCTAAAAACTAAACTAATTCATTAGGTAAAAATATCAATTTAATGATGCATTTGCAAGGATGTTATTTGGTAAGCATGTGAATATGAACACCCTAAACCTAATTCAATCATAATCAATTCACATTACGGTAATCTTTAAATAAAAAAATTGGTTCAATGCACCATAACAAGGTGCGAAATGCACATTTACATGGTATGTTCCAACATTTGAATATTGTATACAAGATCATGAAAAAAAAAAATTATAATGGGCATAACCATTTCAAAAAAAAAAATCTATTAATTGATCACTTTAAATGTTGATTGTAATCCACTATAACCAAAAGAAAAGGGTGGCACTTCTACCTCTCTTCTAAAGTTGTTTAACACTACTATGGGAAAAAACACCCTTGAAAACCTTTCTTAATTTGGAACAAATGGAACAAAAAGAATAATCCAATTGAGTGGTTTTCCCTTGGTCCTTTCTATCTCTTAATTAATTTAGTGCACCACCACATGAGCAATTTTACAACTCCCAAGTCTCTAGCCTTTGATGTCAAAATAGTACGTGCTACATTTAGTCCTACATGCTCTTTGAAACAAAAGATGACATGGCTACTTGGCCATTAGAGGTTTCAAGCTAGTTAGTACGCTTCATGTCCTTGATCATTAGATCTACATTCTAAGTAATCCAACTAGAATAGAGGAAAAAATGAATCTCATGCATTAGCAACCTATAGTTTATTTAATGCATGCACCTCATCTTGCCCCGTTGTATTTTGACATTCCCACCCCAAAATATGTCTTGTTGTTCTTTTTTAAAATTAGTTTCTATTTACTAATCTTCAATTTTTACACACAACTCTTATGAATTGTCATAGCCTCAATAAATTAGCCTCTAATATATCTATCTAACCTCAACAACTTCACTATCACACTTTTTCACAATTTTTCTTTAACAATCATAACAAAATTGTTTAAACGACTTCCTAGATTTTGAACATTACAACTTTGCTATCTTCTTTTCTCACAGTCAATTATGCATTCTAGAAGATTCATATGTAGAAAAATGACCCTCATTTTCTCTCTACTAACTTGACTATTCCTTCATTCCACAACCATTGAATGTAGCTTCCCACCTTGTCCAAGCACAAAAGTTTCCAAGAATTTCAGATCTTCATACATTAACATGTAGCCAACTCCTTAGTTCCACAAAATCAAATTAGGCGGCACACTTAATCATTGTGTACACCTAATAGCCATCCACTTTTCTTATGTAATAGAAACAAACATCATTCAATAGTAACCCATTAATTTGCATATTAACCCCATTTCATACTACATTGCCATGTTGAAGATATAACAACCTCGTAAGATGTTTGTAAATGTTTTAAATAACTTTTAATATGCATGCTATGGGTTGTAATAAAAAGTTATAAATAATTGTTTGAACCAAACAAATGTACAATGAAGCTTGAAGAGGGTGAATAGAAATATGTGTTGCAAAGTTTTGGCATTTTGGTAGGTTCATGTCCAAATTATTGGGTATTTGTAAGATAAAACACTCCTTTTTGCATCATGTCAAACTTTTTACAAAATTTACTTTATTCAAAATTCCATAAATGTATGGTAAAATCATCAATGTGGTAAAAAAAAAAAGGATTAAAATTATCAACTCCAATAAGAATATGTATATATTGATGAAATTCAACAAATATACAACAAGCATATAGTAATGGACTTTTGAAGTGGAATCATGGACTAAGGTTTCAAATTTGGATAAAAGATTCAAATACATTTTCCAATATCATTTCATCTCAATATGATATCTTAGAAGGACTCAATATGTGATACATGTTAGAAAAAGAAACATGAATTTCAAATAATAATAATAATACCATGAACCAATAAATAATTATGGATTTTTGAACATGACCAAATTTGAACTTTATTTTCAAAATTCCTTATTTTAATCATGTTTTAATTGGATTGATGTCTTTTTCCCTTAACATGTATGTCAAAGAGTTGTTTAGTTTGGTTCTTGTTCATTTGAACTTTGTTAGTTCATTAATCACCACATAATCCACATTGGACGTCATTTTTAGAAGTTTTGATTTTCCATTCTAGTACATTAAAATTTGGACTTTTGGGAATGTTGCATATGCTGAAAATGAACCACCCGATAGGTTAAGTTCTTTGAACTAGATGTTCCAAGTTTTGTTGGAATCACCATTGGAACTTAATTGTGCAATTGGCTTCTTTTCAAAATTGAGTTAGAATTTGAATTAAAGTTTAAAACATGTTCATGTTCTCTAGGTAGATAAATACAACTTTATATTTAAAAATATGATATTAGTCTTACATTTTTACAATTTGTTTTTGGATGTCTATACATAATTAATATCAAATAATTGTGCATTAGTTGAACAAACTAATAATATATCAACTAAATTTGTCTAGGTGTGTGTAATGGAGATGGAACTAGGCTTAGTTTTTAATTAAATGGCTTTACATTCTTTGTGAAACTTATTAGAACCAAAGGTTTTTTAAACCCAAAAAAAGTTGGAATTAACATTGAAGGTTCCATCAAAAACAAAAAAAAGTTGAAACCAACATTGAAGTTTACTTTTGAAGTCAAGAATTAGCCAACATTGGTAGAAACACAACTTTGGTTAAATGTTTATACACAAAGAAACACATAAAGAGATGAGAAAAACTTATTTTTTAGTTGTCACCAAGGTTGTCCCTTGAAACAAGAAGAAATTACAAAGTTCTTATACTTATTTATAGGAAAGTACCACATGTGTTCAAGATGACTTAAAGTTGTTTATTTTTTTAAAACTTTGAATGAATGGAGTAGCTTGTTAGTTTTAACTTGCTTTGCTTGCACTTTATAATAAACCCTAATAGTTGCACTATAAGATCATCATTTGGAAACTCTATTATCATATCTTTGAATAATAAAATTTAAATAAATATTTAAGTTAATAATATTTGATTGATATAGTAAGGTGAATCAATATGAGGACAAGCAATGCCATGGATGGTTAATCATATAGTTGCAAAAAACATTAATCCCACATAAAAATTAACGACTTGGTATGTTTGTTTTTCACAAAATGAGGATAAAAACTAAATAAGGGGAAAGGGGAGGGAATGTTACAACAAATCCTATTTAAGAAATTGTAAATTTCATTGATACAATATGTTCCATGTTGTTCTTGCACCTTTTAAGATTTTTCATAACCTTTGTTAAATAAACTTTCACCCATTTTTGCATTACAGATAATATTACACATAACTTTCCAAATGTGCATTGCCCAATTTCTATTAATTTCTTGAAATTATTTGATTCACTAAAGTAAATTTCACCACCTTTTTTGAGTTCATGCAAAGATATTTCCTCCATATAAACATTTTCATTGTCAAATGTTATACAATCCATCATTGAATCATACACCATATTCAAATGTGATGACCTGCATTCAAAATATTGAATCATACACCATTAAATATTATTAGAATGTGAAGGATGGTTTGATCCTTCAATAAAAGTTTGAGAAGAAAAAAAAACTTTTTGTTTTTGCCTTTTTAGACTATCATTTTCAAGCAAGATTTGTATTGCACAATGGACCCACTTGAATCCTCGACAATTTCATTTGACATAGTAACATTATAGATTGGAATTTCAACCACAACCAAATGCCAAAGATCTTTTATTCTCACTATCTACAAAATTTCAAAATGGGATATTTGAAGGATACTTCCAATTTGTTTTGTTCAAAGAAAGTGTTTTCTATCTAGAGATAAAGTAAAGAAAGATGATAATATACCTTGGGAGGAAAAAAAACAAAAAAAATATCAAACATTAATGGAAACCCCTTGGTTCCAAGTATTTATCATTTTAAACTTTGTAATAACAATTGATAGCTTGCCCTTTCAAGATTTCATTGGAGTCCCTATTAGTAGAAGAATTCATCTATTTGCATGTATGGTTGACTCTTGAAGCTTTGTCACAACTTGAATTGTGTACATTTCTTCCAATAGTTTTTTGGATTAAAAAAATGGTCTTCGCATTTGAACATTTCATTTGCCATCCATGTTGTAATGTAAGCACCACAATTGTTTACTATTTACATTTACTATTGTTGAAAATTAAACATCTTTTCAAATTTACACCCTTTTGTTACTCAAAAACTCAAGTGCAACAATTTCACCTACTTATTTCATCCACATTGGGAGGCCCTTTATTTGTTCTAATGTTTTGGTTGGCATTGGTAGGGGTGGATTTGTATTTGGCTTTTCTTGAAATATATGTTTATCCTTGTATAGTAAACCTACTATTCCACCCTTCATTGTCATTAATCTTGTATAAGTGAGTTCATCAACTTATTCCAATGTTGATAGAATTTTACTTGTTGCATTCATTACTTGTTTTTGTTGAAGACTTTATATCTCACATTACATTTTCATCATAAGTGACATTGTTAGTGACAATTGTTTTCCTTGTTTAAAGATTAGAGCATAATTTTTACATGTTTTCAAAATGTTATCATACTTTATAAAAATGCATCTTATAGTGATCATTCCCTCATTGATTCTATTTTACCCTAATTATTCTTTAGAACATAAACATAGACCATTCACCCAAAGGCCTTGAGATGTTTTAGTTTTGGAGGGGCTTTTGTGGAGTTCTAATTTGATGATAGTTTTCTATTAGCTTTCAATGGGTTTTAATGTATTAAATACACTACTATGTTGATCACCTTTGTTTAGAAATAGGTTGGCAACTCACTTTGTGTAATCATGTTCCTTGCATAGTCAAGTGGGTGAAAACATCTAATTAGGTGGGCAATTTCAATTGCCATAGTTGTAATTTATCTAGATTATAAATGAACTTTAAAATGCAAACTCTTATTTAACATTAACATTGTCAAATTTCAATTATCCATGTTGTAATAGACTTTAATGAGAATCATATTATAAAATATGGATGAATTGTTGGAAAAAATGGAACTTTTGAAATGATGACATTGATTTTGTTACATATACAAAATTTACATGTGAACTCAAAAAATATGACATAGTAGTGTCATAATAATTAAAAATAGTTTCGCATCATATAAGGTATGTAAAAAAAGATACATGAAAACTCTCCCAATACACATGTTCACCAAACAATTCATACGATGTAACACTACGTTCAAAATTCCAAGCTTTTCTTGACCACTTATTTTTCTAGTGATATCTATAGGTTGGTTTGCTAATCTTTTTGACCAAAACCATAGTGGAGTGTGTGCATTAGATTGTATAGTTCACAAAATGTTACATTGTGACAATTTTAGTTAATGTAAAAATGCACGAACTTTCAAATACCATGTTTTATCCAAGTATGGTCCTGTTTTTTTATGTTAGTCATAATATGATAGTTTGGTGTGTCTATTGTTATATTGATGCATTGTTGATCACAAAATGATTTGAACTCATTTCACAACTTGTATTCCCACAATCAATCTTTAAAACCTTTATTTTGTTATCTTTTACATTTTTAATTTGTTTTTTGAGAGCTTTGAATTTGTCAAGAACTTCTTCTTTGATTTTCAAGAAAAAAACCAAGTCTTTATGAAAAACTTGGTTGTGTTTATGTAAAAAGAAATCTAGAGCCATCAAGTGAGGGATGTGTGAATAGTCCACAATTAAAATGCAACAATTTGTTTTTATGAATTGTTTGGTGAAAATTACCTTGTGGTATGGGTCACAATGGGATGTATGCCATCATCCTCATAAAATCTAGCTATCAATGGAATGTATGGAATCCTTGGAGAATATACAACTTTGAAATTGCATGTATTCTTTGGTAAATCATGTGCCCTAGTTTCGTACATGCCACATTTCAATTTTTGGCATTGTTTTTCTCAATAGTAACTCAACACTAATATTTTATTGCTTGTTTCTAGTTTTTAGAGTTCAATGGTTCCATTTCTCCTTCCAATCACAATAACCTCGGACATGGGTGAACTTTGTATTCAGTAGCCATCAATAATGAGCTCCAAACACTATAAATATCCCTTATTAGTATTATCACCTATTGAAATTAAAATTTTAATTTCACCCAAGATGTTAAAAAAAATGTTAAACAAATCCTTTTATTAATTATTTTTAAGAAATAAATACATTGCCTTTGGCTTAAACAACATGAAACTAGCTTCTTGCTAATCTAATTTTCACATGATCTATAATCCCCTTCATCTTGTTAATATTGCCTAACATATTTTATGACATGAGTTGTATCACCAAAATCCACATACCAATAATTAGTATTTTTGTCCTCGATTGATCATGTTGCCATAACAAAAACTTCAAACATTGTTTTTAGTTTTGTCCTCCTATTGATCTTGATTTTCCATAATGTTTATTGCCCTTCATGCATGACATTGATATAGTGTCAATTTTGTGATTAATTGTGTATATTTGAATATCAAGGAGGGTAAGGACATTCTTTTCCCCAACATGACTTGGATTCTCATAATTGTTGCAATTGTTGGGTTTCCGAAGTGTAGCTTGCTAATGAAATGTTGGACTTGATTTTCTTGACAATATGCTTAACCAAGAAGGTTGCCTTGATTGTTACAAAAAATGTTATTTCCAATTATCATGGCTTGGCTTAAAAAATAATTACAATTTGCATACCCCAATCCCCTCCTCCATGAGTCCCATTGATACATCCATCTTAGTCTCTTTAAAATTTTCCTCCTTTTGTTTGAAGTAAAATTACTTCATCATTAGCAATTTTGGCATTTTAATTGTCACGTCATTATTTTTGAGTAGTTTCCTCGATGTCTTCTCAAAGGAGGGCACTTCAGCTTGACTTATCACAAATTTGTATGAAGTTTCCATAATTGCTAGGTAGTGCATTCAACATGATTTGCATGACCTTTGCATCATCCATTGGACCCCCCACATTCACCATGCGAAAAGTTCCTTGATAATTTTGAGAAAGCTCTTTATCAAAGTTCCTTTTTCCATTCTCATGAAATATAATTTATTCAACTAGCAAAACTTCCTAGTTATGTTATGCATTTCAAAAAGTTGCTTTAATGTTTCTCATGCAACATTCCTTTGAACTTTCCACATCTACCATGTAAGGATTATCTTATCCTTCAAAGATATGATTAAAATTGATTATTTTTTGAATTTTTGCTCCTTGTGGAATTGTAATGTAGTTGTTTCATGTAATTAAACCATTGCATCTTCAACTTTGTTGACAATTACTCTTTGTGCTTATTGTGCTTATTTGAGTCATTCTATTTTTAATAGGACACACAACTTTCATTAATTTTTTTCTTTCAATAATGATTTAGTTTTGATTTTTTGCACACCATAATTGGTAGCTCCTTTGAGTTTGCTTGAGTGCGTAATGTTAAGCTATGCTTGATTTTTAATTGAAGTAAACTTTGCAAGCCGCATAATTTACATCATGTTGATGTCTCTCAACATTACAATTTCTTTGATTTTTTATTCACAAAGATTTTTTTCGCTACAAAAGCCAATGCATATATGTGTGTTCTTACAAAATTAAGAACTAATAATCTCATTCATAATTTCTACTTTGATACCAACTTGTGAAATTGGGTTTATATTCAACTATTGTCAAATGAAAGCATGATAAAATATACAAAAGAAATATGGATATCCACATTTACCCTATATCATGCATATGTAAACAATAAAGTAACATCCAAAATATGGGTGGATAGAAAACCCTTGGGCAGGTCTATCAAGAATGTACTTCCAAAAAACTAAGAGAAAATAAGTTTTGACAATAGACAAAAAAAATCCCTATTTATTGTTTGATAAATTTGTGGTTGGGGAGTCTCAATACAAAATACTTGATGAAATATACTTATATTAATTATAAGAAAAATTATTGGGTAGGTTATTTTTTGAAAATTTTGGGACCACACAAGTCATCAATATTGAATTTTTTTGGGTGCCAAGCAGGTTATCAAATTTTTTGAGTAATAACCGTTGGTTAGGCTCACATGAGTGTAGGTTTTCAAATAACCAGTTGAGAACCATTAGTTAAATTCTCACATCCAAGTTTAGTTATTTACTTTTTCGTAACTCCACCCATAAAACTAAAACTGGGACTGCAAATGGCTCGGAGATTACTCGTAGCAAACCACGTGGATCCAATCATTATGATTGGCTAATCAAAATCAGACCAGCAGTCAAATCATATTTATTACTCTCTTCTCTGACAGGTGCATAGCTTTGCTGTGCCTTTCACCAGCCTCTAAGCATGCTCTGCTCAAATGCTGGGCCAAAACCGATTTCACTGAGCCGAACCCAAACCGGCATGTTTTGACTTTTCTTCATCCAATTTCCATGTGCAGGGGTCACATACTGAGCACTGCTGGGGATGGTTTGAGTACCCAAAAGAATCTGAGACTGAATGCGACAAAAGATTTGTCACCTGTTTGTGAACCCATCGTCACTCAGACCCTTCCTTGCAAGCCCTTTTATTTCTGGCACTGGACTTGGTTCTGCTCGACTGTTTTTCTAAAGATGGGTGATTGCAAAGATGCACATGTAGTACAAGCCAGAGAAAAGCTCCTCGCACCTGTGTCACTTCTCGTTTGGATGTTCTCTACAGGCGGAAGCAGATCAAGTGAGGAAGGACTAAATGGAAGGATTTAGGTTTAGGGTTTCAGTGTCAGGAAGTTGGTAGTGATAGCAGCAGCAGCAGCAGCAGCAGCAGCAAGAGAGGACCAAGGAAAATACCCATAATTGTAGTTCTGTTTGGAGACAGCAGAATGTCAAAGCAATCTTTACAACAGAAATTGAAAGAAAGAGGATGTGAAGGGCATCATCCAGAGGTGCTCATTTTAGGAGCAGGTCGGATGTGTGAGCCTGCAGTGAAATACCTGAGTGATGGACAATTCATAACCCGGCAGCTGGAAAATCCACACAGACATACAATACATGTGCCAGTGGATGTGGTGCTTGCTTCCTTGTTTCTTGAAGATGCTGAAAAGGTCAATTTGCTTCACTAACTTGCCAAATTGAGATGCAGTTTCGATAGTTTCCTCATTTCCTCAAGGGTTTTAGGCTGGGGGGTTCTTTAACATGGGGTAATAACATCCTTATATCTGAGTCCAGATTCAAGAGCTTGAAAGGTTTTGCACCATATCAGGTTAGGTTACTTGCTTTGGAAGACCAAAATCTCTCATGTTTTCAATCTTCAAGAAATTTTCTTCATAGGGTACCTCTTCAATGAGTCATACTGTATTTGATTGAAGTGCTTTTGGGAGTGATCGGATCTAGGTCTGATGTATTATTATGTCATGCAGGTTGTGGAGGGCATTCCAAATGCAACAGCTGCACAACTTGATGTTTCAGATGGAGCTCGACTTCGTGACTTGATATCTGAGGTACCCAATTTTGTCTCAGATGGATCAAAGAAACTTGTACTTGTAGATCCCGTAATATCTGACACAATGGACATTATTGAAAGTGCAGAACCTCAATTTTTTTTTCATTAGGTCTAGACAGATTTGTTCGTCATGAATTTGATGGAGCTTTTTATGTTTGGGTGTGTGTAAAAACTCAGGCAAATGTGGTGATAAGCTTACTACCAGCAAACTGCCATATCCCAGTTGCCAATGCCTGCATCGAGGTCAGCTTCTCATACACACTTTCCCTAAACCCTAAACCCTAAGCCCATCTCTATACCCAGAATAGAAGGGATTAGAGTTTCCTAAATGATCAGTTCCTAAAATTTTAGTTTGGCTTACAGATTATTAACTGAATACCAATCAAATTCATAAATGCGGAATGAATAAATTTCAAGAGCTTCCTTCTTTCCTGAACTTGTTTGTTGCATTGCTTGGAAGCAGTTGAAGAAGCATTTGGTGACAGCAAGTTATGTGAGCTCTGAGATGGCATTGTTGGATGATAAGGCCAAACAAGCAGATGTAGCACTGCTTTGTGAAATGGGATTGGACCCTGGAATAGGTCTAATACTCTTCTTCTTCTTCTTTTTCTTCTCCCCTTTAAAACAGATACGTTTCTCTCTGCTGCTCCAACAGATAAACTGGTTGCCATTGCTGAGGCAGATACCTAATTAGTGATTTCCAGGTTGGGTATATTACATACCAATCTGTTGGGTCATGTAGTTGATGTTATGACCATGGAAGGGTTTTCTTGCAAATGAAGTTCTATGCAGACCTTAAGAATTGTGGTTCAAGAATTCAACAGATCATATGATGGCAATGAAGATGATTGATGAGGCGCATGCAAGGGGCGGTCGGGTTCAATCATTTGTTTCATATTGTGGTGGCCTTCCTGCTCCTACAGCTGCAAACAACCCCCTTGGCTACAAATTCAGGTTTGGAGTTTAATCTGGTTTTTTCTGTGTTTGTATATTAGATTGTTCATAGTTGATCAATTTACAGTTCACAATAGGAATCACTCCTGTGACAGCAGAGATCTCACTTTGTCAAATATGAGTGAGCCTATTGTCATTGCATCTTCTTGAGGTGATTGCTTACATTGAGTTGTTTTTTTTCTATTAGCTGGAGTCCATCTGGAGCTATAAAAGCTGGGCGTAACTCTGCTGTCTATTTGTTCAAAGGCAAAACAGTTGAAGTTGCAGGTAAAGCTTGAACTTAGTGATTGTAGAGGTGTTGTTTGCATCAGTCTTATAGATCTGCATTTTTCTTACACATGATGATTGAGTGCAGGGGAGGATCTGTTTGCATCAGCTGTGCCATTGAGGTTGCAAAACATGCCAGCCTTTGCACTTGAACGATTACCCAATCGGGACTCTCTGAGTTATGGAAATCTGTATGGAATTGACAAAGAAGCTTCCACAATCTTCCGAGCTACTCTCCGTTATGAGGGCTTCAGTGAGATAATGGCAGTTTTGGGTGAGTTGGGTTTTTTCAACATGGATCCACTACTCCCCTTAAATGCTGCTAATGAACCTTCTTCCAATTTGACGTATCGAGCAGTTCTGGAGCACCTCCTTTCTCAGCTCCCTGACATCCCAACAAAGTTCATGACCACATCTGGAGCAAACACTGTTTCTACCACTTGGATTACAAAGAAATTGGCTGGTCTGAGTTGCTGCAAGAACTCATCAGTTGCTTTGAGAGCTGCAAATTGCATCAGGTAAATTACCCAAAACATTTTCCAACATTCAGTGAGTACATAATCCATCATCACTTTCTTATGTCTGGTTATAGCTTCGCTGCATCACAATCCCAAGATCACTTGGCTCATCTCATCACATCATCCCATTGTCACTTCTGGAGATTGTGAAGATCTAAGCTCATAAAGACTAAATGGGCTTTTTGCAATATTATCTGCAGATGGCTTGGGCTTGATTCGGAAGAGAATGTTCCAGAAGCTTGCAAGAAGAGTGCATTTGATGTTCTTTGTCATCAAATGGAACAGAGGCTTACTTATGCTCCAAATGAGCAGGTTAACTACTCCTTTCAACTTATACAATACAGCAATGAACTTAGTCTTCACTTTGTAACCCCTTGTGAAAGCACTGCATTTAGTTTTTCTATCATTAGGTTTTCCCATGTATGGATTCAATATTTACACAGTCACAAAGGAGGGTAGTACTTATGATGTATGGAAGAGCTGCTTAGCCAGCACCAGGGGTTACAACCTGATTCATGGGTTTTGGGGTGTGAGAAAAAGCAGGATATGGTGCTCTTGCACCATGAGCTTGAGGTAGTTTATGATGATGGCCACATCTGTGAGCAACAGACAGCCACATTGTTAGAGCTTGGAGAGACCCATGACAGGGATACAGAATTGCTACTCAGACCTCAGTCAGCTATGGCCCGCACTGTCGGCCTGCCTGTGGCTATTGGAGCACAGGTAATTCAGGGCCTCCTAAGATTGATACTTAACCCAATAAAACCTCAAATCCAATTAAGTGTGATTAGGGTTAATCTATAGTCCTAATCATACTGCAAGTGTGTGAAGCCTAATTCTGCATTCTAATGCTGTAGATGAAAACCCAATACATTGTTTATTGCTGTACTCTGTGCTGTAGAATTGCATCTGGACAGCAGTTACATGGGTAGGGCAGGGTATCTGTATGTTAATCCCATATGTTAATCAAATCAAGTACTCAGAATTTGCTATTGGGATTCAAATTCCTTTGTAATTTGCTGCAATATCCTGACAATAAGAATGCCATAAGAATGCTGTCAACACAGTTCAACATAGTTGATTTTTTATAAGGCTTCATAAGACTGGATATACAGACTATTTATTAGTGCTAAAAATGTCTGTATGACCACACCTTTTGCATTGCTTGTTGTGACTACAGTTGTTGCTGTTTGAGGAGGTAAAATCACGTGGTGTTTTGCGACCATTGTGTAGTGAAGTGTATGAACCAGGTTTGTCTCCCTAGTCCCTAAACCCTAATCCCTCAATTTCTGAACCTTAAAGAGTAATGAGCATGGAGGCAAGGCCATTCAATGCCTGGAAGTGGCAATGATTGTGAGAACTTCAGATGGGTACATATTTTTAAAACTTTGAGAGAGTCATGTTTTTACTTGAGAGATTGCTTGTCCACAACTTTGTGGGTGAAGGAGCAAAAGAGCAACTGAATTGCATGGTTATTACAATACCAGATTCAGTGACAAATGGAGGATTAATGAAATAGTTTTGCAAGAATGAATGTGGATTTATGTATGGGTTTTCCAATGTCCAAAATTAGGCTAAAGGCACGGATCATGGGATGGATCATTAAGGTGATTGGTGTACAGGAATAGGCAATACAATCATTGGGTTCACAAGGTTTTAAGAGAGATGCATTTAGATCTGAACTAGGTCATTGAAATTGCCTGAAAAAGTGGTCTAATTTGAAGTTTGAAGAAGGTTGTAATTTTGTTGTTTGTACTTGCAGCGTTGGAGATATTGGCAGCACTTGGAATAAAACTGGAAGAACATCTTGAGAAATTCTGATTTTCACAACCCATTTTGTGGCTTGGCAAGACAGCAATCAAGTACATGAGGGCTATATTATCAGAAGCAGAACCAGTAATTTACAGGTTCTCGGAAAGTTGGGTATTCTCTGATATTTACAAAGGTAAATTCAATTTGCATTCAAAGCTGCCCCATCTCTAAAAATTTGACTTTTCTAGCTCCTTGTAAATAGCTGTACAAAAGGTATTTGCAAATCAAAGACATGAGCCTCAATACTGATGAGGCCTGTGTACATAGTTCACATTTGTGAATTGGGCTTGTTCCATGTTGTGAGAAAGGAGCATCGATAGGTGTTTTCAAGTATCGTACTTTCCCAGTTGCACAGGACCTCAAAAATCAGGTCTGTGAGAGAAGTTTGTTGCTTTTAAGTATTGAGAACGATGAGAGAGTGAAAGAATGGAGATTCATGCTCCTATTTCACTAACTAATAATGACATGCCTGCAGCAAAAGATGTATATGCTGCAAACTGGGACATTTATGAAAGATTGAAAACCATGCTCCACTTGATGTACGACTTTTTGATGCTATGTTCAACATTAGGAATTTAATCCATTTGATGACAACATGTTTTCTGTTCATGCTCTGTTCTTATTCAAATGGGAAAATGTCAAGAGTTTGGTGTTTACTACTGTTAGTTTGGTATCAACTTTTGAACATACCAGCGAGGCCCTGGTATTGGGTACATTCCAAAAAATTCATACCATCCTGGTCTTGGTATTGGGCACTTTTAAAAACTTCATACCAGTCTGGTCCTGGGTCCAAGACTGACTTTTGGCTGGTATGAGGCGGGTATATGCCTGGTACTGAAACTGGTATAGAACTGGTATCAGCTCAGGTCATATCAGCCTGGTAGGGTACTTGCTACCAGTGTTGATACCCAAGTAACAATATGCTTTTAAAGCACTAATCCAATGAGCAATTAGAAAAACAATTCAAAGATTTGCCTGGATTGCCTTAGGTTTCAAAGTCCATGTGTGCAAAAAGGAGGAGTCAATTGGGACAAATATGATGGGAAGAATGAAAAACTTTGTTGATGATGCTGATTGTTAATGTTGCAATGTTTAAGGAACACATACCATGATCATAGAACATTTGATGAGCACAAATAAAAGCGAGTAGTCAATGGTTGTAAAAATGTTGCAGAGGAATTATTAGCAAAAGATGATCAAACAACAAAGATTAGAAGTTTTCAAACTTGTGAAGAAAATGATATGGATGATGAAAATCATCGAGAAAACAAGGTTGTTGCATAAGAAGGTGGAAAAAAAACAAAGGTGAAAATGGAAGTTGTAGATTGTGTGCAAAAGTGTGTGAATTTGATGGAAGCAATCAACCATGCACAACAAGATACCATAGCATTTCGCACACATTGCCATGATATTGCCATAGTTGTATGCAATCTGTGGCCAATTGTGATTGAAGCTCAACAACAAAATCCAAATCTTTGTGAAATTGTTGGTGCGAGGTAATTCATGCTTCGACAAGATATTCAAAATCTAGCTACTTTGAATTTCATAAGCAAATAATGAAATGTTCTTGTGATTTGCAAATCGATATTCCATACGTCTTGGATCTAATGTTTTCAATTGAATTAATATAATATATCATCTAAGAATGTACATGTTCAAATCTAGTTCAAAACCATTTTGATTTAACATCAAAGCACAAATCACCATAAAATTTAAAAGATATTTTCAACTTGTGTGATTTTATGCTTGTATATTACATACATGAGATATCATGGGAAAATTTCAAAATATGTGATAATTGTATTCAAAGTTGCATATATTATTAATGAATTCCCTATGTGGTGTATGCAATGTAATTCAAATACAACTATCCTTATAATGAAACGAACATGTGCAAACATACTAAATGAAAAGAACAAGGAAAAAATTGTTATGTAATTTCCTTCAATTTGTTGAAACACCAAAGCTTTTTTCCCCAACCTAATGTATGTATGTGGATAAATTACACAACACACATACATATATAATTCCATTCATATATTATCGACCATGTGACTAATAAAACACATGAAGCTTAATTAAAGTTTAGACATTATTTATTTGGATAAATTCATCTCAACAAATCATATCAAATTATGTTAGAACCAAAAATATATAATTTTGCAATTCAGCACAATTTTTGACGCATTGAATGTCGAATTGGAAGATGCTTTGGCTTGTGTCCACAAGTGTGCCGGTATGAGTCAATTTGATAAACTTCTTGATCAAGGTGCAACTAAGCGTCATCTTATCCATAATCGTGAAGTTCTTTTCAGGAAATGTGCTGAGGTAAAATACTTCAAAATGGAAACATGTACTAAATAACAACACTTTTGAATTGTTATGTAATTAAATTGTGATAGTACAAATAATTTTTCAAAATATAGAAATATAGTTAGTGTTACATATTAAATTATAATGCAAAATGAATTGGTATCATACATGCATGTTGTGTTCCTTTGTTTTGTAATGTCAAAAAAGAATGGAAAATTTCAAATACTAAATAAAATCAAATAATGATAAATTTGCCAAAAACCTTTCCATTTGAGTGATAACACAAATGGAAAATAACGTCGATTTGTAGGTAATTTTAAGAAATGATGTTAAAAATATTGTAGCAAATAGTGATGAACATGAACAATTAAGATTGCAAAGTCTTGACACAATATAGGTACGTGTTTTCATCATGGAAATGTGTCCATTGAAACAACGATAAATCGCTTTCTTCATCAAATAAGCAACAAGCATCCACTACAACATCAACATCTCAATTCACTACCACTTGTGAATGAAATGGGAATGTTTAAAGACTTTAGGATATCAATGGTGATAATTTGATCACTAGGGTTCTAGGTTGTGGTTTCACATTGGGTATTAAGCTTGTTATGCACTCCCAAAAGTTGAGCAATTTTTTTGAAAAATTGGGCTTGTGCGTGCTTATTACATAGCTTTCTATGGTATGATCTTTCATCAAATTTTGTTACAACATTTTAGAATACCTTAATTTGCAAATTTGTATATGTTCTAAATACTTAGGAATATGGTGCTTGCTCATATGTAAATAAATTGACCTTATTTTTCTTTTATTATTGCAAGTGCTTCTTTTGGTAAAACTTTCAAATAAATTAGGAGGTACCTTGTGTAATCTATATGGTTTTTCAAATAAGTTATTTCACAATTGACTAATTCTTTCTTTTTAAAGAGAACTTGTGGTATTGGTTTTGACATTTGAAGTATTTTGGTAGATTTTTTGGGTGGGTATGAGCCCAATTTTTCAAACATTTAAATTTAAAAATCTGGTTTTGGTAAATAAATTTCAAGATTGAAAAAACCTTTGTGTTTGGTTTGAAAATTAGGTCCAATTCAATGTCCATTATACATTCCTTAAGATTGAAAGTTGTATAGTTATGGAGTTCTACAACAAATTATAATTGGGTACAATTTTTTTTGTAGTTGATATAAACTAATAATTTTTAAAATAAAGTTCACCCTACTTGGCAACTTTTCAAAAAAGTTCAAATTACCTACATCAAGAATGTGAGCTTGTGTTCAACATTTGTTTTTTCATAGTTATGGCTTTAATTTTGGTTCTAGCAAAATGCTAATAGTTTTATTTATGTTCCATCGAAAGGGTGTCAATTCAAGTCTAGGTCACAAGGATCTAAATACAAACTCCCAAGTTTAGCATTTCAAACTAAGGAAGCCTATGTTCCTAATGTAGCTCGAGCTTTTGGCCCAAGTGTAAATTGGTTATTTAATTTATTTTTGTTTCCAAAATCATTTAATTGGAATTCCAATGATAGAAATTACTCAAAATTCATAACTCTTCCATTGTAGGTCAAAACATTACGAATCCACTTTATGCACCCCTACTTATCAAGGGCTTTCCAATGGTACCACGAACACAATAGTAAATGTTATGGTTGGGGAGATCTCATTGTGACAAAACAAACAAACAACCTTTCTTCATAGATGGAATTCTAGTGTTGGTTGGTTTTTTTTTTTTAAGAACTAGTGAGACATGCTCTTTATGATTTTTTTGAAAAATAAGTAAATTTTGAGATTTTTTGAGCCTCACACATTGTATCAAATAATTAGACTTTGAATTTCTTTGGGACCCACTTATTATCAATACACTTGTGTAACTAATACCCTAATTAACAATTTCCCCATACATATTTTATATTACACACTTGATATAAAACATAAGGGTCAATTTCAAAATCCTCCACTTGATATCCAATTTGGTAATCACTTGTGACTTGGTGTAATGTCATGGTACCTAGGTTCTTGTAAACAAAACTCATCCCAAAAACAAATAATTCATCTATTATGCACTTTTCACAATTGTCAACCCCCACCAATTAAATTCAAATAAAAATGGGAGCTAAAAGTGGAGATAAAATTTAATAGGTGTGCAACAAATGAAAAATGACAAGGGAAAGGTTTTAATGTTCAAGAAATACAAATCTCTTGCGATGAAACATAAATATAAATATGCGTTGATTATTTCTTTTCATCAAATTGACAATTCCCAACCTATGTGGGTTGGGCTAGGTCTCTATAGCATATATACCATATAGCTAAAGCTTTTATTTAGTTTCTAGCTAATTCCTAACCTTATAATGTCAAGGACATGTGTTACATGCAGATATGCTAGGTATTATAGGCTACTTGGGTGCATTCTTTCTTTTAAGAACCACCTTTGCCATAACCATTTCTTAGATGTGAAGGTTTTTATAACTTCAAAATGAATGCATTGTTAGAATTTCGTAAAAGTTTTGCATGGAGTTTTTCATTATGTATTATGTTGTTAAAATCTGAAGTAATAGATCATGCCAACAAAAATATCAAATGCAAAAACATGTCAAAATGTTTGTAACTAGTGCTTTCATTGTTTAAATGACTTTAAAAAAGTTTTGAAAAAAATATTTATGACGTATTTATGACAATGTGTTTAAATGCAACTTTCACATAAGAATATAATACAACATTTTTTTGGGTCATATAAATTAAAATAATTCGAGTGGCAATGTTTCATTCGAACTAGTTTATGTAGGATGGGTATTTTGGTGATCATCATTAAGACAATTCCAAAATCATTTTGGGTTATAATTCATCATAGATCAAATTTGTTTTTAGAATTTTTTTTTGTCGTTTGTTTTCACCCTTCCAATGTTCTTTTTCTTTTGTCTATTTGTATTTGGTTGTGAACTTATTTAATGAATCAAACTTATGTTGACATTTTGTCTACCAAATCAAGAATGAAAAAAAAAATTAATAGAACAAAATGACATATATTGAAATTTATAAAATTTTATCTTTTGAAAAGAAAAAAATGATTACAACAAAATGATTATATCCAAAGAAAAACAATTTAATCATTGTCATTGGTAGTGCAAAGCAACGTGGAGTCCAATTTTTTTTAACAATTTATAAATCGTGATATTAAAAACATTCTCTTAAAACCACCAATCATGTTGTGTTGTGTCAACTTCATTATGTGATTTATTCCTTATAAAAAAGTTGTAAAATTTGTGCTTATGGCTCCTAATAAAAAAATGCACCCATTTACATGATTATGCAATGAGTAAAAATCAATTTTGAAAATAATCCTTGCTTTTGATTTTGATTTACTTCGTCAAGTTATTTTGTTGGCCTTGCCTTATAAGGCATGCATATTGTGTTGAGAATCATTATAAAGTATAGTAGCTTCAAAGGATTTTGCCCCCTATTAACTAGGTGAGATGATTGATCCTAATTTGGTTGTAAAAAGATTCACATTCAACTTTTGACATTTTGTTTTTTTTGCCACGTCCTCAAATGTGCACCCAACTCAACTGACTTTGTCACCAATCCATAACCACAAAACTAAATATGAAAATACTTTCTCTAAAAATGATTGTGGCACCCATCAAGGCAAAAATTCATGTAAGTCTTTCAAAATGTGGCGATGTGATTGAAAACATTCAAATACACATGTCATGATGACTTTGTTTTTTTGGTTTGAAATTTTGCACAAATGTGAAAAGAAGAAAAACATGAAAAGAGAATATTTTATCACTTTTTTTAAAAGAAAAAATTCATTAGATGCAAAAAATAAAAAACCATGTTGCAACATTTCCCTATTGGTTTTGGTTTGGTAAATTTTTTTTAATTGTTTAAATAAGTTCTTAGAACATGCAATCATTTAATCTGAAATTCCTTTTGGGTTCCTCATAACTAATGTGATGTAAAAAAATGAAAAACAAAATTATGAATTTTTTTCTTTTACAACAACATCTATCTATGAAAGAAGGTAATTTGTTTTGTTTTGTAGTTATGGGATCCATGAAATAAGGATGCTTTAGATCATGTTCTTGATGTCTTTGGAAAGCTCTTGACAAGGAGGGGTGCATGGGCTTGGTTGCATGACGTTTGGACTTGCAACATAAAAGTTGTTGAATATTGAATGATTTTTTCACTAAAAATTAAATTAAATTGTAGCTGAAAATTTGGGAGGAATTGGAATGTGGTTGGTTTTGGTGTTCTCAGAAAGATCTTGATGAGAAGGATTTAATGGAATTTATTTGGTAAGATTTGGATTTAAAATGTGGGAGATATTGAATTTTAAGTGATTTCTACGGCTGAAAATTCAAATAAATTCAAAAAAACCAAGTTTTGGAACAAAATTTCAGTTGAGAATGTGGTAACACTTGAAGGCTTACCACTCAATTCAAACATGATTTCCTTTCATATTTGGTAGTTCAAAAAATCGATACATACATTGCAAAACAATGTTCACATGTTGAGTTTTTAAATTTTGTAATGGGTTCACACTTGGGCCAACAACATAGGTCACACTAGTGTACATTAAAAAAAAATTAAAAAAAAAAAATCTCCTAGCTATGAACAATTTATCATAAATATCAATTGTTGATATTAAATTAATGGCAGAGCCATTGTGTATAACACACCTTGTTACTTTTGTAATTGATTGTGTAATCATCAATTTAAAAATTAATATTTATTTTTTGTTTTGATAACCTTCAAAAAGTACAAAAAATTGACCTTGATTGTTAAGTAGATTGGTTCATGAAGGATTTTATCAAGGTTTTTATTCTACTTAACATACAAGTTGGCCATGAACAACCAATGTTTGAAAACCTTAGTTCACTATTATAAAATGTGAGTGCAGTTCGCTTGTCCCCGTTCACTAGAGTAATGAATTCATTATTTTTTAATTGATCTCTATTTATTAAGACAAGTGAATTCATTCAAAATCTAATGAAATCATTTGGTGTACATGGACACCCTTTTGTTGTAGGCAAATCTTTTTTTCAAAATCTAGTGAAATCACTAGGCGTACATGGTCACCTTTTGTTGTAGTCAAGCCATTTTCTCTATAACTAGCTAGGCAAGACTGATTTTGACCAACTTCAAAATACTAACCTACCTTCCAAGAAATTTCATCTGATGATGAATGAAAAAAAATTCCATATATTTTGTGTAGAAGCCCTAGCATAGAACATTATACTTGGTTTTTAAAAATTTTGCAACAAAAAAAAACTGATATAATGTGTACATCATGAAACATCTATATTGAGTCTTGGAATTAATTTGGTCCGGACCAATGTTGGTGTGTGTAAAGTGTCAAGATTTGTGTATACAACATGTAAATCATGTATAAGTGTAAATCATCGTTGGACTCATGTCTCCAGGAGGTGGCAAGGTTGAAATTGTATACATAATTGTTAGGATTTGTGCAACCCCTCATACAAATACATAATTTATATGGCCACATGCAAACCGCATGCTACATTTTAAGTACTAGTTTACTAAGGCAACTCTTTGAAATAATTGAAGGGACAAATTTCAGTCAATCTCATTGGCTATACAATAGGCCAATCTACTTGTGAATATTCAAATTTATTGTGGACTAAATTGAATTCTCCAAGCACATATTTAAGGTTGGTTTGAAAAATTGTGTGGTACACACTTATACATGTGCAAGTGAAGTGAAATGGAGGTTTAGAATTGCCTTCTAGGATTTAAATCCCATTGTAATGTTTTGAGAAGGATTTCATGCTTGCTTGCATTTGGGATCATCCCGTTGCAATATTTTGAGAAGGGTTTCAGTCTAACATTTTAGATCCCATTTGCACTATTTTGAATCACTACTTCTTTTGTTTGAGCTACTTTCAATTCTTGGCATTGAATCTCCCACTAGTCTACACACCATTTTGTTTACATGCATGGAAATTATGTTGAAAGATTTGGGTTTCTCGTATTGATACCTATGCACCATGTGGGACGACCATATGGAGGTGAAACCCTAATCCACCCATTACAAACTTTTCAAATTGATTCTTTGTATTTCAAAGCATTTTCCTTTTGTAAGATCCCTAAATTTGAAATCATTTTTAATGTTGGTGAAGGAACCCCATTTTTGGCTTTTCTTGGATTCTCGGGCCCAGCCTTGGGGCTATTGCCATCCGCTAGGCCCTCAAATCTACAAAGATCCTCGATGGGATTCATTACCCAATACATGTATGTGGATGAACCTCAACTGAGTTAGTTAATATTTGGTTTCACTTTGGTTACCAAATTCTGTGGGAATTAGGTCTCATATATAGGTAGATAGGTAGGAAAATAGGTACCTACTAGGTAAGTACATGGTTTATACATACATACATACATACATACATAGCTAAGGGCTGGTTTTTCTACCTACCTACTAACAACCTGTTGTGACAAGCAGGTTGTTTAGTAGGTAGGTAGAAAAATGCAACCGAGCTAATCACCATGGTTTAGCTAGGGAACTGAAACCCAATGGAAAACTGTTTCCTGATTACTTATCATTCATCCTTCATGGTGGGCTGGTGGGTGCTCTGGTTCATTGTGGCCCAAAGACAAGATGTGCATGACTTAGGGAGATCTCTCAAGATGACAAACAAACAAACAAAATAGACTCACAACCTTTCTTAACACAATACAACCTTGGGAGGAAGGTTGTTTGTTTGCTTTGTTTGTTGGCCTTGCTTGCCAAGGCAAAGGATATTGGGTTTAAATTCATTATAGAGTATTATAGTAGCTTAATGGATTTTGGCCACTAGGTAGTAATAATAATAATAATAAGTCTATTTTTATACAAGGATTTTTGAAAGATGATATTTTAGCTTGTGTTGAAACTTGAGATTAGTTATGGAGTTATGAAATCTTGAAATTTTTTGGTTTCTTTAACAAGATTTTTTTGATGATTATGTTTTTGTATGGTGAAATATTTGAATTTCCATAATTCTTCTTTTGCATTAAGATACTTTTTAGTATAAATCGCAAGGCCACCACACAATGTGACACACCCTTGTTTTTTCATGTTAAAATTTCCCAAACCATAGCCCCTCCCACCACACTTGTTGGTAACGGTGGAAAGCCCTTCATGGGTAGGTGTGGTTAGCCTATGATGTAAGAGTTATTGAATATTTGAACAATTTCCTCCCTAAAAATTCAATAAAATGAAAAATTGGGGCAACAATTTTTGATATTGTTTGCAAAGCCCAATTTGATGGAGATAATTTCGTAATTTTCAAACCTAAGGGTGAGAATAATTGAGTTTTGAGTAATCTTTGTCATTGGGAATTTGATAAAAAAAAGTTCAAAAAAATCAAAAAATCAAAATTTTAAAGCTCGTGGAAGGTGCCACCTCTCCTCTGAAATTCAATCACAGCCCTCCGTTTTCAAAGTCAAATTTTATTGGATCTTTACACTAGATAATGAGCTCAAATGGGGCAATTCTAGGCATTCATATTTGGCTCGACACCAAGTTCTCGTTCCCAAGATGGTCCTTGATGGTCCTAAACCCTTTTCAAAAGGATCCCGTCAAGCTATAGACAACCTTACAGACCCTTTTCATAAGGTCCCTACCTAAGAACCTTACAAACCGTTATGTTCAACACTAATTAATTCCTAAGGATGCCAACTTCCCCACCAAAAAAAAAGAAAAAAAAACAAAGAAAAAGAAAAGACTAAGAGCAATGTCTCAAATTCGAACTCAATTCAAAACACGAGGTACTTACTAAAGAGCTTAGCCTATTTAGAGACTATTTGTTGAAGTTATGAAATATTTAGATCGGGGTTGATGGATTTTTTTTATAATTTTGAAAAAAATAAATTATTTTGACAAGATTTGTTGAGTTGTAAATACAATATTTCAATCATTAGTAAAAAAAAAAAAAAGCTCATTTTGTGACTTGTTCAAGGCAATTAAAATTGTTGTTTGTGACTATTTTAGTGATATTTAATGAAATTAAAATTCATTTCATTAAATATTCAATTCCACCCCGCTCAATGAAACCAAAAATCGGGTTGTAATTCTAATTCTTGAAGAAAAGTAAAATCATGTTCCAACGTTTTAAAAATTCTTTGCAAATTTATACCCATTGAATATGAATTTCACTATGAAAATAATAGCCTTGGTGATTGATTCACTCAATTAGTTCGTTTTGGTAACACCCAACAATTATGCATAAGGGTTGATTATCAAATATTACTCACCTTGAGAACCGCCGGTTACACTGCCTAGGTAGGCTAGGTGATAAAGGTTTTAAATAAATAAATAAATAAATATTGGGATGCTGGAAAAAAAAAAAAACCGTAACCATGTTTAGGGTTTTAGGATCAATAACTTAATTGGATTGAAATTCTAATAATCTAAGTAGGTACACGAAAGTCCATGATATTTATATTTTAGTTAAAATTAAATTTGACATTGACGTAAATAATAATGAATTATTGATAATCATATTGGGAACATAATAAGAAGAAAAATCGTCCTCGGTAGTGTGTAGCAACCATGGAGCCCAAGTTTATTAAATTTAAAAAAAATAATTGACCCAAAAAAAAACAAGGGGAGTGTTACACTGTGGCCTTGCCATTTGCATTAAAACGTATCTTAAGGCAAAAGAAGAATTTATGGAAACTCAAATATTTCAGCATGCAAAAATATAATTAATCTTCAAAAAAATCCTCTAAATTAAAAGAAACCAAAATCCTTCAAGATATATTATAACTCTATAACTATTTATCTCAAGTTTCAACACAAGCCAAAATATAATCTTTCAAAAATCCTCATATTAAAAAAAAATTAAAAAAAAAAAACTAACCATACCATGGTTAAATAGTAGCTAGGGAAGGGTAGTTGGGCTGGTTCAGTGTGGCGGCTGTTCATCAACAGTTTGCTGGAATCTCGTGTTTTTCCTGCTCTCTTTCTGTTTCGTCGCAGCTCTCCATTGCGCTGCGCGCACATCTCCTCTCCTCTCCTCTCCTCTCCCGCATCCTAATTCTCCCCCCCCCCCATTTGTTTGTAGATCTCTTTCATTAATTAATGATCGCCAGAAGAGATGATCTTCTGCGGATGTCATATAAGGCGAGTCGGCTTTGTGCCAGGGTTTGTTTGCAATTTGTGAAGTATTTCCGTGAACGAGTAGAGCTCATTCTTTCTCTGGTTCATCCATGCATGGAGGTTTGTTTACATCGAATTTTTGTTCAGGTTGTTCCCAATTTTTTTTGGTCTCCCCTTGTCGAAGTTGTGATAAATATTTTTCTCCATTGTCCAGGTTGTGATCGATTTTTTTTTTTTTTTTTTGGGGGGGTTTTTTTTGAGCTTTTCCGGTCGGGACTGAAATTTTTTTTTGGGAGGGGTTTTTTCTGGGTTGTTTTGGACCAAGTTTTTTTAGTTTTTGACTGAAA
>Ga0116231_10001255_pt1 | contig 51270 bp, 45 predicted proteins | sample S1TSphgellanicum_2_FD_89695 | JGI IMG/M metagenome (GOLD analysis project Ga0116231, IMG submission 89695) | Host-associated microbial communities from peat moss isolated from Minnesota, USA - S1T2_Fd - Sphagnum magellanicum MG | ecosystem: Host-associated > Plants > Peat moss > Unclassified...
ATGCCGCGTGATTGGATCTGGCAGCAAGCAGCGCTTTTCCCTACCCCTAGCCTTTCCTCTAAAAGCGCTAATATCCGGTCCAGAAACAGGAGCATGATTTTGTCTGACGCGATCATCGGCCGGCGGCATGCCCGGATTGCCGCGAGTGTTGAGAACCGCCGCCTGGTGGCGGGCTGGCTGTTCGTGGTGTGTTTCATGATCTGGGTGATGGTCGGCATTGGCGGGTACACCCGCGATACCGGCTCTGGTCTGTCGATCATGAACTGGGACCCGATCATCGGCGCGCTGCCGCCGTTGAGCGCGGCGGCGTGGAACAAGGTTTTCGCGCTCTATAAAACCATCCCGCAATATCAGATTTTGCATCAGGGCATGGACCTCGATGGGTTCAAGGCGCTGTTCTGGCCGGAATATTTGCACAGGCTGTGGGGCCGGCTGATCGGGATCGTGTTTTTCGTGCCGCTGGTCGGTTTCATCGTCACCGGGCGGATCGAGGCGCGGCTGATCCCGTGGCTGGTTCTGCTGTTCGTGATGGGCGGCCTGCAGGGGGCGATCGGCTGGTTCATGGTGGCCTCCGGGTTTGACCCGAACAGCGTCGCGGTCGAGCCGTGGCGTCTGTCGCTGCATTTCTCGGCCGCGATGTTCCTGTTCGTCTCCGTGCTGTGGACGGCTTTGCAGGTGCGCTTTCCGGAGGCCGTGCGACGGCCGGGCCTGGCCGGGCTGCGGCTGTGGGCGGTCGCGGCGGTGATCTGCCTGTGTCTCACGATGTTCGCGGGCACGTTCGTGTCCGGCACGCAGGCGATCAAGGTGTTTGATCCGGCGCATGGGGTGGGTGTCGGCATGCCGCCGCCGGGCTGGCCGAATGTCGATTTTTTCACCGACAAGGCGGCGATCCTGTTCAACCACCAAACCTTGGCGGTGCTGACCACGATCACGATTTTGACGACGGCGGTGCTGGCCCTGCGCGGGCGGGCGCCGAAACCCGTGCGCGATGCGGGCCTCGCGATTGCCGGGCTGGTGCTGCTGCAGTTCGTCCTCGGCGTGACAGCCCTGGTCTCGAAACTGCTCGATGTCGGCGTGGCGCATCAGATGGACGCGGTGCTGCTGCTCACCGCCATGGTCGTGATGCTGCACAACCTGCGCGGTGCAACCAGGTGAAAGCCGACAAAACCGTCTCAAACTGGCTGCTCCTGCTGTGCTTCATGGTGTTCGGCATGGTGGCGGGCGGCGGTCATGCGCGGACCATCGGGGCATCGTTCATCATGCAGGACTGGGCGCCGGTCACCGGGTTCATCCCGCCGCTGAACGCGGCCGGCTGGCAGCGTGTGTACGGCCTGTTCCAGAAAACCGCGCAGTATCAGGCGCACCCGATCGGCATGGCGCAGTTCAGGGCGCTGTTCTGGCCGATGTTTCTGGACCGCTGCTGGGGCCGGCTGATGGCGCTGGTGCTGCTCGTTCCGCTCGCCTGGTTCTGGCGCCGCGGGCGCGTCTCCAACCGCCTGGCACTCTGGATTTTGGCGCTGTTTGGCGCCGGCGGCGCGCAGGCGGTGTTCGGCTGGTACATGGTGCAGGCGGGTCTGCGGCCGGGCGTGCTGTCCCCGCCGCCGCTGCTGGCCGCCCCGCATTTTTTCATGGCGATGCTGATTTTCAGCGCCCTGCTATGGACGGCTTTGAGCGTGCGCGCGCCAAGGCCGGCCGCGGTGGCGGGCGCGTATCTGAAACCCTGGCTGAATGCCAGCATCGGGCTCATTCTCGCCACTATGCTGTTCGGCGCCCTGGTCGCCGCGACCAACGCGATCACCGTGTTCAACAGTTTTCCCCTGATGGACGGCAGTCTGGTGCCGCCCGGCCTCTGGGCGCTGCATCCGGCCTGGATGAATGTCATCGCCAACCAGGCGACCGTGCAGTTCTGCCACCGCATGCTGGCAACCGCGACAGCGCTTGTCGTCGTCATCACCGCTGTCCTCGGCCTGCGCGATGACGCGCTCTCCCAGGGCCAGCGCGACTGGTTTCTGGTCGTCGCCGGGCTGGTCGCGTTGCAATATCTGCTGGGCATGGCGACGATCGTGCTCGGAGCGGCCGAACTCGGCTACGTGCATGAGCTGAACGCGGTGCTGCTGCTGGCGGCCGCGATTGCCGCCCGGCACGGTTTGCGTGGCGCGCGTTCCGGGCGCAGACTGCCGGCTTCGATCGCCGCGGAGGGTGCCAACCTATGAGTGAAGCTCTGACAATCGCAAAAACCCTGTTTCATGCCGATAACGGCCTCGACCATGTGACTGCCGCCCGCCACATCGCCACCGCGATCGATGGCGCCGATGACGGCGAGCTGTTCCTCGAATACCGCGAATCAGAATCCATCAGCCTCGATGACGGCCGCATCCGCGCCGCGAGTTTCGACACCCGCCGCGGCTTTGGCCTGCGCGCCGTGCTGGGCGAGGCGAGCTACTACGCTCATGCCGGCGAAATCTCCGACGCGGCGTTGGCGCGCGCGGCCGCGACGATCAAATCCGCCCGGGCGCAGGAGGTGGCGATGACCGCCGCCGGGCCGTCCGCCGCCCCGTCCCCGCTTTACGCAGGGCTGAACCCGCTCGCCGAAATGCCGTTCGCGACGCGCGCCACGCTGTTGCAGGAAATCGACGATTTCGCCCGTGGCGCCGATCCGCGCGTCATCCAGGTGATGGCGAGCATCGCCGGCGAATGGCAGGTCGTGGAAATCCTGCGCGCCGATGGCAGCATCGCGGCGGACTTGCGGCCGCTGGTGCGGCTCAACATCGCGGTCGTCATGGAGCAGGATGGCCGCCGCGAGTCCGGCAGCCACGGAGCGGGCGGGCGCACCTCCTACGCGCCATTGGTCGCGCCAGGCTTTTGGCAGGGCGCCGTGCGCGAGGCGATCCGCCAGGCGGCCGTCAATCTCGAGAGTGTCGCCGCACCGGCCGGGGAAATGCCTGTCGTGCTCGGCGCCGGCTGGCCCGGCATCCTGCTGCACGAGGCGATCGGCCACGGGCTCGAGGGCGATTTCAACCGCAAGCAGACCTCCGCCTTCGCCGGGCTGATGGGCAGCCGCATCGCCTCCAAGGGGGTCACCGTCGTCGATGACGGCACGCTGCCGGACCGCCGCGGCTCGCTCACCATCGACGACGAGGGCACGCCGACCTCCCGCACCACGCTGATCGAGGACGGCATCCTGACCGGCTTCATCCAGGACCGGCAGAATGCGCGGCTGATGAACATGCGCGCCACCGGCAATGGCCGCCGGCAGTCCTACGCCCACGCGCCGATGCCGCGCATGACCAACACGATCATGCTCGCCGGGGACGCGACGGCGGCCGACATGATCAAATCTGTGAAACGTGGGATCTACGCCGTCAATTTCGGCGGCGGCCAGGTCGACATCACCTCGGGCAAGTTCGTGTTCTCGGCCTCCGAAGCGTATCTGATCGAGGACGGACAGGTCACGGCACCGGTGAAGGGCGCCACGCTGATCGGCAACGGGCCGGACGCGCTGACCAAGGTCGAGATGATCGGTAACGACCCCGAACTCGACCCCGGCGTCGGCACCTGCGGCAAGAACGGCCAGGGCGTGCCGGTCGGCGTCGGCCAACCGACGATGAAAATGTCCGGACTGACCATCGGCGGGACCGCGGCCTGACGCAAAAGTAAAAAAATCGTAACTAAACGCAAAAAGGAAACAGTTGCTAATTATTGCACGGAAGGTTTAGTCTCGAGCATGTAACTGTTCAAGGCCGCCGAAATGCCGATGTGGTTTCAGGCTCATGCGCCCATTCGTCGCAAACTCTTGATCGCCTTTGGTACCCAAGCATTTCTCATTGCCCTATGCGGCATGGGTTCATTTCTGGCCGCCATCGGCCGCGTGCCGCCCATGTCGGTGGTGATCGCGGCCGGCATCATCCTGCTGATATCGGTCTGTCTCGGCTTCGCCATGCGCCACGCGATCGCCTACCCCTACGTCACCACGGTCGTGCGCATGGAAGCCCTGGCGGCGGGCGACGTGGAATCGCCGATCCTGTTCACGACGTATCGTGACTGCGTGGGCCGGATGACCAAGGCGATGTTCACCTTCCGCGCCAACGCGATCGCGCGGGAGCAAGCCGAGACGCAGGCCAGAGCCGAGCGCGAACGCTCGGAGACCCTGGCGCGCGAGGCCGCGGTGGTGGCGGCGGAACAAGCCGCGGCACAGCGCCTTGTGGTCGACCAGCTGGCCGCCGCCATCGCGGCACTGGCGAGCGGCGATCTCGCCCGTCGCATCGGCGTTGCCTTCGGCGCTGACTACGAGAAGCTTCGCACGGACTTCAACCAGGCCGCCGCCGCTCTGCAGGACACGATGCGGGCGATTTCGCAGAATACCGGCGGCCTGCGCGCCGCCGCCGGCGAGATCAATAAATCGACCGACGACCTCGCGCGGCGCACTGAAAAACAGGCTTCGACCCTGCAGCAGACGGTCACCGCGATGGACGGCATCACCGGCACCGTCCGCAAAACCGCGACCGGCGCGCGGGCGGCAAGCGAGCTCGTCGCCGCGACCAAGGCGGATGCCGAGCATTCCGGCAGCATCGTCGGCGAAACCGTGGCGGCGATGAGCCGGATCGAAACGTCGTCGCGCCAGATCGGCCGGATCATCGGCGTGATCGACGAAATCGCGTTCCAAACCAACCTGCTCGCGCTCAATGCCGGGGTCGAGGCGGCGCGCGCGGGGGATGCCGGCCGCGGCTTCGCGGTGGTCGCGACGGAAGTCCGCGCACTGGCCCAACGCTCGGCCGATGCCGCCAAGGAAATCAAGGCGCTGATCTCGGCCTCCGCCACCGAGGTGGAATCCGGCGTGAAACTGGTGAACGCGACCGGCGACACTCTGGGGCGCATCGTCGAACAGGTCGTCCGGCTCAACGACCTCATCAACGACATCGCCGCCTCGGCGCAGTCGCAGGCAACCTCGTTGAACGACGTGAGCGGCGCGGTCAGCCAGCTCGACCACGTCACGCAGCAGAATGCCGCGATGGTCGGGGAGTCGACCGCTGCCAGCCACCAGCTGGTGAGTGAGGCGAGCGAACTCGCCCGGCTCGTCAGCCACTTCAAGCTCGATGACGCCGGCCGGGCGGCAAACCTGGTCAAGCATGGCGAGCGGCGGACGTTGGCGCTGGTTTAGCTAAGGATAAGCAAGCGCTTCTTTTTTGAAAAAAAGCAGCCAAAAACGGCTGCCCCGGGGCCTGCGCCGTGGACGCCGCCAACGCCCATGATCCAAAGTCATAAAGTTTTTTTGCTACTTTTTGTTCACAAAAAGTAGTCCTTCCTTAAACCTACCGAGGCCAAAACCCCCGCAAGTTTTCAAACTGCGCCTCAACCTGCTTTCGCATCTGGCCAATCTGCGCCACGTTCTCCAGCCGCCGGTCCAGGAATAACAGCGTCTCTTCATCATCGAACGAGTTGTCGCGCAGCCAGTACAGCAGCGTGGCGCTGTACACCGCCGCGAGCGTGCCGCGCTTCGTGTACCAGGAAAAATCCGAGGACGTGTCGCCCGCCGCATGCCAGATGGCATCGACCGTCGCGGCTGTAATCCGCCCCGCACGCGCCGCGTTCGTCGGCAGGCTCAGCCAGGCCAGCGCCCGGCGAATGGCCTCCTTATGGTCCCGGCCATGCTCGAGCCGGAGCGCGATAATCGACCGGACCCGCGCCGGCACGCGGTAGGCCGCAAGGTCCGCCGCCTGCGCTGCCGCCGCCATCCGCGCATCGCTCAGCGCCGAAAATGCCTCGATCATCTCCCCCGCACCGCCCGGAAACAGCAAGGCCGCCTCATCTGGCGGCTGGCCGATGCTCGCGAGCGCGGTCCGCAACGCGCGCTCCGTCCAGCCCTCGAACGGCACCTGGGCGACCAGGGCGTCCAGAATGGCAGCCAAACCGTCATCGGTGCCCGCGGGATCGATCGTCATGCCAAAACCTCCGGCAAAAGCTGGGGATAACGCTCCGTTTCCTCGGTATAGCCGAAATACCGGAAATCGCGCATCCGCATCGGGTACATCAGGCCATCCAGATGGTCGGTCTCATGCTGCACGATCCGCGCCTCGAACCCGGCCAGTTCCTGTTCGATGGGCTCGCCATCGGCCGCGACACCCGTGAGCCGGATGCGCTGGTGGCGCGGCACGGCGGCCCGCAGCCCGGGAATGGACAGGCACCCCTCCCACCCCAGCACCATCTCATCGCACAGCGGCGCAATCATCGGGTTGAAAACCGCCGTCAGCGGCACCGCCACATGGCCCTCCGCGCGGGATTCCGGCACATGATAGATGAACAGCCGCAGCGAGCGGAACACCTGCGGTGCGGCCAGCCCCACACCCCCCGCATCATCCAGAGTGTCCACCATATCCACCAGCAGCCGCTGAATGTCCGGATCCCGCACATCCGTCACCGGCGCCGCCTTGGCCAGCAAAACCGGGTGCCCCATGCGCGCTATCTTCAAAATCGCCATGGATGCATAGATGGCGTAGCAGAATTGATTTGGCGAGGGGCCGGATTATGTTATAGGGATGGAGAGTTGCAAGGGGACGGTCATCTGGCCGGGTTCCCTCTTTTCATTTTTAGTGTTCAGCAGGAGTTTCCGGCCCGGTGCAAGTTCTCGTTCGTGACAATAACGTCGATCAGGCGCTGAAGGCGCTCAAAAAGAAGCTCCAGCGCGAAGGCGTGTTCCGCGAAATGAAGCTCCGCCGCCATTACGAGAAACCCTCCGAGCGCCGCGCCCGCGAAGCCGCCGAAGCCGTCCGCCGCGCCCGTAAGATGGAGCGTAAGCGGATCGAGCGCGAAGGCTTCTAAATAAACAAGGCCGAGGGGCAGATCCCCTCGGCCCGACTTAGTTCTAACCTCGAACGGCGTTCAAACCTCGAACGGCGCATCCGTCTGCGCGCGGATGTCGTCCACGCTCACGTCGGGCGCATGGTCGATCAGCTTCAGCGACGGGGTTTTGGATTTGTCGACCTCGAAGACCGCGAGGTCGGTGATGATGAGGCTGACGACGCCTTTGCCGGTAAGGGGCAGGGTGCAGCTTTTGAGGATTTTCGGCTCGCCTTTGGCCGTGTGTTCCATCAGCACGACGACGCGCGGCACGCCGGCGACGAGGTCCATGGCGCCGCCCATGCCTTTGACCATTTTCCCCGGGATCATCCAGTTCGCGAGGTCGCCCGCTTCGGAGACTTGCAGGGCGCCGAGGATCGAGATGTTGATATGCCCGCCGCGGACCATGCCGAAGCTGGCGGCGGAGTCAAAAAAACTGGTGGTTGGAATTTGCGTCACCGTTTGTTTGCCGGCGTTCACGAGGTCGGCGTCTTCCTCGCCCTCATACGGGAACGGCCCCATGCCGAGCATGCCGTTTTCCGAGTGCAGCTGTATGGAGATGCCCTCGGGGATGTGGTTGGCGACGAGTGTGGGGATGCCGATGCCGAGGTTGACGTAGAAGCCGTCCTGCAGTTCGGCGGCGGCGCGGGCCGCCATCTGGTCTCTGGTCCATGGCATATTATGCGGCCCTCTTGCGGACGGTGCGTTGTTCGATGCGTTTCTCGACCTGGTCGAGCTTGATCACGCGTTTGACGAAGATGCCGGGCGTGATGATGTGGTCGGCGTCGATCTCGCCGGGCTCGACCAGATGTTCGACCTCGGCCACGGTGAATTTGGCCGCACTTGCCATGATCGGGTTAAAGTTGCGAGCGGTCTTGCGGTAGACGAGATTGCCCTCGGTATCACCCTTCCAGGCGTGAACGATGGCGAGGTCGGCGAACAGCCCGCGTTCCATGACGTAATGGCGGCCATCGAATTCGCGGGTTTCCTTGCCCTCGGCGATCTGCGTGCCATAGCCCGTGGCGGTGAAGAAGGCGGGGACACCCGCACCACCGGCGCGGATACGCTCAGCGAGCGTGCCCTGCGGGTTGAACTCGATCTCGAGTTCGCCGGCAAGGTACTGCTTGGCGAAGGTGGCGTTCTCGCCGACATAGGATGAGATCATCTTCTTCACCTGGCGCGTCTCGAGCAGGATGCCGAGGCCGGCGCCGTCGATCCCGGCATTGTTGGAGACGATGGTGAGGTTTTTGACGCCCGATTCCCGGATGGCTTCGATCAGGGCGGTGGGGATGCCGCAGAGTCCGAAGCCGCCGGCCATGATCATCATGCCGTCTTTCAGCACATCGGCGAGGGCGGTTTTGGCGTCGGGGTAGGTTTTTTTCATGAGGACTCCCGCAGTGGAAGAGGAAGCAAGGACGACTTTTTGTGAACAAAAAGTAGCAAAAAAACTTTATTAATCTGGGTCATGGGCTGTGAATGCGCAAACGCCCATGACCTGGCGGGTCAAAAGTCTTTTGCTTCTTTTTTTTCAAAAAAGCAGCGCTTCCTTACTCATCTTTCAACACACATAGCGACACCCATCCCACCGCCAATGCACAGCGTGGCCAGGCCCTTTTTGGCATCCCGGCGGCGCATCTCATAGAGCAGCGTGGTCAGGATGCGCGCGCCCGAAGCGCCGATCGGGTGGCCGATCGCAATCGCCCCGCCGTTCACGTTCACCTTTTCAGGGTCGAGCCCGAGCTCCTTGTTCACGGCGCAGGCCTGTGCGGCGAAGGCTTCGTTGGCCTCGATCAGGTCGAGTTCGCCGGCACTCCAGCCGGCGCGGCTGAGCGCCTTTTTGGAGGCGGGGATCGGGCCGGAGCCCATCACCGCCGGGTCCACGCCGGCGGTCGCGAAGCTGGCTATGCGGGCGAGGGGGGTAAGGCCCCGGCGCGCGGCTTGCTTGGCGGACATGACGACGAGGGCGGCGGCGCCGTCGTTGATCCCCGAGGCATTGCCCGCCGTGACCGTACCTTCCTTGGAGAAAGCGGGGCGCAATTTGGCGAGCCCCTCGGCTGTGGAGTCGCCGCGGATGTACTCGTCCTCGGTCACCACCGTCTCGCCCTTGCGGGTGGTCAGCGTCACGGGCGCGATCTCATCCTTGAACCTGCCGGCCTTTTGCGCCGCACCCGCCTTGAGCTGCGAGGCGAGCGCCAGCGCGTCCTGGTCGGCGCGGGTGATCTGCCATTTGGTCGCGACGTTCTCGGCGGTGACGCCCATATGGTAGCCGTTGAAAGCGTCCCACAGCCCGTCCTTGATCATGGTGTCGATGAAGCCGACATCGCCCATTTTCACGCCGGCGCGCAGATAGGCGGCGTGGGTGGACTGGCTCATGCTCTCCTGCCCGCCGGCGACGACGATGTCGGACTGGCCGGAGGTGATCTGCTGGGCGGCGAGGGCGACGGCGCGCAGGCCGGAGCCGCAGACCTGGTTGATGCCGAAGGCCGTCTTGGAATCCGGGATGCCGGCGGCGCGCGCCGCGATACGCGCCGGATTCTGCCCCTGGGCGGCGGTCAGCACCTGGCCGAGGATGGACTCGTCGACGTCTTCGGGGGAGATGCCGGCGCGCTCGATGGCGGCCTGGATGGCGGCAGCCCCGAGCACATGGGCGGGCGTTGCGCCGAATACGCCATTGAAACTGCCGACCGCGGTGCGGGCGGCCGCGACGATCACGATGTCATCCATGACTGTTTTTCCTCTGCTGGCTTATTGGCTGGGCTTACCGGCATCATAGTGCGTGCAGCCAGTCCGCGAAAGGCTGCCAAAGCGTTGATTGCGCATGGGTGCCGGCCACCATGCCGATATGCCCGGCGGCAGGCTCGATCACGCGCACGTCGCGCAGCCGGGCGGCCAGCGCGTGCGCGGACTCCGCCGGCACCAGCCGGTCACGCGCGGGGACGGCGCAGAACGCCGGGCAGGCGAGATGTGCTGGGTCCACGCCAAGCCCCGCGACCCGCCAGGTCCCCCGCGCCGGACTGTTCGCACCATACCAGCCGCCGAGCGTTTCGCGGGCAACGGGGGCCGCGAGCGGCACGCCGTCGGCCAGCCAGTCCTCCATCGCAACAAAGCGCCGCGCCCGGGCCGAGGCTTTGTCCTGCCCCGCGAAATCCCGATATTTGTCGCCTACGCCATGCGGGTCGATCATCGTGAACAGGGTGTTGAGCGCGTCGATCGGCAGGGTGCCGGCGACCCGCATCAGCGGCTCCAGCATCGGCAGGCTCTCCGCCAGGCGCTTGGCGCCGGTGGGGTCGCTCGCATGGAAATCCCAGGGCGTAGCCAGAAGCGCCAACGCGCTGACTTTCGCCGGCTGGCGCAGGGCGGCGGCCAGGGCCAGCAGGCCGCCCATGCAGTAGCCGGCGAGCACGACCGGCCCCTCGATGGCGGCGAGCGCGCGCTCCAGCCGGCCGGCGATATAGTCGGTGAGCGAGAACCCGCGCTCGACCTCGCCGGGCCAGCCCCAGTCCAGCAGCAGGGGGTGCGCGCCGTTGGCGGCAAGCCAGCGCAGCATCGAGGCGTCCTGGTTAAGGTCGAGTATGTAGGCGCGGTTGATCAGGCTCGGGATGAACAGCACGCGGGGGCCGGCCCCGCCGTAATCGAGCAGGCGGGTTTCGTTTTCTTCCCAGATGGCCGGCGGCTCCTTCAGCGCGCGGGTATAGGGTGCCGCGCGGTAGGCCGCGATGCCGGCGATCAGCGCGCGGTCGGCGGCAAGTGCGGCGTCAAACGTCGCCTGCTGGGCGGCGGGGTCGCCTGGCGCCGGCAGGTCCGGCCACAATCCCGGCCAGGCGCTGTTCCAGTTCAGCGACGCGGCTCTTGAGCTGTTCGACCTCGTCCAGGCCAGCGTGAGGTGCAGCAGCAGGGGCCGGGGGCCGCGGCGGCTGAGCGGAGCCGGTGCCTCCGGCCGGATCACGGGGCAGATAGGCGAGGGCGGCGGTTGCCGTGTGCGACCACAGGGCCACGAGGGCGGCCCAGGACTCGCGCAGCTCCCGGTCCGCGGCCATCGCCGTCAGTTCGCTTTGCCACATGGCCACAAGGTCCTGGGCCAAGGTGTCGTCCATTCTGCATTCCGCTCCCCGGTGGCGTGCCACCCCTCGTAGCCCGGCGCGGTCGAATTCGCCATAACCCAGACCCCATGCTAGCGTTAACACGGCATAATATTCATGAATTCTGACGGGCGCCTGTTCTGGTCCGGCAGCCGGGAGAACGAAGCATGAGTGAAACGGACAACACGCCGCAACCGGTGATCGTCAAAAAATACGCCAACCGGCGCCTCTACAACACCGAGAGCTCGAGCTACATCACGCTCGACAACCTGGCCGAGATGGTCCGCAAGGATCGCGACTTCGTCGTCTATGACGCGAAATCAGGCGAGGACATCACGCGCGGCGTGCTGACGCAGATCATCGTCGAGGAAGAAGGCAAGGGCAACGCCATGCTGCCGACGAATTTCCTGCGCCAGCTCATCGGTTTTTACGGCGATAACGTGCAGAGCGTGGTGCCGCGCTACCTCGAGCAGGCGATGGCGAGCTTCGCGCGCCAGCAGGAGAGCATGCGCACGACCATGCAGAAGACCCTCGGGCCGTTTTTGCCGCCCGGCATCGAGGATATGAGCCGCAAGAACATGGCGATGATGGAGCGCGCGATGACGCTGTTCACGCCGTTCTACCGCGAGGGCGAACATCGGGAGGATGCCGATGCGGCGCAGGAATACCAGGAGGAGATCCTGGCACTCCGCGCCGAGGTCGAGCGCCTGCAGCAGCAGCTCGCGACATTGCGGGCCAAGCCGCGCAAGGCGGATTAAATTTAGACGCGACCCTTGCGTTTCCCCGAGCGCCCCGTCCCGGATGTGCTACAGTCCCATGACGCCGGAGGAATGTGTCTTCAATAATCAGGGCCAGTTCAAGGTGCGGTATTCGCGCCGTCATGAAATCATCGCCTTGGCGGGGTTCGTCCTGCTGTGCCTGTATGTCGGCGTGTCCGGCACGGGCTTCCTGTTGCTCAATCTGCACGGCTGGTTTCTGGCGCTGAGGCCACCGTACGGTTTGCCAGGCCCGGCGCTGTTCGGCGCAATCGCCGCGATGCTCTACGTGCTCGCGGGCGTTGCTGCCTGGGAGGTCTGGCGCGTGCCGGAGGCGGGGGTGCGGCAGCGCCACGCGCTGCTCTCCTGGGGCTGGCTGATGGGGCTGAAGGCGCTCTGGACTCCCGTGTTCTTCGGCTTGCACTGGCTGCTTGCCGCCGCCGGGCTCGGGGCCGTGGTCGGCGCCCTCGCGCTGCTCACGGCCGTCCGCTTCGCCCGCCTGAACCGGGCCGCCGGCGGGCTGATGATCGTCACCGCCGCGTGGACCGGCTTTGAGCTGTATCTGACCGTCGGGTTCTGGTGGCTCAACCACGGATAGGATAGAGACCTTGCGCATGGACAATCGTTTTACCGCCGTGTTCGGCGTTGCTCTGTGTCTCACCCTGGCCGCGGCCGTACCGGCGCGGGCGCAGCTCTCGCCGGATGGCCTGGGGCCGAGCCCGGGCGCGCCCGGCGGCGCGCCGCAGCCGCAGGCGCGCGTGCCGGACATCGCACCGCCCGCCCTGCCCGGCGCCGGCGCCGCACCGCCGGTCGCAACCGGCCCCGCCGTCACCAAGGCGACCACGGGCGATCCGACGACGGCATTGTTCACCGCGGTGAACAGCGGCGACTACAACGCTGCCCAGGACGCGATCAGCCGTGGTGCAAATATCGACGCGCAGAATGCGCTGGGCGAAACGCCGCTCGATCTTTCGGTGGCGCTCAACCGGTCCAACATCACGTTTTTGCTGCTCGCCACCCGTAATGAGCTGGGCGGGGATGCGGGCGTGCCGAGCGCACCGGTACCGGCGCCGGCGCACGATACGCATCATCACCTGCGGATCACGCAGGCGAACGATGCCGCACCGGTGCACGTGAATGTTCCGGTCATGGGCAGTAATCCGGGAACGCCGGACCCGTCCGCTGGGTTTCTGGGGTTCGGGAAGTGATGGTTTAGGAAGGAAGCAAGCGCTTCTTTTTTGAAAAAAAGAAGCAAAAAATGTCTCGCCTGAAACTGTGCCGGGGACGCCGCCAGATGCGACGCCCCAGCAAATCAAAGTTTTTTTGCTACTTTATGTTCACAAAAAGTAGTCCTTAAGCTCTTTTAGAACGCCGCATCCTCGAACGCCATCATGACCTCCGAGCCGGACTGGATCGCCGTGAGCAATGATGCCGTCTGCGGCAGCAGCCGCTGCATGTAGAACTTCGCCGTCCCGATTTTCGCCTTGTAGAACGGCTCTTCGCCCTTCGGCAGCGCGATTTTTGCCATCCGCGCCCACATGAACCCAAGCGCCACCAGCCCGAACAGCCGCAGGTAATCGACCGACGCGGCGCCGATCTCGTCATGGTTGCCCATGCCGACTTCCATGATGTGCCCGGTTGCGATCTGCAGATGCTCGAGCGCGCTTTGCAGCGGGGCCACGAACGGTTCCATATCCTCATCGGTATTGGCGTCGAGGAACTCCATCACCGGATCGAGGAAGCGCGTCAGCAGGCGGCCACCTTCGGCCGGCAGCTTGCGGCCGACGAGGTCGAGCGCCTGCACGCCGTTCGCACCCTCATAGATCATCGAGATGCGCGCATCACGGACGTATTGCTCCATCCCGTGGTCGCGGATGTAGCCGTGGCCGCCATAGCATTGCAGGGCGCTGGAGGCGATCTCGAAGCCGAGATCCGTAAACAGCGCCTTCACGACCGGCGTCAGCAACGCCGTGAAATCATCGGCGATCAGTTTCGCATCCTCGTCCGTCGAGCGGTGCAGGACGTCGATCTCGCGCGCGACCCAGCCCGAGAGCGCGCGGCAGCCCTCGATATAGGCGCGCATCGTCAGCAGCATGCGGCGCACGTCCGGATGCACGAGGATCGGGTCTGCCTGCTTCTCGGGGTTTTTCGCACCGCTCAGGGCGCGGCCCTGGATGCGCTCGCGCGCGTAGTTGACCGCGTTCTGATAGGCGATTTCGGCAACGCCGAGGCCCTGGATGCCGACCGAGAGGCGCTCGGTGTTCATCATCGTGAACATTGCCTTGAGGCCCTTATGCGGCTCGCCGACCAGCCAGCCGCGCGCGTCATCGAAGGAGAGCGCGCAGGTCGCGGAGGCCTTGATGCCCATCTTGTGCTCGATCGAGGTGCAGGTCACGCCATTGCGCGCCCCCACCGTGCCGTCGGGCTTCACCAGGAATTTCGGCACGACGAACAGCGAGATGCCCTTCACGCCGGCGGGCGCGTCCGGCAGGCGGGCCAGAACCAGGTGGATGATGTTCTCGGTAAGGTCATGCTCGCCGGCCGAGATGAATATCTTGCTGCCGCTCAGGGTGTAGGAGCCATCCTCGTTCGGCGCCGCCTTGGTGCGGAGCATGCCAAGGTCCGTGCCGCAATGCGGCTCGGTCAGGCACATCGTGCCGGACCACTGGCCGGAGACGATTTTCGGCAGATATGTCTGCTTCTGCTCTTCCGAGCCGTGATGGTAGAGCGCCAGATACGCGCCGTGCGAGAGGCCGGGATAGAGGCCGAAGGCGACATTGGCCGAACAGATCATTTCCTCGACGAACATCGAGGCCGCGATCGGCATGCCCTGGCCGCCGAACGCCGGTGACGATGCCATCGCCGTCCAGCCGCCCTCGCGGAACGCATCGTATGCCGCCTTGAACCCGGCAGGGGTGCGGACCACGCCGTTCTCGTAGGTGCAGCCTTCCAGATCACCGCTCTGGTTGAGCGGGAAGAGCACCTGCTCGCTGAACTTGGCGGCTTCCTCGAGCACGCTGTCCATCAGCTCGGGCGAGAATTCCTCGTAGCCGGGCAGCTCCATGATGGTTTTGCTGTCATAGAGCTCGTGCAGGACGAAACGCATATCGTCGAGCGGGGCTTTATAGATCGGCATGTCTCGGTGTCCCTTGGTTGCAGCGGTGTGAAACGGTTAGTTGCGTAGCGGTTTGCCGGTATCGATGATGCTCTTGATGCGCGCCTGGCTCTCCTTCGTGCGGATCAGCCCCATGAAGGCGGTGCGCTCGAGCGTCATGATGTCACCTTCGCTCAACGGGTCGAGCTGGTCGGCATCGCCGCCGGTCAGCACGGTCGCGAGCGCGCCGGAGACCGTCACGTCATGGTCGGTCGCGATGCCGCGCTTGTGGAAGCCCTCGACCGCCATGCCGAGGATGACCCGGCCCGACGCGCCGGGCAGGCTCAGCGTCAACGGCTCGGGCGCCTTGTACTCGGCGACCATGGCGAGCGCGCGGGCCTTGGCGTCGCCCAGCAGGCGGTCGCGCTGCATCGTAATCCCGTCGGTCGGACGGAGGAATTTGAGCTCGATCGCTTCCGCCGCCGAGCGCGAGACGGTGGCGGTCGAGATGATCTCGAACACCCTCGTCACCGCCGGCATCGGGCCCTTCGGCATCTGTTTGTCATGCTGCCAGCGCGTCAGCATCGTCGCACAGCCGCCCCAGCCGGGCACGAGGCCCACGCCGGCTTCGACCAGGCCGATATAGCTCTCGGCATAGGCCTGCACGGCGCTGCAATGCAGCAGCATCTCGCAGCCGCCGCCAAGCGCGCGGCCCGCCGGCGCGCCGACGATGGGAAACGGCGCGTAGCGCATCGCGGTGTAGAGTTTCTGGCCGTCCTTGATCGAGCCTTCGATTTTGCCCCAGAGCCGGATATTGGCCATCATGTAGGCAGCGCCGATATTCGCACCTGTGGAGAAGTTCGTCTTGTGCGGCGCTTCGCGCAGATCGTCGTTATAGAGCACCAGCGCCTTGTGGCTTTTCGCGACGAGCCCCATGGTTTTCTCGAGCAGACCGAGAATGTCGCCGTCCAGCATGTTGAGTTTCGCGCCGCGGATTTCCGCATGGATCTCGAAGCACAGCACGCCGTCGCCAAGGTCCCATACGGACGCGGATTTGTTGCCCAGCACGGGTTTTTGCGCGCGCTTGATGTCGTCGAGCAGCAGGATGCCCGGCGCCCGGCGGATCGGCTTGTAGGCGCCGTCGAGCGTGAATTGTTCGAGAGCGCCTTGCGCATTGGCGCGGTAGAATTTCGCATCGCCGAGCTTGCGCAAGAGCGGCGGCACCTCGATGCCAAGCTCGGCGAGGTGGGCCGTAACCCAGGCGCCGCCCAGCTGGTCGATCAGCTCAAAGGGCCCGAACTTCCAGGTATAGCCAAGCCGCATCGCGGCATCGATATCGGCGATGTCCTCGCCGATTTCGGGCACGAGGGAGGCGGTGTAGGCGAGCACGCGGCCGAGCACGCCCCAGGCGTATTTGCCGTACGGGCTCCTATCGGTCAGCAGCTTCTTGAGGTCCTTGCGTGCCTCCTTCACGACCGGCAGATCCGGCTTGACGGCGGGCCGCCATTCGAGCGTGCCGGCCGCCGCCGCGCGCAGGTTGAGCGCGGTTTTCGCGCGCCTGCCATCCGGCCCGCGCGCCGAGCGGTAGAACCCGCCTTTGCCCTTGTTGCCGGTATAGCCTTCGGCGATGAGCTTTTCGATCATCGCGGTATCGCGGTTCATCGTGTGGAACGCATCCCCGGGCGGCAGCAGGCGCGCCAGCGAGGCGTTCACGTGCGGCCCGAGATCGATGCCGACCAGATCCATCAGTCCGAAAATACCGGTCGAGGGAAAGCCCATCGGCTTGCCCATCACGGCGTCCGCTTCCTCGACCTCGAGCCCGTGTTCCAGCGCCAGCACCATGGCGCACTGGATCCAGTAGGTGCCGATGCGGTTCGCGATGAAGCCCGGCGTGTCGCGGCAGTTGATCACGGTTTTGCCGAGCGAGACGTCGGCGAAGTGCTGCAGGTCGGCAAACTGCGCGCCCTCGCCGCCGACGATTTCCAGCAGCCGCATGTAGCGCGGCGGGTTGAAGAAATGCGTGATGCAGAAATCCCTGGTGAAGGAGTCCGGCAGCCCGGCGCAGAGTTCCTGCAACGGAATGGTCGAGGTGTTGGAGGAGACGACCGAGCCTGGTTTGCGCACGGCATCTAGCTTGCGGTACAGGTCCTGCTTGATGTCGAGCCGCTCGATCACGGCCTCCACGATCCAGTCGCAGCTTGCCAGATCCGCCAGATGATCCTCGATGTTGCCGGGCGTGATCAGGCGGACCGCGCGGCTGCCCATCAGCGGGGCGGGATCCATCTTCTGCAGGCGCTCGATCGCACCCTCCGCGATCGCGTTGCGGTTATCGGAGCCCGGCTTCACGATGTCGAGCAGCATGACCTTGATGCCGGCATTGGCGACATGGGCGGCGATGCTCGCGCCCATGACGCCGGCGCCGATCACGGCGACGGAGCGGATGGCCATGTCAGATCGCCTCTAGGACCGTGGCGATGCCCTGGCCGCCGCCGATGCACTGGGTGGCGAGCGCGTAGCGGCCGCCCTCCCGCTTGAGCACGGCCGCCGCCTTGCCGGTGATGCGCGCGCCCGTGGCACCGAGCGGATGGCCGAGCGCGATCGCGCCGCCGTCGAAATTCACGGTCTCCGGACGCAGGCCGAGGTCGCGGATGCAGGCCAGGGCCTGCGAGGCGAACGCCTCGTTCAGCTCGACCACGTCAAGGTCCTTGGCGGTGATGCCGGCGCGCGCAAGCGCCTTCGCCGACGCGCCGATCGGGCCGATGCCCATGATATCCGGCGCGCAGCCCGCGACCGCGATCGATTTGATGCGCGCCAGCATCGGCAGGCCGTGCTTGCGGGCGTAGTCCTCGGTGCAGACCAGGACGGCGGAGGCGCCGTCGGTCAGCGGCGAGGAGGTGCCGGCGGTCACGGTCCCCTCCTTGCTGAAGGCGGGCTTGAGGCCGGCAAGGCCCTCGGCGGACGTATCGGCGCGGATGCACTCGTCGCGCTCGATCGTCGTCTTGCCATTGGAAATCGGCACGATCTCATCGGTGAGGCGGCCATCGGCCTGCGCGGCGGCGGCCTTGCGATGGCTCTCGATCGCGAACGCCTCCTGCTCGCTGCGGGAAATCTGCCAGCGCATCGCAACATTCTCGGCCGTGTCGCCCATGCCGATATAGGCGTCCGGCTTCGCCGCGTGCAGCTTCGCACTCGGCAGCGGGTTGTAGCCGCCCATCGGCACGCGGCTCATGCTCTCGACGCCGACGCACAGGAACACCTCCCCGGCGTTCATCTGGATCGCGCCGGCCGCGATATGGATGGAGGTCATCGACGAGCCGCAGAAACGGTTGACCGTGGTGCCGGCGACAGAGAACGGCAGGTCCGCCAGCATCCCGATCAGGCGTGCGACGTTGAAACCCTGCTCGCCCTCGGGAAAGGAGCAGCCGACGATGATGTCCTCGATGTCCTCGGGCTTGACGCCGGTGCGGGCGACCAGCGCGCGCACGACCTCGGCTGCCATCTCATCGGGACGGACACGCGCGAGCGACCCTTTTTTTGCCGGCGCGAACGGGGAGCGGGCGTAGCCGGCGATCACGATATTGGTCATGGGCGTTCCTCCAAATTTTGTTTCTTCAGGTTTTGCCGCGGCTGCTCAATACAGCTTCGCATTGGCGGTCGATTTCGGTGAGCTCGGCAAGGCTTTCGTCGATCGCGGCGCGCTGCTCCTGCAACTTTGCAACCCGCTTGCGCACGGCGGCGAGCAATTGCCTGGTCTGCAGATGATGCTCTGGATCGGCATCGTAGAGATCAAGAAATTCCTTGATCTCGCGCAACGAGAACCCGAGCCGCTTGCCGCGCAGAATGAGCACGAGGCGGGCGCGGTCGCGATGCGTGTAGACGCGCGTGGTGCCGGCGCGCTGCGGCGTGATCAGGTGCTTGTCTTCGTAAAAACGTATGGTGCGGGCGGTCACGCCCAGTTGCCGCGCCAGCTGGCTGACCGAATAGAGCAGCGCCTGGTCGAGCTCGACCGCGGCTTGAACATGTTGCGGGGAAGCCTGCATGCGGGTGCCTGATCCTGTCATGGGTCCTGAAATGATCGAAGGCGCTAACATGACAAGTTCCCGTGCGTGACGCAAACGTAGACCCCTAACGTATACGTTATAGGTAGCCGATTAAGATGGGCAAGGCAAGGGATAGTAGGGACTACTTTTGGTGAACAGAAAGTAGCAAAAAACTTTATAGCTTTGGGCCGGGGATCTCGCGGCTGCCCCGAACTCCAGAGCACAAGTTCGGTGCTACTTGGCTGCTTCCTGCGCGATCAACTCCTTCTTGGACAGCTTGCCCACCAGCGTCTTGGGCAATGTGTCGCGGATTTCCACGCTCTTCGGTATTTCGATCTTGTTCAGATGCGCCGCCAGAAACGCGAGGATCTCCGGCCCCGTCGCCGTTTCGCCGGCGCGCAGCGTCACGAATAGTTTGGGCGCCTGGCCGCGATACGGGTCGGCGATGCCGATCGCCACCGCGTCCTGCACGGCGGGGTGCTGGTAGGCGGCCTCCTCGATCACGCGCGGATAGACGTTGTAGCCGCCGCAGATGATCAGGTCCTTGATGCGGTCGACGAGGTAGAGATAGCCATCGTCATCGAGATAGCCGACATCGCCGGTGCGCAGCGCGCCGTCGACGAAGACCTGCGCGGTCTCTTCCGGCGCGTTGTAGTAGGCGCGCATGACCTGCGGGCCACGGATGCAGATCTCGCCGCGCGTGCCGGCGGGCAGGATGCGGCCGGGCTCGTCCGGGTCGCGGATTTCGATGATGGTGCCTGGCAGCGCCCGGCCGACGGCGCCGCGGCGCACCGCACCCGGAAAATTGAAGGCAACGCACGGAGAGGTTTCCGAGAGGCCGTAACCTTCGAGGATTTCACAATGCGAGATGCGCTCGAAACGATCCATCACCTCGGCCGGTATCGGCGCGCCGCCGGAGATGCAGAACTTCATGAAGCTGAGGTCGGTTTTGCCGGCGGCCTCGGCGGCGTTGCTGATTGCGGTGAACAAGGTCGGCACGCCCGCGAGCACGGTCGGCCGGAGCCGGTGGATCATCGCCATCACGGTCTTCATCTCAAGCCGCGGGACCAGCAGCAGATGCGCGCCGGCTGTGAGGCCGAGATTCATGATCGTGGTCATCGCGAAGACATGAAAGAACGGCAGCACGGCGAGCGAGCGCTCGGCGCCGTAGTCCAGGTTCGGCAGGCTGCAGAGCGACTGTTGCACGTTGATGGTGAGGTTGGCGTGGCTCAGCATCGCGGCTTTCGGCGTGCCGGTGGTGCCGCCGGTGAACTGCAGCACCGCGATATCGGCCTGCGGGTCGATCTCGACCGTAGCGGGAGTGCCGGACCCGGCGATCAGCGCGCTGAACTCGGTATAGCCGTCGGTCTTCGGCACCTGGCCGCGCTCGCGCGCCTTCAGGAGCCGGAACATCGCCGCCTTCACGGGCGGCAGCGCGTTCGCCATGCGGCAGATGATGACGCGTTTGAAGACGCCGGCGGCGGCGAGCGGGCCGATTGTGTTGTGGATCAGCGCGAGGTCGAGCGAGACCATGATCGAGACGTCGGCGATGCGCGCCTGGGTGGCGATCTCGCGTTCGGTATAGAGCGGGTTGAAATTCACCACGGTGCCGCCGGCCTGCAGGATGGCGTGGTACATGATGACGAAATACGGGCAGTTGGGCAGGCAGAGGCCGACATGGACGCCTTTGGTCACCCCGAGCGCCTGCAGGCCGGCGGCGGCGCGCGCCGTGATGTCGCCGAGCTGCCGGTAGGTCCAGTTACGGCCAAGGAATTCCATGGCCGGGCGGCCGGCAAAGCGTGCGACGGCGGTGGCGAACATGGCGGGCACGGGCTGGCCGTGCAGGGGGGTGTTGTGCGCGAGCGCAGGTGCTGCCGTGCCGTCCAATATAGTTCCCCTCGCCTAACCGTTTTATGGCTGGGTGGACGCGACGCCAGGGGCGCTTTTTGTGGCGACAGCTTATTGCCGTGCCTCCAGAGTGCCGATGATGCGTACCCCTGCCGTTAACGTTAACTAACATGCGGCTCTCTGGCACGCAACGGTCAGGTCCGAGCCGAGGGCGCCGCTCTCTACAATCTCCCGCTGAACAATCCCAATCTGAACAATCCCCGGTCCCCAATCCCCAATCCACAATCCCGCGCCGCACTCATGGCGGTCTTCAATAACGGGCACGCGAAAAAACTTTCGCCGCCCGCCTCAAGGTTAAAGGTCGCAGCTGCGACCGTTTGAACAACGTCGCATCCGCAATCGTTTTCAGCCCGTCTGCGCAGGTTGCGCTAGACGGCTTTCAGGTTGATGGCGGCGGCTTTGCCGCGCTCCATTGCGATATCGAACGTGACCTTCTGGCCCTCGTTCAAGCCCCGCAACCCGGCCGACTGTACGGCGGTAATGTGGACGAACACATCCTTGCCGCCATCCTGCGGAACGATGAAACCATAGCCTTTGGTGGTGTTGAACCACTTAACAGTACCGGTAGCCATCACTAGTCGTCGCTCCTTACAATAGCCCGCCGCGCGCCTGCCGCACGGTTTCGGGGGCAACCGGGGTCTGGAGAGCCTTGTATGCGTCCTGTTCCGGGTCGCGATCCCAAGTCAAGCCATCTCGATTGCCCTCAAATGTGGCGCAGAAACATACGGAATTGTCAACGACTTCCTGAGCGAAACCTTGGCGGTACCTCAGGAAACGACAATTTATTGACGATATCGTAATAAAAAACTAACCGCGAAAACCACTCCGCCGTTAGCGCGATCTCGCCGGCGCGCCGTGCAACAATGTCAACCGGACAGGCGCTCCAAAACCGGCCACTCTTCCGTTGCGGGCGGGTTTTTGGCATAAGGAGATGCTTTTATAGAAAAATAATGGAGGGTAGAAATGTCGGACGCGGATATTGTCCCAATCAAGCCAGAAATCGCCGCACACGCCCTGATCACGCGCGCGCAATATGACGACATGTCAGCGCGGGCAGGGAGCGACCCTGACGCGTTCTGGGCGGCCGAATGCCAGCGCATCACCTGGATTAAAACACCCACAAAAATTAAGCACACATCCTATACCGGCGACGTCTCGATCAAGTGGTTCGAGGACGGCACGCTCAACGCCGCCGCCAACTGCCTCGACCGACACCTCGCCGAACGCGGCGACCAGGTCGCGATCATCTGGGAGAGCGATGATCCGGATGTCTCCCGCCATGTCACCTACCGCGAGCTGCACGAGAGCGTCTGCCGCCTCGCCAACGCCATGAGCGGCATGGGCATCAAAAAAGGTGACGTCGTCACGATCTACCTGCCGATGGTCGTCGAAGCGGCCATCGCCCTGCTCGCCTGCGCCCGCATCGGCGCCATCCATTCCGTCGTGTTCGGCGGCTTCTCGCCCGACAGCCTCGCCAACCGCATCCAGGATTGCGCCTCGGTCGCCCTCATCACCGCCGATGAAGGCCGCCGCGGCGGCCGCAAGGTGGCCCTCAAGGCCAATGCCGACGCAGCGCTCGCGACCTGCCCGACGGTCAAGCACGTCATCGTCGCCAAAATCACCGGCGGCGACGTCGCGATGCAGGAGGGCCGCGATGTCTGGTACGAGGACGCCACCGCCGCCGCCGCCCCGACGCACGAGGCCGCCGAGATGAACGCGGAAGACCCGCTGTTCATCCTGTACACCTCGGGCTCAACCGGCAAGCCGAAGGGCGTTCTGCACACCACCGGCGGCTACATGGTCTGGGCGAGCTTCACGCACCAATACGTCTTCGACTATCACCCCGGCGAGGTCTATTGGTGCACGGCCGATGTCGGCTGGGTCACCGGCCACACCTACATCGTCTACGGCCCGCTCGCGAACGGCGCGACCACGTTGATGTTCGAGGGCGTGCCGAACTATCCGGACAGCTCGCGCTTCTGGCAGGTCATCGACAAGCACAAAGTGAACATCTTCTACACGGCGCCGACCGCGATTCGCGCGCTGATGCGCGACGGCGAGGCGCCGGTGAAAAAGACGTCGCGCAAATCGCTGCGCGTGCTGGGCTCGGTCGGCGAGCCGATCAACCCTGAAGCCTGGAACTGGTACTACCGCGTCATCGGCGATAGCCGGTGCCCGATCGTGGATACCTGGTGGCAGACGGAAACCGGCGGCATCCTGATCTCGCCGCTGGTCGGCGCCATCGCGCAAAAGCCGGGCTCGGCGACGCTGCCGCTGCCCGGCGTCAAACCCATCCTGGTCGATGCCGAGGGCAAGGAGCTGCATGGTGCCACCGAAGGTAACCTCTGCATCGCCGATAGCTGGCCCGGGCAGATGCGCAGCGTGTACGGCGACCACGCCCGCTTCGTGCAGACCTATTTTTCGACGTTCAAGGGCCTGTACTTCACCGGCGACGGCGCGCGGCGGGATGCCGACGGCTATTACTGGATCACCGGCCGCGTCGATGACGTCATCAACGTCTCCGGCCACCGCATGGGCACCGCCGAGGTGGAATCCGCCCTGGTCGCCCACGCGCTGGTCGCCGAAGCCGCCGTCGTCGGCTATCCGCACGACATCAAGGGCCAGGGCATCTACGCCTACGTGACGCTGGTTGCCGATGCCGAGCCGAGCGAGGCGCTGCGCAAGGAGCTGATCACCTGGGTGCGCAAGGAGATCGGCCCGATCGCCGCACCGGACGTGATCCAGTGGGCGCCTGGCCTGCCGAAAACCCGTTCGGGCAAAATCATGCGCCGCATTCTGCGCAAGATCGCGGCGAATGAAACCGATAGCCTGGGGGATACATCGACGCTGGCGGATCCGGGGGTTGTGACGGACCTCGTCGATAATCGGGCAGCTTGAGGGAGGAAGCGCTTCTTTTTTGAAAAAAAGAAGCAAAAAACTTTTGCTCCTCTGGGTCATCGGCGTGGACGCCGTCAAAGCCCATGGCCCAGAGTTATCAAAAGGAGGGCTTACTCACTCCCCCGACATCTCCCGCCGCCGCCGATCCAACTCCTCGTTATACCGCCTGAGCGCGTACTGCTCGGTCAGCAGCCCCAGCACCTGGCGCGTCTCCGGACCGTCCAGCACCGCGAGCGCGTCGGACTCCGCCGCCTCGAACGCCGCCACGGCCTCCTTCACGGTCATGCCCGGCAATAAAAAATGGTCCTCGTGGTGCAGGATGTCGCGCACCGCGCGGCCCTCGCCGGTTACCGCGAACGCCTCGGCCGGGTAGGCGATGCCGGCATAGCGCGCCTCCTCGTCGGTCACGATCACGCGCTGCGTCGCCCCGAGCGGCACTTCCTGGCGGAAGGCCGCGAGCGTCATCCCGCGCTGCACGGTCAGCGTCGCGCGGCGCATCATCCGGCCGACGGTGAGCGAGTGGATCCAGCCGACATCGACGGCGCTGCGGATCTGTTCGCCGCGCAGGTGGAACCGCCAGGTCGCGAAGGAATAGCCGAACAGCCGCCGCACGGTGATCGCGGCGACGATGGAGGCGGCGAGCACGGCCATGGTCACGGCGAAGTTCTCGGTGCTTTCGAGCGCCAGGAAGGTCATCGTCATCGGCCCGCCGACGATGGCGACCGCGAGCGCGCTCATGCCGACGACTGCGTAAAAGCCGTTCGGCATCAGCGGCATGAAGGGCACGATCAGCATCAGACCCGCGAATACCTTGCCGAGCAGGGCACCCAGAAACAGCGAGGCGAAGAACAGGCCGCCGCGAAAGCCCGAGCCGATGGAAAAGGCCGAGGAGAGCGCTTTGAGGACCAGGAACGCGAAGGCCACGAAAAACGAGTAGCTCACGTTGATGTCGGCATGCAGCGCCGAGTGGCCCGAGGACATGGCTTTCGGCGTCAGGCAGCCGAGCAAGCCGACGACGGCACCGCCCAGCGCCGGGCGCGCCCAGAGCGGGATGCCGGAGCGCCGGAACCCGGCCTCGATCATCGTCACGCCGCGCATGATGGCGATGCCGACGAGGCCGCAGATCACGCCCTCGACCAGCACCGCCACGTAGGCGCTGTGCGGCACCTGGGCCGGCAGTGTCACCGCGAGCGGCGGCGTGCCGCCGGCCAGGATCTGCACCGTGAGGGTGCCGGCGAGCGAGGCCATGACGATGAAGGGCAGAGTCGCGATCGAATAGATCCCGATGATCAGCTCGATTCCGTAGAACGCGCCGCAGAGCGGTGCGTTGAAGGCGCCGCCGATCGCGGCCGCGGCGCCGCAGCCGACCAGCACGCGCAGATCGCTGCGGCGGACGCGAAAGCTGCGGCCGAGGCGGGATGCGATGCCCGCGCCCAGCTGCGTGTAGCCCGCCTCCATCCCGACCGAGGCGCCCACCCCGTTCGACCACGCCGTCTGTGCCGCGACGATGAAACTGTCGACGAGCGAGACACGGCCGCCATAGAGCGCGTTTGCCTCCACCGGGTCGATCAGGTTGCGCGGCCGCAGCCTGGTCAGTGTCCAGATGCTCACGCCCAGCACAGCGCCGCCCAGCACCGGCACGCCAAACGCCCGCAAGGGCGCCACCCGCACCGATTCCGAGAGCCCCTGGCCGACCGGGAGCGCAAACAGCCGGAAATGCATCGCCGCGGTGATCGCGTTGATGATCACGACACCGATGCCGGCGAGGATCCCGATGAACGCGGCGAGCATGAACAGCCACACCTCGTCGGCCCGCACCAGCGCGCGCAGGTGCTGCGGCGCGTGCAGGACCCAGTCACCGATCGGGTTCTGGAAAGCGGATTTCGCGCTGCGTTGGCTCACCCGCCCCTGTTGCCACGCCCATCCCTCGGGTAACAAGCCGCATGCCGGAAAAACCATCGCCTCGGCCGCCGCTGCGCGAGGTCATCGCCGCCTTCGACCTGCGGGCGGACAAGTCGCTCGGCCAGCATTTTCTGCTCGACCCGCATCTGCTGGCCGCCATCGCGTCTCGCGCGGCACCGCTGAGCGGGCTCAACGTCATCGAAATCGGCCCGGGGCCGGGCGGGCTGACGCGGGCGCTGCTCGACAGCGATGCCGCGCATGTCACAGCCGTGGAATACGTCCCGCGCGCCGTCGCCGCGATCCGCGCGCTGGCCGCAACCGCGCCGGACCGCCTGCGCGTGATCGAGGGCGACGCCCTGCAACTGGACCTGCGCGCGGCGGTGCCGGCGCCGCGCGCGATCGTCGCCAACCTGCCTTATAACATCGGCACCGCGCTGCTGGTGCAGTGGCTGGCGCAGCCCGCCGATTTCACGGCGATGACGCTGATGTTCCAGCGCGAGGTCGGCGAGCGCATCTGTGCCGCCCCCGATACGCCGGCCTACGGCCGGCTCTCGGTGCTGTGCCAGTGGCTCTGCGAGGTCGCGATGGTGATGCACATCCCGGCCGCCGCTTTCGCGCCGCCGCCCAAGGTCGAGTCCGTGCTGGTGCGCCTGGTGCCAAAGCCCGACCAGCCGCCCCCGGACGAGCGCCGGGCGATGGAGCGCCTGACGGCGGCCGCGTTCGGCCAGCGGCGAAAGATGCTGCGGGGCGCTTTGAAAACCTTGGGGGGTACGCAACTGCTGGAGGCGGCGGGGATCGACCCGAGCCGGCGGGCCGAGACGCTCACGCTGGCGGAGTTCGAGAGATTAATGCGCAGGTTGTAAGGGAACCAAAAAACTTCCACAACGCCGGGCCCTGGGCTTTGACGCCGCCACCACCCATGGCCCAAATTAATAAAGTTTTTTTGCTACTTTTTGCTCACAAAAAGTAGTCCTTACCTAACCCTTGCTTACTGCAAATTCCGATCCGGCGCATCCAGAACCACCGCGGGCGCCACCGGCGCTTCCGCGACCTCGTTGCCCTGCGCGTTAGCGGCGATGATCGTGCTGATAGCGGGGCGATTATAGATGAAGCCGTAGGTCGGGTACGCCGCACCCCAGGTGCTGCTGTCGCCGAGTTCGACCTCGACCTGCGACCAGTCGTTGTTCGGAGAGACGTCCTGCATGGTGACATCGTTGGTGATGGCGCCGCGGACCCAGTTCGCCTGGGTGACGAGGATCGTGCGGCTGTCGATCACGCTGGTGACGACAGCGACATGGCCGAGCGGCATGCGGCCGATCGCGCGGAAGTTGAGGACCGCACCTTCCTCGGGCGTGTTGCCGCGCGCGTAGCGGCCGGCGGCTTCGGCCCACCACAGGAAGGCGTTGCCGGAGAGGTCGATATGCGAAACCTCGCGCGCGTAGGGCACGCATTGCAGGCCGGAATAATGCGAGCGGTAGCTGGCGTAGCGGCTGTGGCGGCGATACGGCGAATGGCCGTAGTGGTAGACCTCGCCGTAAGGTTCGCGGAATTCAACCTCCCGGGCGAGGTGCCCGTGGCGCTCGCCGTAGGCGTGTTTGTAGCCGCGTGATTCCGGATGCCTGTAGCTCGACCGCATCACGTGGTTGTAGATGTGGCGGGTGGCGGCGTGATGCGAATGATGGAGCGATTCAGCGGCGGCTTGCTGCCCGGAGAGGGCGCAGATGGCGGCCAAAACGGCCCCGAGTGTCAAACTACGTGCGGTTGCGCTCAGCTTTTTCGAAAACAGCGTCTCACGCACGCCACTCGTCACTCCGGCCATATTTCGCCTCACCCCTAGATTACCGCGATGCCATGTTTGCCATGTCCCTGGGCTACGGGTGGTTTGCGTTTTCCGCAACACGAATTTGCGGCCAAATTACAACAGCGCAAGAAAATCGTTATTCGCGTCGTGTACCAACAATCAGTTTAAGACAATCTTCCTAAATAAAAGTTTCGTTATTAAATTTGTCGGATCGTTACGGAAACCCGGTCGTGCGGGTCGCGGCCACACGCGCGCGGGTTCCGGAACGATCCGTAAACGCCTCAGTTGCAACCATAAATGGCTGGGCCGCCGCTAGCGGCAGGCGGTGACCATGATTTCGACCAGGTAACGCGGATCCGCAAGCACGGACTGCACGCAGGCCCGCGCCGGTGCCGCACCTTCCGGCAGCCAGGCGGTCCACACCTTATTCATAGCCGCGCGGTCTGCAATGTCCTTGAGCCAGATATGCGCCTGCAGCAGGCGGGTATTGTCGGTCCCGTGGATTTCCAGCAGGGCGTCGATCTGCGCCAGCACGTCCCGCGTCTGGCCGGTGATGTCCTGGTCGAGGTCGGCGGCGACCACGCCCTGGGTGTAGACGAAGCCGTGATACTCGACGGCTTTCGCCAGAACCGGGTTAGGCTCGGTGCGGATGATACGGCTCATGGTGGCTGCTCCTGTGTCGGGGGTTCGGGATCAGGGTCCGACGATATGCGGCGTCGGCTCGGGCACGTCGTCGAGTGCTGATTTGCTCTCGGCGTTGCCATTATCTTCGCAGTTCGTGATGTCGCTGTCGCGCACATGTTCGGCACCCAGCTGCTCGCCGTCGAACACGTGGTTCGGCTCGGGCGCATAGCGCAGCCCGGTCTGGCTGGTGCGGGCGAGCTGGTCCTCGTCCATGCTGTTATAGGCGGCGTCCGCCTGCGCCGTGCAGGCAGCGTCATCGGCCTGCTGCGCCTGGCTCTCGGGTGCTGCCGCGCACCCCGCCAGGGCCGCGCAGGCGCTCAACATCATCAGCCATTTGATCATCATGAAAAGCCTTGCGGAGTTGTTGGCGGCAATAGAGCGCGCAAGGCGGTTTCGTCAAAGCCGCCGGCATCGGTGAGCGGGGCGAGGGCCGCGGCCTGCAGCAGCTCGGGCCGGATGTCGGCGCCGCCGCGCCCGAGTGCGAACCAGGCGCGCGCCCAGCCCGCCTGCGCCATCAGCGCGATCAAGGCCAGCAGCCGCAGACAGACCGAGAGCCCGTGCGGGGTGCCAAGCCCGGTGCTGCGCTCGACCGCGGCGACCCAGGCGGCAGCGTCGCGGTCGGCGATGATGAGTTCGATCGGCGGTGCGGCAAAGCGGAACGTCTGCGACGGCGCGGCGGCGGCCGGCGCCTGCGCTGCCTCCCATGCCGCCTCGAGGTCGCGCTTCGTCACCGCCGGCAACGCGGAGGCCGGCGCATCGGCGAGATGCACCACCTCGCCGCCCGGCCCGCGGGCCGTGCTAATCCGCAACGCGCAACAGGATCTTGCCGATATGGGTGCTGGCCTCCATCAGCGCATGCGCCGCCGGCGCTTCTGCGAGCGGGAACACCGTATCGATGACCGGCGCGAACACCTTGTCCTCCAGCCGCGGCCAGATCGTCTCCTTTAATTCCCGCGCGATGGCGCCCTTCTCGGCGGTCGTGCGCGGGCGCATCGTCGAGCCCGTCACGCTGAGCCGCTTCATCATGATCGGCAGCAGATCGAGGTCCTCGGCCTTGCTCCCGAGCATGAAGGCGACCTGCACGAGCCGGCCGTCGCGCGCCAGGCATTTAAGGTTCCGCGCCGTGTAGGGCGCGCCCACCATGTCGAGCACGACATCGACGCCGCGTTTGCCGGTCGCAGTCGCGATGCTCTCGGCGAAATCCGCCTCGCGGTAGTTGATCGCGCTCGCGCCCAAGCGTTCGATGGCGGCGCATTTGGCCGCCGAACCGGCGGTTGCGAACACTTTCGAGCCCTGCGCCACCGCCATCTGGATCGCGGTGATGCCGATCCCCGAGGTGCCGCCATGCACGAGCAGGCTTTCGGCCGGCTGCAATTTCCCCATCATGAACAGGTTGGCCCAGACGGTGAAATAGTTTTCCGGCAGGGCGGCGGCCTGCAGCGCGTCGTAGCCGCGCGGCCAAAGCAGACATTGCGCCGCCGGCACCGCGACATACTCGGCATAGGCGCCGCCGTTGCAGAGCGCGGTGACATGGTCGCCGGGGCCAAAACCCTGCGCGTCGCTGCCCATGCTGACCACTTCGCCCGACACTTCCAGGCCGAGAATCGGGCTTGCACCCGGCGGCGGCGGGTAGGCGCCCTTGCGCTGCTGCACATCCGGCCGGTTGACGCCGGCAGCGAGCACGCGGATCAGCAGCTCGTCCGGCCGGGGCTCAGGCAAAGCCGTTTCGGCAAGCCGCATGGCCTCCGGGCCGCCGGGGGTGGGGACATCGATATAGCGCATGGAGGTGGGAAGCTTGGACATGCGCAGAACCTCGGGAGTCCGCCCCCGCGCGTCAATAGCCGCCTTGCCGCCGATAATTGGTATGGGCGCCTTGCCCGCGCAGATTGAGATGGGCGCCTTGCCGGCGCCGGGGACAGATGCGACTCTGCGGCGGATGGCAAAGTTCACCCGCCGCACGTTGCTCGCCGCCGGCGCCTGCCTGGCGGCGGGTCCAGCGCGCGCCCTCAACAACCCGACGGCCCCCGCGCTCGCACCACCGGTGATCGGCGCCGCCCTGCCGCTCTCGGGCGAGCTCGCCCTCGCGGGCGACGAGTGCCTGCGCGGGGTCCAGCTCGCCGCCGCCGCGGTGAGCGCGAATGGCGGCATCGGCGGCGCCGCGGTCAACCTCATCGCCGCCGACGAAATCAGCCAGTCGCAGGCCGCCGCCGCCGTCAATGCGCTGATCGCCGGCAACCACGCGGCGGTGGTGTTGAGCGGCGGCGCGTCGGCGCTATCCTACCCGAGCTCGGCGGCCGCCGAACTCGCCCAGGTGCCGTTCATCGAACTCACGGCGCTCGCCGATGGCATCACCGCGCGCGGCTTCAAGTTTCTGCTGCGCACCGGGCCGACCGCGACGATGGTCGCCGCCATGGCCGCCGCGACCATCCAGAAACGCTACCAGAACGCGAAAATCGGGCTGCTGTTCAATAGCGGTGCGACCGGCGGCGCCATCGCCGCGGCCGCCATCGCCGCGTTCAAGGCGCAAAAAACATCGCCCCTGCTCGTCATCGGCTATCCGGAGGACGTGCTCGACCTCAACGACCCGATCGGCCGGCTCAAGCGCGCCGGCGCCGATATCCTGCTGCACGCGGCCGGGCCGAGCGACGTGCTCGCCGCTTTCGCCGCGATGCGTGAGCAGGACTGGCGCCCGCACGGCATCGTCGGCTGCGGCGACGGCTATCTGCTGACCGACAGCGCCGCCGTGCTGGGCGGCGCGTTCGATGGGGTTCTGGCCGTGGGCGCACCGTTCTATCCGCCGGCCGCGGCCGGCATCGAGGCTGCGTACACCGCGCGCTACGGCATGCCGCCGCGCGGCCCGGACAGCCTGACCGCCTATGTCGGCGCGCGGCTGGTGCTCGATACGCTGGCCCGGCAACAGGATTCCAGCCGGCTGCTCGACGCGCTGCGCCGCACGAACCTGCCCGTGGGAAGTCTCGCCAATGGGTTCGGGGTCGCGTTCGACCGGAATGGGCAGAATGGCGGAAGTTTTGTCACGCTGCAGGAGTGGCGTGGAGAGAGGCTGGAAGTCGTAAGTTAAGAGCAAGGAAGCGCTTCTTTTTTGAAAAAAAGAAGCAAAAAACTCTTGGCCTGCAACTGCCGTGGACGCCGCCAGATCCTCTGGCCCAAATTCCCAAAGTTTTTTTGCGACTTTTTGTACACAAAAACGAAGCCCTGCCTTCCCTTGCTTGCCCGGGCGCGGCAACGTTTGCGGCACTCGAATGCAATGCATGATCCCGCAGCACCGTTACGTTCGTGCGCCGGCGCGGCCCTGGGGCGGCAGCCTGTGGGCGAGGTTCTTCGCCGGGCCGCGCGAGATCACGGTCCAGGGGTGGGACTGTGAGTGGCGTGATCACGTCGTGGTGGCGCCGGATGGCGCGGTCGAGGACGCACCGGCGGGCGCCCGCGCGGGCGACACGGCGATGTGGCTGCCGGCGGGGCCGGGCGTTTGCCTTGGCGCGTTTCTGGGCGGGCCGCTCGGAGTGGTTGCGGGCCGCGAGGCTTGCCCGGCACTTCTGGGCCCGCCGCTGACGCCGGTGCAGGGTGACGTGCTGGAGCGGCTCGCCCTGCGCACGCGGTTTCTTGGAATTTTGGCGCCGCAGACCCTCGGCAGGCTCGGCGTTCTGGTCCCGTCGCCCGCCACCGGCGCGCCGGCCGGCGAGGCGGTGCTGGCGATGGCGGCACGGCTGCGCGCACCGGCCCTGCCACCCACGGTCCCCAGCGCGATCGCCCTCCTGAACGCCGGTTCGCGCCCGGGGCTGCGCAACATGCAAAGCCTCCGCGCCTGGGCCCGCGCGCGCGGCATGATTGTCCCAGCACCCGACACCGAGCCGTTCGCCCAAACCGTCCGACGGCTTGGCCAGGCGACGCTGGTCCTGCTGACCGACGGCGCCGACGCGCCGCTGCTCGCGCTGTGCCATCCCGGCACGCAGGTCCTTGAAATCGCGCCGGAAGGCTGGGCCGATGGCCGCATCCGCGGCGTTTGTGACGCGGCGAAGCTCGATTGGCACCTGCACCTCGCCGAACCGCCCGGCGACACGCTGCTGCCGGAAGCGCCGCCCGGTTTCGGCTATGACATCCCCATCGCCGCCCTTGCCCACACGCTGGCGATGCTGTGAAACCCTGGCTTGCCCTTGGCCTGATCCTGTTGCTCTCGGCCTGCGCCGGCCGCGGCGCCAATTTCGGCACGCCCACCAACCTCACCTGCGTGCCCTACGCCCGCGCTGTCTCCGGCATCGCCCTCGAAGGTGACGCCTGGGAATGGTGGGGCGAAGCCGCCGGCCTCTACCCGCGCGCGCACGCGCCGGCCATCGGCGCCGTGCTCGTGCTCGCGCCGCTCGGCTCGATGGTCGACGGGCACCTCGCGGTTGTCACCGCCATCGAAAATCCGCGCGAAATCCTCGTCACCCAGTCCAACTGGCTGCCCTACCGGATCGAGCATGACCAGCCCGTGGTGGATGTGTCCGACGGCAATGACTGGTCGGCGGTGCGGGTCTGGTACGAGCCGGTGCACGCGATGGGGGCGACGGTTTATCCGGCCTACGGGTTTGTACTTCCAAAGTGAGCCAGCGGGTCTTTGGTGACGCCAGAGCCCATGGCTCACGGTTTGAGAAAGTAGCGCTTCCTGCCGCTTCCCGCTAGACCACCCGCATGATGCGCGGCGCCCTGACGGTTGGTGTATGGACGATGGCAAGCCGCATCCTCGGCTTTGCGCGCGACATCCTGATCGCCGACATCCTCGGCACGCTGCCCATCGCCGACGCGTTTTTTGTGGCCCTCCGGCTGCCCAACCTGTTCCGTCGCCTGTTCGGCGAGGGCGCGTTTAATGCGGCGTTCGTGCCCTCGATCTCGACCATCCTGCACCAGGAGGGCATGGCCGCCGCCACCGGCTTTGCCGAGGAGGCGACCGCGGTGATGATTTTCTGGCTCGGCACGCTCACCGTGCTCGGCGAGATTTTCATGCCGTGGCTGCTCTATGTTCTCGCCCCGGGCTTTTCGGGCAATCACGGAAAATTCGCGCTCGCAGTCGTGCTGACGCGGATCATGTTTCCGTATCTGTTCTTTGTGTGCCTGACGGCGTTGTTCTCGGGCGTGCTGAACGCCATGAACCGGTTCGCCGCCGCGGCCGCCGCGCCCGTGCTGTTCAACGTGTTTTCCATCGCGTTCATGCTCGGCCTCAGCCGCTTCACGCCCAACCCGGCCTACGCGCTCGCCTGGGGCGTGACCGTCTCCGGCGTCGCGCAGATGGGCCTGCTGATCTTCGCGATGCGCCGTGCCGGGATGCGCCTGCATATTCCCCGTCCCAGCATGACGCCCCGCATGCGGAAACTGTTTCGCAAGATGGCGCCGGGGCTGGTCGGCGCCGGTGTCACGCAGCTCAACGTCTCGATCGACATCATCATCGGCACGCTGCTGCCGGCGGGCTCGGTCTCCGTTCTGTATTACGCCGACCGCGTGAACCAGCTGCCGCTCGGCGTCATCGGCACCGCCGCCGGCACGGCCCTGCTGCCGGCGATGACCCGGCATATCGCGCTCGGCGAGACCGAGGGGGCGCTGAATTCCCTCAACCGGGCGCTGGAATCCGTGCTCATGCTCACCCTGCCGGCGGCCATCGGGCTGTGCGTGGCGGCACGGCCCGTGATCGACGTGCTGTTCGTGCGCGGCGCGTTCAGCCTGGCCAATGCCAACCTCACCGGCAACTCGCTCGCCGCCTTCGCCATCGGCCTGCCGGTGTTCGCGCTGGTCAAAGTGCTGACCCCCGGCTTTTTCGCGCGCGGGGACATGACGACCCCGCTCAAAATCGGCGTGCTCGCGGTCGTGCTCAATCTCGCGCTCAACCTCGTCTTCATGCACCCGCTGAAGGCCGTGGGCCCGGCGCTCGCCACCAGCCTCTCCTCGGCGTTCAACGCGGTGTTCCTGGCCGTCATCCTCGCCAGGCGGGGCCATTTCGTGCTCGATGCGCCAGCTGGCCGGCGCATCCCCCGTATATTGCTCGCCGGCGCCGCCATGGCCCTCGCCCTCTATATAACCGAAGTTCTGATCCTGCCGCCCGGCAAAACCTCCCTCTTCGGGTTTCTGCTCCTCGCCGTCGTCGGCGGTGCGGCGTATGGCGGCACCGGCATAGGCATCGGCGCGTTCGACCTCTCGGAGCTGAAAATGCTGCTGGCGCGAAGGCGACGCCCAAAAATCGCCACCGGTTGACCGGGCCCGCCAATCGCGGGAGGAAACGCCATGGCACGAATCTTTTCCGGCATTCAGCCCTCCGGCATCATGCATCTCGGCAACTACCTCGGGGCCGTGCAGAACTGGGTGAAACTGCAGGACGGCAATGAGTGCATCTTCTGCCTGGTCGACCTGCACGCCATCACCGTGGCGCAGGACCCGGCGGCCTTGCGCGAACAGACCCGCATCAACGCCGCCATCCTGATCGCCTGCGGGATCGATCCCGCGGTGCAGATCCTGTTCCACCAATCGGCCGTGCACGCGCACGCCCGCCTCGCCTGGATCTTCAATTGCGTCGCCCGCTTTGGCTGGCTCAACCGGATGACGCAGTTCAAGGACAAAGCCGGCAAGGACCGCGAGGCCGTCTCCACCGGCCTGTTCGTGTACCCGAACCTGATGGCGGCCGACATCCACGCCTATCATGCGACGCAGGTGCCGGTCGGCGACGACCAGCGCCAGCACCTGGAGCTCGCCAACGACATCGCCGAGAAGTTCAACCATGACTACGGCGTGGATTTTTTCCCGCGCATCGAGCCCTACATCCTGCCCGCCTCGGCCCGCATCATGAGCCTGCGCGACGCCTCGAAAAAAATGTCCAAATCCGACCCGTCCGACCAGAGCCGCATCCACCTGATCGACGATGCGGACACCATCGCGCTCAAAATCCGGCGCGCGAAAACCGACCCCGAGCCGTTGCCCGAAACCGTTGAGGCGCTCGAAGGCCGGCCGGAAGCCGGCAACCTCGTCGGCATCTACGCGGCGATGACCGGCACGACGCCGGCCGGCGTGCTGGGTGAATTCGCGGGCTCGGGCTTTGGCCAGTTCAAGGAGCGCCTGAGCGACGCGATCATCGCGAAACTCGCCCCGATCAACGTACGCACACAGCAATTGCTGGCCGATCCTAAGCACCTGGAGGGCGTTTTGCAGGCGGGCGCCAGGCGCGCCGCACAGATCGCCGAGCCGATTGTGGCGGAGGCGGAGCGGTTGGTGGGGTTTTTGGCGAGGTAGAAGGCGGAAGCAAGCACTACTTTTTGTGAACAAAAAGTAGCAAAAAAACTTTGTTAATTTGGGTCAGGGGCGTTGGGACCATCAGCGCCCATCGCCCACCGTCCCAAGCGTTTTTTGCTACTTTTTTTCAAAAAAGTAGCGCTTTCTAACCCACCCCTGCACCGGCCGATCGAACGCCATCGACACGATCGCCGCCGCGCCGAGCGAGCCTGCCAGCGTCGCCAGAAGCATCGTGACGTCGCCGAGCCTCGGCCGCGCGTCCGGGTGGTAATAGAACCATACGCTGCCGAGGAAGATCACCGCCGGGTGGAACAGATAGAGCGGGTAGGAGAGCGCGCCCAGCGCATTCAACGGGCCTGGCAGCGTGAGGTGGCCGCCCCGCTCCAGTGCCGCGAGGCAGAAGATGGCCCCGGCGAGGCTGGCGCCCAGCAGCGGCACGCGGTTGACCGGCGGGTAGGCAAAACCGCCCTGGTCGAGTGCCGTGAGGGCGATGAGGGCGAGCGTGCTGAGCAGGAGCGCCGCCCAGAGCGATCTGGCGGGCGGCTGGAATTTCACAAAACCAAACCCGGCGGCGAGGCCGCTGAAAAACAGCAGATCATGCGTGCCGAACACCCGCCAGGCGATCGGCCCCGGGACGTAATTGCCGATATGGACCCGCGCCATGGGCAGGAGCCATGGATACCAGTTCAGGACCGCAAGGCCGATCCAGAGGGCGAGGATCGGCTTGCCGACGCGCGGCAGGAGGACCAGCGCGAACATCAGGTAGAAGGCGATTTCAAAGCGCAGGCTCCAGGCCGGCGGCACGAGTTCCGGCAGATTGCCGTAGAATGGCGAGAGCGTCGCGATGCGCAGCAGGTAGCCGGGCGGGCTGACCCGCCAGAGGAACATCAGCGGCACCACGAGGGAGAGCCAGTACAGCGGATAAATCCGGCAGAAGCGCCGCCAGAGATAGCGCGGTATGGCCCGCTTATCTCCTAAATCATCAGCATGCGCCTGGGCGATGACGAAGCCGCTCAGGACGAAGAAGAACAGCACGGCGATGATCGGCGGCAGATCAAAACCGTGCAGCACCGGGCGCGCGTTGCCGCCGGCGACGAAACTGACGGCATGGTCGGTGCAGACGCAGAACGCCGCGGCGAAGCGCGCGACCTCGAGGCTGACGAGCCGCCGCCGCGCCACATGCTGCATCGCCGCGGCTTCCACCGCGCCGGCGTTGATCGTAGCCGACATGATATTTCCCTGATGCCAACGGCGGACATGATTTTCACGGTTACTACATCACATTTTTGTTGCGCCTGCACAATCATAACGATAAAGGTATGATTAACGTCAGCAATCGGGAGTTGCAAATGAGCGGTACTTTAACAATTGGTGGCGGCTTTAATTCGCAGCAGGGTATTCTGCCGGTGCCGTCGAACATGTCGACCTCGCTGAACACGCTGCTGCAACAGTATCTCGATGGCGTGTCGAGTTCGGTCGTCGGCGGGTTCCTGTCGTTTGAAAACTATGACGTGGAAACCGGGGCGGATTTCAAGAGCACCGTTACGGGCGCGGGGCTCGAGGTGTTCACGAACACGGACTCTGTCGGCAGCATCTCGTCTTCCAGCCTCTCGGGGTCGTACAGCGTCTCGGCGGCCGCGACCTCGGTGGTGGTGCAGGCGCCTGGCAACACGACGCTGAGCGGCAATGGCCAGACCAGCACGGCGATTTTCGGCGCCGCCAGCAACGTCAACTACACGGATACAAACGGCGGCACGCCGTCGGCAGCGGACTCGATCTACGCAGCCGGCGGTTCGGACTCGATCACCACATTCTCGACCACCAACGCCGGCGCCTCCTACGTCATCTCGACGGCGGGCAACGACACCGTCAACCTCAAGAACCAGGGCACGGACACGGTGGTCGCGGGCGGCACGGCGCCGACGACGGTCTTCATCTCGCAGGCGGACGCGACCGTTTCGGCGACCGGCTCGGCCCCGGTCGGCGTGCAGTTCAGCCAGGGCGCGGGCGGCAATCTGGACTTCATCAACAGCGGCACGACCGCGGCGACGATCTTCTCCGGCAACTACGCCGGCGGCGCGGCGCCGAACTCGGTCACGGCCTTCGGCGGTGCGGGCGGCGGGTACTATGTCGGCGGCCGCGCAGGCAACAACTCGCTGGTCGGTGGCACCGGCGTCGTCACGCTGCAGGGCGCGGGTGCCGGTGACTTCCTGGAGGCGCAGAGCGGTGCCGCGCAGAACGTGTTCTTCGCCGGTACCGGCAACGAAACGCTGATCGCAAGCTCGACCACGGCGTCGAACTTCTTCCAGCTCGGCCTCAACTATACCGGCAGCTCGGGCGCGATCGTCGCCAATGCCAGCGTCTCGACCGACGGCAGCGGCGCGCAGAGCTTCATTCTGGGCAGCTCGAGTTCGACCACGCTGACCGGATCGCTCGCTGCAGGGGCGACCAACACCTATGACTTCGTCCGCGACAGCCAGACGCAGGCGAATGGCGGGACGAGCTACACGATCACGGATTTCGCGGCCAACAGCAGCCTGTACATCACGGACAGCACGCTCGCAGCCGGCAGCGTCGGTGTCACGACCATTGGCACGCCGCTGTCCGGTTCGGGCGCCGAGATCGTGCTGAGCGATAACACCGTGATCAATATCAGCAATGTCGGGGCGAGCCAGTTGCACGCGACCAGCTTGAGCGGCGGGGTTTGGACGGTTACGCTGAAGTAACGGGGTAGAAAGCGCTGCTTTTGTGAACAAAAGAAGCAAAAAACTTTGCTCCTAAATGCCGTGTGCCAGGCCAGATCCCCTGACCCGGATCACCAAAGTTTTTTTGCTACTTTTTGTTCACAAAAAGTAGTGCTTGGCTATGCTTACCCCTGCTCCGGCGTAAAATTCATCGCGACCCCGTTGATGCAATAACGCAGCCCGGTCGGCGCGGGACCGTCCTCGAACACGTGGCCGAGATGCCCGCCGCAGCGGCTGCAATGCGCCTCCATCCGGATCATCCCGTGGCTGCGGTCCACCGAGGTGGCGACTGACCCTGGCACCGGGTCTGTAAAGCTCGGCCAGCCGGTGCGGCTGTCAAACTTGCTGCCGGAGATGAACAGGTCCTGGCCACAACCAGCACAGGCGAACCTGCCGGGGCGTTTTTCGTGGTTCAGCGCGCAGCTGCCCGGCCGCTCCGTGCCGTGGCCGCGCAACACGTCGTACTGCTCGGGCGTCAGTATCTTGCGCCATTCGGCCTCCGTGTGGGTGACGGCAAATTCCGTACCGGTGCTCGTGCTCATCGCTTGTGCTCCTTTGATCGATCGCGCGGAGGTGAATCCCCCTCCGCGCATCATACGAGTATATAGGCGGCAGTCGTTTCCGCCCAAGGCATGCGCCTTATCGGCGCTGCTCCAACCATAGAGGTTTCGTTCCATGCCCGCATCACGTTTCTCCCGCTGGCTCTGCGCAGGCGCCGGCGTCGCCGCGATCGCCGCGGTCGCGCTCTCCGGCCACAGCGCTGCCCATGCCGACCCCGCGGTCGCGGTGCCCGCCGCCGCCTACAGCCCGCCGGACAATGCCACTGAGGAAACCGCCATTCTTTCGGGCGGCTGCTTCTGGGGCATGCAGGGCGTTTACGAGCATGTGAAGGGCGTCGAGCATGTCTTCGCCGGTTATACCGGGGGGGCTGCTGCGACGGCGCATTACGAAATCGTCAGCACCGGTGCCACCGGACATGCGGAATCTGTCATGATCACGTTTGATCCGCGGGTGATTTCCTATGCGCAGATCCTGCAGATCTACTTCGCCGTCGCCGCCGATCCGACCGAGCTCAACTACCAGGGGCCTGATAGCGGCACCCAATACCGCTCGGAAATCTGGTACGCCTCACCCGTGCAGCAAAAGATCGCGCAGGACTACATCGCGCAGCTGACGGCCGCACACGTGTTCGCGGGCCCGATCGTGGTGCGGGTGGACCCGGCGCGCGCTTTTTACCAGGCCGAGAGCTACCACCAGGATTTTCTCGTCCTGCATCCGGACTATCCGTATATCGCGGTGAATGACATTCCGAAGGTGGAAAACCTGCAGAGCATGTTTCCGCAGTTCTACCAGTCCAATCCGGTGACGGTTTTCCCGGCGAGCGCCTCGTAAACCGCGGCGCAGTTACAAAAAAAGGCGGCGCCGCAGGGCATGCGGCGCCGCCTTTTTTTGTTGTACGGCCCTTACAGGGTCGGCTGGCCGCCATCCACGGGGGCGGTGACGACCGGCTTGGCGCCGAGCGCGCGCCAGCGCTCCAGGGTCGCTTCGCGGGCGGGTTTGCCGTCGCTGAGGGAGGCCGCGATCAGGCGATCGATCACGGCAATTCGCAATTCAGCTTCCGTTTTCAACATATTCACAGCCATGGTCCGTAACCTCCGGTAAATCGTGACGGGCCTCAAGCCCGATGAACATGATGTAGACGCTCAAGAAGGCCCGTTTAAGGCGCCATCGTGCTTACATTATGACAAGGTTTGTGGTGCGATGCAGCAATTAATTTAGACTTTACCGAAAAAAACATCTGTCTAACCCGTAATCCTTTGGTATATGAGCAAATAGCCGGGTTTTACGCGGGGAAAAATGGCTGGATTTCCACGTTATGCGAGACATGTGTCGCTTTTTGCTACACTCTTTGTGGCAGCCTGCGCCGACCAGTCCGCGACCCAGACATCGGCGTCGTTGGTCGCCACGGCGCCGCCTGTAATGGCGCAGGCGCTCGTCGGCTCCACCCCTGCCGTTTTGAATGCCGAATTCGGCCAGCCGGCGCTGCGCCGGATCGATGGCACGGCGCAGGTCTGGTTGTACCACTCCGCCGTCTGCGGCCTGAACCTCATCCTGTATCCGGGTCCGGGCGGCACGCCGCGGGTCGCGGTTGCCGACCCCGATAACGGCGACCCGGCAAGCTGCATGGCGAGCCTGCAGCGCGGCGCCGCGGACGCTGCCGCTTCTGTCCCCCTGGAGCACCCCGCCGCCTCCTGATACCGTAGCCCGGACACAGCCAGCGGGGGCCAGATGCCGGGTTTGAAAATCGCCGTTCAGATGGATCCGATCCACGGCATCGACATCACGGCGGATTCGACATTCGCGTTGATGCTGGAGGCGCAGGCCCGCGGCCATGCGCTGTGGCACTACGAGGTGAGACATATGTGGCTGGACGGCGCCACCCTGCGCGCCCGCGTGCAGCCGCTCACCGTCGAGAACGTGGCCGGCGCACATTACAGTTTCGGCGAGGCCGCGACAGTGGACCTCAGCACGATGGACGTGGTGCTGATGCGCCAGGACCCGCCATTCGACATGGCGTATATCACGGCGACGCACCTGCTCGAGCACATCCACCCGAAAACCCTGGTGGTAAACAACCCGGCCGCGGTGCGCAACGCGCCCGAAAAACTGCTGGTGACGCATTTCCCGGACCTGATGCCCCCCACGATGATCGCCTGGGATGCGGGTGCCATCCGCGAATTCCGCGCGCGCCACGGCGACATCATCGTCAAGCCGCTATTTGGCAATGGCGGGATCGGCGTGTTCCGGATCAAGCCCGATGATGAAAACCTGGGCTCGCTGCTGGACATGTTTTTCGGCGCATCGCGCGAGCCGCTGATGATCCAGCGCTATGAGCCCGCGGTGCGGCTGGGTGACAAGCGCATCATCCTGATCGACGGCGAGCCGCTGGGGGCGCTGAACCGCGTGCCGGCCGAGGGCGACAGCCGCTCCAACATGCATGCCGGGGGGCGGCCGGAAAAAACCACGCTGACGGAGAGGGAGCGCGAAATCTGCGCGCGGATTGGGCCGGTCTTGAAAGAGCAGGGGCTGCTGTTCACGGGGATCGACGTCATCGGCGATTACCTGACCGAGATCAACGTGACCTCGCCGACCGGGCTGCAGCAGGTGGCGCGGTTCGATGGGGTCAATCTGGCGGCGGTGATCTGGGATAGGATCGAGGCGAAGCGGGGATGAGTTTTCGGGTTCCGGAGCCGGCCGGAGACCTCGTCCATTGCGCATGGAAATTCCTAACAAAACCTAGCCTGACCATTCCCGCAACAAAACATTAAGCACGTTCTGCTAAACCCGGATCTCCGACCGGGTGGCACCATGCACAACGACATCCTGAAACTCGCCTACGAAGTCTCCAGCATCACCGAAAAGAAAGTCGTTTCGATCGATACCGTCGTGCGGCAGGCGCGGTTTCTCGCCATCAATACCCGTATCGAAGCCGCCCGCGCCGGCGCCGGCGGGGACGCGTTTTCAGTATTTGCCGACGAAATGCGCGACGTTGCGACAACCATCACCGCGATCAGCGCCGAACTGCGCGCAGCCATCTCCGAAAGCACGGCCCGCCTCGCGGAGACCGGGTCGCGCCTGGTCATCGCAACCAAAGGCGCGCGCTTCGCCGACCTCGCCCTCAACGTCATCGACATCATCGACCGTAACCTCTACGAACGCTCCTGCGACGTGCGCTGGTGGGCAACGGACAGCGCGGTTGTCGCGGCGCTCGAAGCCGGCGACGAGGAGAGTCTGCGCCACGCAACCGGGCGCCTGCGCATCATCCTCAATTCGTATACCGTGTACCTCGACCTCTGCATCGTCGATCGCAGCGGCGTCGTCGTCGCTTGCGGCCGGCCAGACCTGTATCCCCGCGCCGTGGGTCAGAATTTCAGCCAGGCGTCCTGGTTTCGCGACGCGATGCAAACCCGCTCGGGCGACGAGTATGCGGCCGGCGGCGTGCAGCACGTGCCAGCCCTGAACGGGGCAGCGGCTGCCACGTACGCGACGGCGATCCGTCAAGGCGGCCACCTGAACGGGAGAATTCTTGGCGTTCTCGGCATTTTATTTGACTGGACGCCGCAATCCTCGGCCGTCGTCACCGGCGTGCGCCTGACGCCGGAAGAGCAGAGCTCGACCCGCGTCATGATCGTAGACGCTCATTACCACATTCTGGCAGCCTCCGATGGCGCCCAAACGCTCTCTGATACCTACCCGCTGGAACCCACAGGCTCTGCCGGGTTCTACGTGAAAGGCAACTGCCTTGTCGCCTATGCCTTAACGCCGGGATATGAAACCTATAAAGGCCTCGGCTGGTACGGGGTCATCGAGGTCAGGCTGAATAGCCAGCCGAGGGTGTAGGGAGGACGACTTTTTGTGAACAAAAAATAGCAAAAAACTTGCCACTTTGGGCCATGGGATCTGGCGACGTCACTGGCACTCAGGAGCAGAAATTTTTTGCTTCTTTTTTCAAAAAAGAAGCGCTTGCTTACCCAACCACTCCCTCACCGCCGCGGTGCTGCCGCCGAAATCCCGCGCCACGTGCAGGCCGCGCCCGCCGAGCTCGTTCGCCTTGGCGATCGCCGGCTCGTCGGTCGTATCATCGCCGATGAACACCGGCGTACGGCCCGCGAACGGCGTCTCGTCCATGAAAATGCCCAGCGCGTCGCCCTTGTTGCCGCTGCGGGGTTTCACCTCGAACGCGCAATGCGCCAGCAGCAGCACAGCGTCATCGGACTCGCCGATCAGCCGGTCCACGAGGTTGCGCAGCTCGGCTTCGTGCTCGGGCGCGCGGCGGTAGTGGACGACGAGGCTGAATTCCTTCTCCTCGACCAGAACGCCCGGCATCGCATCCGCGTAGCGCTGAAAAATCTTGAGCCAGTGGTCGTAATGGGCGAGCCGCTGAACCGTGCGGGCAACATTGCCGACGGCATCGCGCATGAGGATGCCGTGTTCCGCGGCGCAGGGCAGGCCGGGGCCGAGCAGAAAATCGATGTCGGCGAGTTTGCGCCCCGACAGGATGGCGAGCGCGCCGCCAAGGCCGGCCTGCACGCGGCGCAGCAGATCGGGCAGGCCTTCCGGGACGATGACGGCACCGGGCGTCGCCGCCAGGTCGAGCAGCGTGCCGTCGATATCCAGAAACAGCGCGTGCTGCGCGCTATCAAGAACAAGCGCGTGTTGCGCGCCATGGTCGGGCGCGGTCATGCTGATCTCAGCACGGCGACGGGCAGTTGCGCAAAGAGATCTCCCAAAAGCACATCGTTGCCGGTGTGGTCGCCGCCGTTCAGCGCGTCATGCCAGGTCGCCCCCGGCAGAGCGAGCATGGTATCGCGCCAGGTGTCGCGGGGCACAAGTGGCATGTCCGTGACAAGCCCGGCGGCGAGGCGCGTGACGGCGACGATAACGGTGCGGTCCTCGTGCTGGCGCGCGAAGGCGAGCACGTGGTCGGCGAGCGGGCCGCTCGCTTCCAGTTTGGTGTACTCGCCGAGTGCGAACACATTCGCCCATTCGGCGCGCAAAGCGAGGGTGCGGGCGATGATGGCCTGCTTGACCGCGCCGTTCCGCCACTCGTCCAGCAGTGCTGCGGGGGCGCGCCCGACGGCGAGCTTCGCCTGCCGCGCGACAAAATCCACCGGGCGGCGGTTATCGGGGTCGACCAGGCTCTGGTCCCAGAATTCGGTGCCCTGGTAGAGGTCGGGCACGCCGGGCGCGGTCAGGCGCAGCACGGTCTGTGCGAGGCCGTTGATGGCGCCGGGGGCTGCGAGCCGTTGCGCAAAGGCGATGATCTCGGGCAGCACCGGCCGGGTCGCGTCCAGCGTTCCGAACAGGAAGGCGCGCGCGGCGGCCTCGTAGGCCTCGTTGGGGGCGGCCCATTCGGAGTGCAGCTTGGCCTCGCGCATCGCTTTTTCCGCCCAGGCCGCGACCCGCTCGGCAAACGCCGCAATCCCTTCGGCGTCGTCGGCGGCAAGGCCCAGCGGCCAGGCGGCGACCAGCATCTGGTAGAGCATGAGCTCATCGGCCATCGCGGGCCCGGCATCCTGGCGGATGATCGCATTGAGGCGCGTCCAGCGGGTGATCGCGGTCTCCCACTCGGCGGGGATTTCCGAGAGCACGGCCAGGCGGGCGCGGGTATCCTCGCCGCGCTTGTGGTCGTGCGTCGCGGTCGCGAGCAGCGCGCCTGCGTATTTTTTGCCGCGCTCGGCGGCGGCGGCGTGGAAGGCGGCGGGGCTCAGGGCGAACTGGCCGGGGTTGGAGCCGACCTCGTTGCGCGAGAGCAGGCGGCCGTAGCGGTAGAAGGCGGTGTCCTCGACCGATTTCGCGGCGACCGGTGCGGAGAGTTGTTGGAACCGCACCATGGCGCGCAGCCGCTCGGCACGGCGCGGACCGGGCGGGAGGGCGCGCGGCGCCTCATCGGCAAGCCAGCCGCGCAGAATGTCCAGCAGCGCCATGTCGGCCGCCCGGAAGTTCCGGCGGGCACCGGCCAGTGCGCGGTCCATCACCTGCGCGTCGATCTCGCTGCTGCCGGTCTGGCCGGCATAGATCCGGTAGACCGGGAAATGGACCAGGATTTCGGTGAGCGCGCGCCTGATGCCGGTGAGGGTATAGTCGCGGGTCGAGAGATCGCGCCTGGCGACGCGGTGCAGGGCGGCGGCGGTCGCGTTCAGCTCGCTCGCGAGGTTGTCGCGCAGGATCTGCCGGCGCGCGGGGTCTTCCTCCTCGGTAAAATCCGCTGGGCGGCCGGTGAGGCTGGTCCACAGCGCCGATAATGGCGCTTCGCCGGCGGGGTCGTGCAGCACCGCACTCACCTGGTCCATGAAATCATAGCCGGTGGTGCCGTCGGTCTGCCAGTCGGGCTCCAGCCGCTCGCGGCCGTTGAGGATTTTTTCCACGACGATGTAGGGCGCGCCGGGCGGCGTGGCGGGCGGGCGTTTCTCCCCGGCGGTCTCCATCGCGCGGCGCAGTTTGCGCGCATAGCCGCGCGGGTCGGCGAGGCCGTCGATATGGTCGATGCGCACGCCGTCGATCAGCCCGTCCGCGTAGAGTGCGAGCAGGAATTCATGGGTCGCATCGAACACCTCGGGAACCTCGACGCGCACGCCGGCCAGCGTGTTGATGTCGAAAAACCGGCGCCAGTTGATCTCGTCGGCGGCGGCGCGCCACCAGGCGAGGCGGTAGTGCTGGCGCTGCAGCAGCTCGTGCAGGCGGCGCTGGCCGTCGGCATCGGCGGCATCGAAGCGGGCGAGGCACGCCTCGACGGCGGCGGCCCCCTCGCCGGTGCGGGCATAGGCGAGCAGCCCGGCTTTAGCCTCCGCGAGGATCGCCGCCCCGTCGCTGCGGTCAACGCGGCGTTCGGCGCGGGCGAAGAGATGCGACAGCTCGTTGGCGGCGGGGTCGTTGTGCAGCACGAGTGCTGCGCTGCGCGGCGAAATCGGGAAATGGTGCTCGTGGTATTCGATGTAGAGCCCGCCGGTGGTCTCGTTCAGCTTGAGCTTCAGATCGCCGCTCGCCAGCACCTCGCCGTAGGCCGCCCCCAGAAAGGGGGCGAGCAGCCGGTTGTGCAGCAGCGGGTCGGGCGGGTTCCAGTCGATGTCGAAGAAGGTCGCGTAGCGACTGTGATGGCCAAGCTCCAGCACATCGAGCCACCAGGCATTGTCGGCGCCGCCGACGCCCATGTGGTTGGGCACGATGTCGAGCAGCAGGCCCATGCCATGCTGGCGCAGTGCCGCGACCAGCCGGCGCAAGGCGGGCAGGCCGCCGAGCTCGGGGTTGATCTCGTTATGGTCGACGATGTCGTAGCAATGCGTCGAGCCCGGCCGTGCCTTGAGCAGAGGCGAGGCGTAGAGATGCGAGATGCCGAGGCGGGCGAAATAGGGGACGAGTAGCACGGCGTCATCGAGCGTGAAGCCGGCGAAGAATTGCAGGCGGGCGGTGGCGCGCGGGGTTGTCGTTATTGCCATCAGTGGTGCTCCCGGCTTTGCGCCAGCACGGCCATGCGCGCGAGAAAATCCTCGCGGGCGAACAGGCTGGCGGCGTCCCCCGGCAGCCGGCGGCGCCAGTTGGGGTGCTCATCCACGGTGCCCGGCAGGTTCGGCTGCTCGGGCAGCGAGAGCGCATCCTCGACCGGCAGGAGGGCGAGCGCGCAGGCCGACCGGCCGAGATGGGCGGCGGCGACGTACGTGACAGCCGCACCGTCCTCGGCCGGCGGTTCGGGGGCGGCGGTCGCGCCAGAGTCCTGGAAGGCGCGCCACAAAGCGGTGCGGTCGGCGGCGCGCTCGGCCTCGCTTTCGCCCTGCATGCCGAGTTTCTGCCGCCACGCGATATCCCGGCCCTCCCACCAGCCGGCAACCGTCGGCAGGTCGTGCGTCGTGGTCATGGCGACCGCACTCGGCGTCCATGTGGCGGGCGAGGTGAAGGCAGCGTCCCGGCGCTCGAACCACATCACGCGCAGGCCGGCGATGCCGGCATGGTTGAGCTTGTCGCCGAAACCGTCGGGCAGCGTGCCGAGGTCCTCGCCGAGGATGACGGCGCGGTGACGGTGCGATTCCAGGGTGACGAGGCGCATCAGGTCGTCGACCGGCAGCGCGAGATAGGCGCCCTCGGCCGAGCTGAAGCCCTGCGGGATGACCCAGAGGCGGGCGAGGCCCATGACATGGTCGATGCGCACGCCGCCGGCGTGGCGCAGCGCGTGGCGCAGCATGTTGATGAAGGCGGCGAACCCGCTTTTACGCAGGCCGCGCGGCGAGAAGGCGGTGATGCCCCAGCTCTGGCCCTCGCGGTTGATGAGGTCGGGCGGCGCGCCGATCTCGAGGCCCTTGAGCACCTCGTCCTGGCGGCTCCAGCTATGGCTGCCGGCATGATCGGTGCCGACCGCGAGGTCCGCGATCAGGCCGATCGGCGCGCCGGCCGATTTGGCGGCGGCCTGGGCGGCGGCGAGGCCTTTATCGGCCTGGAATTGCAGCCAGGCATGGAAGGCGATCTCGTGCGGCGTTTCGAGGATGAAGCGGGCGACCGCGGGGCTGCCGGGCGACTGGTAGGCGGCCGGCCAGCGCCGCCAGTCCTGCGCCTCCGGGTTACCGGGGACGAGGTTGGCCGCCAGCGCCTCGAACACCGCATGGGTCTCGAGTGCGCGTCCCGGCCCCGCCCGGAAGGCGGCGAGGGCGGCGTATTCGGGGTTGGCGTCAAACTGCGCCCGCAGCGCCCGCAGCTTGGCGGCGGCGGCGGCCGGCCAGTCGACGAGGTCGCCGCTATCGGGCGCATCGGTGTCGGCCGCGATGTGCAGCACGTTGAGGGCGGCGCGGTTGGAGGGCGCGTAGGGGCCAAAGCGGTTGACGTCGGCGGAGAACAGCGCATGCGCGGGGCTGATGCCGATCGCGGACGCGCCGTGCTTGCAGGCGTGGGCCGCGAACGCCTCGAGCGCCGCGTAGTCGCCGATGCCGCCGTCGCCGTCCCGCCGCAGCCCGTAGAGCTGCACGGTCAGGCCCCATAATTTGCGCCCGTGGGCGGCGTCCCCGATCGTGAACGCGCGGCGCGGCGCCACCGCGAGTTTGAGCACGGCGCCGCCGAGCTCGATCTCATGGTAGCCGGGCTCGTCGATGCCGGGGATGACGACGCCATCGCCGTCCGCCTCGGCCTTGCCATCGAATCGGTGGCCGGATTCGAGCGCCGCGCGAAACGGGCCCGGCTCGCCCGGCAGGTGGATTTTGTCGCCTACGAACGCGGTGATCAGCGCCGGTGCGGCGCGCCTCGCCTCGCGCTGCAGCGTCGCCAGGCTGTCCGCGATCTCGGCCTCGGAGCCCGCGGGAAAGTCGATGGCGGCGAGCACGGCGCGCAGCGAGTCATCGGAGACGACGTGGTCGGCGCCGTTCACGTCCCGCCAGCGGATCGCGATGCCGGCGGCGGCGGCGAGCGCGTGCAGCGCGCTCATCGGCTGAGCCAGAGGCAGGTGGACAGACCGGGCAGCATCCCATTCTGCAGCGGCGGCCCGAATAACGGCGCGCCCGTGACCGGCGGGCAGGGGGCGGGGGCGACGTCGAAATTCGTCGCAACCGTGAGCCGCGCGCCGTCGCCCATCAGCCAGCTCGCCTGCACCGCACTCGCCGACAGCGCCATGGCACCCGCGCTCACGCAGCCGGGGATGCGCGGGATGATATGCTCGTGGCGGATCGCCAGCGCCTCGGCGCAAAGTGCGGTCCAACCGTTTTGCTCGACCACCTGCGGGACGGATGCCGCGAAGGTGGACGCGGCATTCGGGTCGGGGATCTTCTCGCGCGTCTCGGGGTTGCTGAAGGCGGCGAAATGCGCGAACTCCTTGCGCCGTCCCGCCGTGACCAGCTTGCCGAGCTCCTCGTTATGGTCGGTGAAAAACAGGAACGGCCGGGTTTCGCCGAATTCCTCGCCCATGAACACCATCGGGATCTGCGGCGTGAACAGCAGCAGCGCGAAGGCGGCGCGCAGCGCGTCCGGATGGGCGAGGCTGCGCAGCCGCTCGCCCATCGCGCGGTTGCCGATCTGGTCGTGGTTCTGCAGGCAGATCACGAAGGCGGTGGTCGGCAGATGCGCGCTCGGCGTGCCGCGCGGCTTGCCGCCGTGATGCGGCGAGGGGTCGCCCTGATAGGCGAAGCCTTCCGCCAGGCAGCGCGCCATCTGCTGCGCCGGATTCTGGAAATCCTCGTAATAGCCTTCCGATTCGCGCGTCAGCAGGACATGCGCGCAATGATGCCAGTCATCGGCCCACTGCGCATCGAAGGCCTTGTCAGCGGGCGACGCGCGCAACAGGGCCGCGTCGTTGTTCTCGTTCTCGAGCACGAGATGGATATGCCGCTCCGGCAGGGCGTCGCGGATTTCGCCCGCCATCTCGGCCAAAAAGGTGGAATCGTCGATCGCGTGCACCGCATCGAACCGCAGGCCGTCGAAACGATAGTCGCGCAGCCATTAGAGCGCGTTGCCGATGAAAAAATCGCGCACCGGCTGGCGGCGGAAATCGATCGCGTTGCCCCAGGGCGTGTGCAGGTCCTCGCGGAAGAACGATTTTGCGTAGACGTTCAGATAATTCCCGTCCGGACCGAAGTGATTGTACACGACATCGAGGAACATCTGCAGGCCGAGCCCGTGGGCGGCGTCGACCAGCGCCTTCAGCTCGTGCGGGGTGCCGTAGGCGGCATCCGGCGCGTAGGGCAGCACGCCGTCATAGCCCCAGTTGTGGCGGCCGGGAAAATCCGCGATCGGCATCAGCTCGATGGCGGTGAAGCCGAGGGCGGCGAGGCGCGGGAGCTGTTCGGCGATGCCGGCAAAGCCGCCATAGGCGCCGGGGTGCAGCTCGTAGATCACGGTCTCGGCCCAGGGCCGGCCGCGCCACCCGGTATGCCGCCAGGGGTAATGATGATCGACGACGAGGCTCGCATCGTGCACGTCCCCGGCCTGCGCGTGCGCGGCGGGGTCGGGCACCGTCGCATCGCCGTCGATGCGGTAGCGGTAGGCGCTGCCGGGCGCGCAGGTGGCGCGCAGATGAAACACGCCGTCCTCACTGCGCGGCATCGCGCGCGGCGCGCCGTCCTCGATCAGCAGCTCGACCGTGCGGGCGTCCGGCGCCCAGAGCGAGAATTCGACCTCGCCGGGGGCGGTGATCCGCGCGCCGAAATGGTGGCGCATCAGGCCTTCACCTTCGCGGCCATGAGGACCACGGCGTGGGCTGCGACCCGCACGCTGCCGCCCCTGATGAACTTTGCGGTTTTGGCCTCGGGGTTCGCGCTGTCCAATTTGATCTCCCACGGCAGGTCTGGGTTCGGAATGATGAAGTCGCGGTCATGCTCTGCCGCGTTCAGCAGAGCCAAAGTGATATCGGCGGCGCCGCCATTCAATACGGCGCGGCGCAGCGAGAGCATCTGTGCCGCACGGTCGCCCCACGCGGCTTCGTTCAGCACCGTGCCCGCCTCGTCGAACCACGCGACGTCGATGATCCCGGGCAGCACCTCGGCCGCGCCGTGCATGAAGCGGCCGCTGCGCAGGCTCGGATGTGCGGCGCGCAGCGCGATCAGCCGGCTCGTGAAATTCGCCAGCGCCTCGTTCTCGCCATGGTCGAGCCCGCGCGCCCAGTCGACCCACGAGATCTCGTTGTCCTGGCAATAGGCGTTGTTGTTGCCCTGCTGCGTGCGGCCGAATTCGTCGCCGGCGAGCAGCATCGGCGTGCCGTGCGAGAGGAAGAGGGTCGCCAGCATCGCGCGTTTTCGCAGGCCGCGCGCCTCGCGTATGCCGGCATCGGCGGTCGGCCCCTCGGCGCCGTAATTCGCCGAATGGTTATCGCCATGGCCATCCTGGCCATCCTCGCCGTTCGCCTCGTTATGGCGCTCGCTATAGCTCACGATGTCTTCCAGCGTGAAACCGTCATGCGAGGCGATGTAGTTCACGCTCGCCCAGGTCTTGCGCCGGAAATTCTCGAAAATATCGCTGGAGCCGAGCAGCCGCGCGGCGATCTCGGGACGCTGTCCCGCATCGCCGCGCCAGAAGCGGCGCACGCTGTCGCGGTAGCGGTCGTTCCATTCGGCAAAGCCCGGCGGATGCCGGCCGAGCTGATAGCCGCCGGGCCCGATATCCCACGGCTCGGAGATCAGTTTGAGGCGCGAGAGCACAGGGTCCTGGCGGATCGCGTCGAAGAAGCCGGAGCCCGGATCGAAGCCGTGCGCCTCGCGGCCGAGCGTTGTTCCAAGATCAAAACGAAAACCGTCCACGCGGTAGGCCTGGGCCCAATGGCGCAGACTGTCCAGCACCATCTGCAGCACGCGCGGATGCGTGATGTTGATGGTGTTGCCGCAGCCGGTGTCGTTGACGAGCCGCCGCGGCTGGCCGCGCACCGCCTGGTAGTAGGAGAGGTTGTCGAGCCCGCGCCAGGAGAGCGTCGGCCCCATCTCGCTGCCCTCGCAGGTATGGTTGTAGACGACGTCGAGGATCACCTCGATGCCGCCGGCGTGCAGGCGGCGGATGGTCTGGCGGATTTCGTGCAGCGAGCCGTCGGCGGCCGCGAGGTAGGAGGGCTCGGGCGCGAAATAGGCGAGCGTCGAATAGCCCCAGTAGTTGCGCAGATTGCGCGCGATCAGAAAACGGTCCTGCAGGAACGCCTGCACCGGCAGCAGCTCGATGGCGGTGACGCCGAGGCGCTGCAGGTGCTCGATCACCCAGGGGTCGCCGAGGGCCGCGAAGCTGCCGCGCTCATGCGGGGCGATCTCGGG
>Ga0116231_10001256_pt1 | contig 51268 bp, 33 predicted proteins | sample S1TSphgellanicum_2_FD_89695 | JGI IMG/M metagenome (GOLD analysis project Ga0116231, IMG submission 89695) | Host-associated microbial communities from peat moss isolated from Minnesota, USA - S1T2_Fd - Sphagnum magellanicum MG | ecosystem: Host-associated > Plants > Peat moss > Unclassified...
AAACCTTAAATTTGTTCTGATGTAGTTTTTTTTTTTTTTTTTGGTTTGTTTTTGTGGGTCCTTTTCAATGTTCATGTTGTGTGGATATATCACATTTGATGATTGAACCTTTTTCACTTATGACAAGCATTTTTCTTTGGCATTCATTAATGCAATTCACCGTATTAGTACAGAGAAAACTGAATTGCAGTTTCAAATCCGGGAATTTATAATCAAGCTGTTTTGTGTGGGCATCGGTTATTATTATTGTTTGAGGTCAAAGCAACCCCACCCAAGATCCTTTATAATAGATAGTCAGTCTTGACTATTTCTCCCCCTCTCCTCCCTCTAGGCTCTCTCCCCTTCACTTGTGAGATTTTCGTAACGCTAAATTTAAGAAATTTAATTAACCTTAGTATTTGCCCCAAGTTCCAATGAAAAGTTTCAAAATTTGAAATTTGAACTTGTGGATATAATCATGATCTTATTACATTTAGTGGTATAGAGTTTTTACTTGTGTGTGTGTGCAAAGTCTTTTACACTCACAAATTAACTTACTTGGTATCATCATGACTCTTTGCATCATGAATGGATGAGGTGCCCAACATTTTCTACTTTGAATCTCTGAACATTTTCAATATGGTGCGTTATTTTCTTTTGTTTTCTACAGTTTTTGGTATTTATAGGTCCTCATTGAACTTAAATTGAGTTCCGCCTTGAATGTTTTCTAGGTTGAGGAACCCTATAATATATAGCACAAAACCAATCCTCTTTCAATTGTCAAAATCTTGGTCAATAATGTGCTACAAAATTTTCCAACACTGAGATTTCCTTTCAATGTGCAGCTTTCTCTACAAGTCATTGACATGATTCATCAAAAGCAAATATAAACTAGCATTCCCCACCCCACCCCCAAGTTGAAACTTGCAAACCGCATTTCAAATTCACATGTGAGAAAGCTTATTACAGACATTTGATAAAACCTTCATTTGATTTCACAACTTGACCTCAAAAACAAGATTGAGGTCGATGTGTCGAAAGTAGTGTTGTGCGGGTATATATGACTTTTGTTAATAACTGCCAATTCCGGTTTTTTATTATTTTGAAATCAGAGAACCAGAGATTCTAGGTTTTTGAAAGAAATCAAAATCAAAGATTCGTCACTTAATCCGGCTATTTCAAAACCTCAAAGAACCACCGGGTTTCAGAAAAGAACCAGCAAAGAACCGACGATTTTCTGAGCAGTTAGGGTTATCCTATGAACCAGCTGAGATCAGTGAATTTGATTTATTTTGGGGCGAAATTTCGCATCCTGGCAACAGGAAGGAAAAAGGGTTTGGAAATGCTACCAAGGGTTTTCATTGGGGAAAAAAATGGGCCCATGTCGCCATATTTAGACAATAGGTTCTAGTATCTAGCCAAGCAGTAGCAGGATTCTCAAGGATTCCTAAACATTTCTACTTTCCTCTCTAACCTGTAGCCAAATTTGGCTAAGCCCTCTTCCAGATAGATGGTCGCCAACCCACCTACCTCATGAATTTGAGGAAAAACAGACAGTGGCTGAAATACAGGGTTTTTCATCCTTAGTAATATAACTTAGTGCTCTGATGCATATTTTTACTTTTAAAAGAATGTGTTGAGGATTTGATTTGGAGTTGTTGCTGCAAAGATTCTTAATTTTTGTAATTAGATGCTCCATCACTAATAAGTGTCTGCCCACTTAAACATTCACCAACGTTATTTGACGTTGGTTAAGCATTAACTGTGATGTTCAGTTGTAAAGTACAGAGTCCAGACTAACTGCATCTTGAGAGAGAGAGACTTTCCAATCGTGCGGAGTTCTAAGAGACTTGCATCAAACTCTTCACTGATGGCGACACTGTTATTGAGAGCAAGGTTTTAATGTTGCTTTCATTACTACTCACCAACAGACTCGTGTGGGTGTTGGAACTTGGGAGAACAACTCCTTTTACTCATGCTATGAAATCCATTAAAAGCAAAGCAAAGCAAAGTAAAGCAAAGTAAAGCAAAGCTCAGCTCATATATATATAGATTATTCCCATCTCAAAAACTTTAATACAAAGCACTTGAACACCAAGTAGTTTGAATACTGAAACAACAACAAAGTCCATCTATAGTTAGTTAGTTATAATGCACAGTGGGATAGAAACTTATAGAAAACATTAAACATCTGTCTGGGTACTAGTATCTACTACATGCCAGACGGTCCTTCTAGAGCATCTCCACCCAGAGCAGTAAATTGGCCTGTATCCCATACAGTCTGCCTTGGATGGCCCATTTCAAATCTAGTCAGTCATTTCTGAATGACTAAGATCAAATCCAGTTGGCCGCACCCGAACCCTCAAGGGCCAACTGTATTTGATCCGGGAAAACCCCTTGAGGTGTCAAATCATGTGTGAAACACATTTTGATGATCTAGATGACTTAGCCAAATCTGTCTAGAAATGAAATATGAAAAAAAATAAAAATTTAAGCATCCTTTTATGTTTCTGGCTACCTACTAAAACTCCATATAGAATCTGGCAATTCTATAAAAAATTAAAATTCTTTCCTGAACTTCGGCAGCTAGAAAATTTAAAACCCAAAAATGCTAACTGGTCATGATCAGTGTGTGTGTGTGTGTATTTTTTTTTTTCTTTTTCTTTTTCTATTTTGTCGTGGTGATTTTTTGCCACTTGGCAACCAAAAGAAGCAGGCTGCAGATCATAGAATGGGGAGTTTTTTCTTTGAAAAGAAGGGTCAAAGTCAAATTAGTTTGAGGAGAAAAAGGTTTGAAATTGTCAGAGTTAGACAGTAAGTTCTACCATGTCACCAACATATAGTGAAGTTCCAAAAATATTATGCTTTCCTCTTTGACTTGTAGTCAAATTTTGTTAATTCCAAAAGGTTTGGTAGATAATTGGCTGTCCACCTACCTCACAAAATTGCACAAAAAAAAACCCTGATCATGATCTGTTATGACAAACATGAAACTCCTGCATACATTTTGGTAATCTGCTAATTTGATTATATAGCCAGCATCTGAAACAAATGGCTCATTGCATAATGGCCTGCACCTTAGGGCGAGTTCAAACTCCAAACCAGTAAAGAACCTAAGCAGGAAATGTTGCATCAAGTTCCCCAAAAATGAACTCACTTGTTGTAGTAACACCTGGTAAACATTCCTCAAACGATTGTGCAACCAAACAAAAACTACATCATTCCTCAGTCTCTCCCTTTACTGCGAGAGCCAACAAATATCACAGACAACTTAATGTATCATGAAGAACTTGTACGAAAGTATGTCAAGGAACAACTGCAAATTGCACATTTGTCCTTGAGCCTGAATCCCTTAAGGTCCTCTTCATTAATAAACTTTCTTTTCTGCATTCCCGGAACAACAAAAAGGAAACAAAAAACATTTCTTTAGGATGCTGTTTAACTCAAACTTGGAATGTATAAAACATTCCTCACTGGATTAGTTTCCCAACTTTTACTCATGTGATAGTATCCCCAATGAAGAGGAGGACTTTTGAAATGTGACAAATACAATCAAAATTTCCCATTTAAACATAATATTGTTTTAATTTTTTCCACGTGTCAAAATACATCTTTGAATTTTGATTTGCTCAAATTGTTCATGAGATGGAGAAGTTAGAATTGTCATGCTCGTATGCATGGTCCCATATATGACGGTTGATTACAAGCATGCCAATCATGCCTTTAGGGTTAATGTACGTTTTTATGTTATTGTACATTATTAGGTGTTTTAGAGTTATAACTTGTTTAGGGTTTGAGCTTTGTTGATGGCTATATAAAAGATCAAGTTCTTTCTTTCGCTTGTCAGTTTTTCTAGAATTCTTTTATTAAGGAGAGTTTCCTCCATAGTCAAATTGAATTTCTAAATGCTCATGACGATTATTACATAGCCACTGTTTATATACGTTTTTTTTCCTTCTTTTTAATTTAATACATGAGAATTTCATCTCAGCTTCCTCTTCTGCATTATATATATATATATATATACATTTATTTTTATTAATTAGTTTCTACCTTTGAATAGTCTTAGTCTTTTTGTTTAGTAAAATTTATTATGGATTTACACCTTTACGACATCAAACATCACAACACTATGCGTCACGACAAAACATGATTTAAATTATTCATGCATGACTTGAATTATCGTATAATTTATTTGTTTTTGTAATTAACAAGTTATGCATGATAATGGGTTGTCCCATATACTCATTGTTCCCCCTTATTTTTCAAATAACACAAAAAGTGAAAAATTTCTAAAATTTAAAACATCTCAAGTAGCTATGAAGTTGAGGAGGCCTGTAACAATGTTGGCTGGACATTGAAAATCAACATACCCAATATTAACATTGTGGATACCGATCAAAGACCTATTTGGTCTAGTTTCCCTTTGAATTTTTTTGGTACTCCACCTATACCTAGTCGTGTATACATATGTTTCATGTAGGTGGGTTATCTTTAAACGCTTAACCCTAAACCTTCTTCCCCCTGAAGGCTTGATTCTCAAAATTTTAGGCTCAAATTGTGTGGAGAATGTTCAATATTTGCACTCTAGTCAGGGGCCTTCAAATGAAGCCGTCATAAGTCATAACATTGGCCAGTAGCATTCGAATCAAGGGGTGTGTCACACTATGGCCTTGCCATTCACATCTAAAAGTGTCTTGAGACAAAAGAAGAATTATGGAAACTCAAATATTTCACTATGCAAAATATAATCTTCAAAAAATCATCTAAAGAAACTAAAATCCTTCAAGCTATTATAACTCTACAACTAATCTCAAGTTTCAACACAAGCCAAAATATCATCTTTCAAATATCCTCATATAAAAATAGACCTATTACCTAAGGGCCAAAATCCTTTAAGCTACTATACTCTCTATAATGAATGTAAACACATTAACCTTGCTTTGGTAGGCAAGGCCAACAAAGGGTGCTGTAACATTAAGGAAAGAATTACCCTAACCCTAATGTCTTGGCCCATGTGCTTCCTTTTTTTCTTTCTTTGTTTTGGCTGACTAAAACCCTTTAGGGTGAAGCAGCACCCACTGGTCACATTCTTGAGTGGCTATATTTAATTTGGGAAATGGTAAATTTGGACTTGAATATCCTGATTTAGTCTGCAGCCCAATCAGTATTCTTCTTCTTCTTCAACTTTGTGATTCAGCACAGGTGGCGATCATGCATGACCTGATTTAGCCAAATATGGCTACCTATTAACAAAATATGAATGAAAAAAATGAAACATCCTTCCATATTTTTTGCTACCTACTTGAAGCAGGTATAAAAATCTGGTGATTTTTTTGAATTTTTTTCCCCATCTAGTCATTCCAATTTGTGAAGGAAAATGTCCAAAATTTTACAACATCGTGAAAGTTTGCACCCAAAAAAAAAGGGTTGCATGGCCCCATATTTCTAATGTACATACAATCAACACCAAAAAAATTGGGGTTTTTACAAATTACCATTGTATGAGTTTGGGTGGTGGTTCACTGGCCAGGGTGAACTAGCACCCATGTTGGTACCTTCACATTTTTGAGTGAGGCCTCTTCATGGCCATATTAAGCCCAAAAAATTGTTAGATTTGAACTCAGAGAACCTGATTTAGGCCCATAATGGGATATTTGTAATATTTAGAAATAATTTAAATAGATTTTTGGATCTTTACCATGGCACTAATGTGGGTGCTGGTTCACCCAAGGTTAGGTGACTGAACTCCTGACCTTGTTGTGTTGGCTGTGACTTTTGAATTCTACTGAGTTGTCTAAAGAGACAAAATGACTATGGTGTGCATAGCCTAGACTATGGATCAATGAGACAAAAAAATGGTCAAAAGACCATACCACATGTCAGGTATATGATTGGTGGTTTTCTAGTGGGGAGCCCACAACACCACTTGGTGGAATTTTTTTTTCATTCCATATTCTGTACTTGCTTCCATATCATGCTTTTGCACTTCATCTAATAATATAACAGAGAATTTCTCACAGAGAGAGAGAGAGAGAGAGAGAGAGAGAGAAGGCAAGAGGGGGGGCGGAAGATCAGCCACCCTTTGTTGGATAGACAAGATTGGGCAGTCAGTTAATCCAGTCCACCCAATTCTACTGTCAATCCACATTCTTGATCTACTTGATCAGTAAAACAGATCAGACTTGGATCTAAGCAGACAGTGTTGTGCAGCTTGATGGGCACGTCAGTTAATCCAGCCTCTCCAACACTAAATAATCTTCATTCTTGATCTACCAGCTAAATCAGTAAAACAGATCGGGCAGCTTTGATCTATATCTAAGGAGACAGTTGTGATGGCATGATGGGAAATATAGCTAATTCAAGGACTGTAATCTACATTCTTGATCTACTGTGGAGAACAGTAAAACCAGATCATCATGCTCTCATCTAAGCAGATAGTGTGATGGGCATGGGCATGATGGGTAAGGGGCAAACTCCACTGATGCTCAGTATGTGACCCTGGAAATCAAAATTGGATGAAGAAAAGTCAAAACATGTCTGTTTGGCTCAGTAAAATAGTTTTGGCCGAGCATTTTTCCCCTGCTTTGTGAGGCTAATTAAAGGCACACAAAAGCCTAGCTAACACCCTGCAAGTGATTGGCTAGTTTGATTGGTCCAGGTGGGTTGTGAATACTAGTCTCCTACATATTTGCAGTCCCAGTTTTAGTTTTATGGATTGGGTCTGAAAAAAAGTAAATAACTAAACTTGGATGTGAGAAATATTTTTGCACGGACACACAAACAGAGCACCACTGGAGATCCTGGTGATTTACATTCTTGATCTACCAAGATCAATAAAGCAGACCACGATCTAAGCAGGCAATGTGCTGGGCATTATGGGTAATATAGTTAATTCAAGGACAAATTGCAGTTGAGCGTTGACGGAGTACTGGACATGTGGCTGCAGGCCCCTTCGCCTCCCCCTCCTTTTGTGTAATGAGTGCAGTGCTTATGCCATGGTGATGTAATGGTAGGAAAGCCGGTTGAAATGAAAGTAGACGTACCCTAAAGTTAGTAGTAGACTGTAGTAGAAAGTAGTGCAGGCCCGACAGCTCTGAGATCTGTACTGCAGCAGAGCAGCAAGCTGCAGCAGACTGCAGAGCAGCAGAAGAAGAAGGTGCAACAGAGAAAGGAACAAGGACCCTTCTCATTATAACTTGCGGGGGAGGGGGGGAGCTGTATCTGTCTCTCTACTAATTATAACACTAGTCTGGCATCACTGTAGTTTGGTACTAACACTAAGTTCAATATCACTTTAATAATCATTTATACATGCACTGACCAGTCGTGCGTTTCACCGTTCTTCAGCTCTCTCTTGGCCCCCTTCCCTCCTCCTCCTCCTGCCTGCCATCCATTCCCTCTTCCCATTTTGCCTGGTTTCACAGAGCCTTCTAGAACACTCTCTTCTTCACACATTTCTTCTCTCCTTACAACACCTAGTGCGTGGCCTCTGCCGTTGAGTACATACATAATACTTTAACCTAGTTTTACAAAATATATAGGTATTCCATATTCAGAGAACTGTCGGTCCCCATTGTTTCAAAAACCTTAAAGAATCTGCAGTTTTTCATGAAAGAAATGGCGGTTCTTTGGCCCAGCTCTTTCACTTTTTTTGTTCTTTTTAGAACCAAGGTTACATACCAAAACTAATTCTTTGAATATCTTGACAGTCAATGTGTAATGAATATATCGATACCCAGGTTAATAACTGGTGGGTATTTGTCCCTCATTCTAAGAACCACCCCAACACTCATCTAAACATTACAAATCACCTTGATGCATCAAAGGTTTTCTAGTAGTATTAAGAGCACATAGGAGTCCCCATAATTTGGGAGATCTCAAACGTCAACACAACAAAACCAACAAACAAACTAGACAAACTATCTTCCTTAATAGTAGGAATATCAAACTTATAATTTTTTCTTGCTCTTTGCATTGTTTCTCCAAAACACAATTATAGCAAGCAAAAATTTCAAAGTTTCATCTTGTAGATCTCATATGATCAGCCCTTTTTCCTACTCCTCTCTATTTGCAAAGCACAAAACTTGCTAGGCTAGGGACTGAAATTGATTGATGGACAAGGACATGATCCCACTATAATGCAAAATGGGATTCAAAAAAGTCGTAGACTGATCTACTACTGCAACAATTAATATGCTAAGTGGCAAGGACTGCTTTGCATTTCATGATGTGGTGCACAGAGAATCTGTTGCTTACAGTATTGCAATTCTCTACATATGCCTTCTAAGGTAAGAGCATCTTCACCCACACTCCTTATTGCAGGCTCTATTAGTGTTTATCACATCGAATAAAGTTATACTTGAAGTGGTCCCCAGTTTCTACCAGATCAAAGATGGCGGATGAGGAAAGGCACACCACTTCACTCACCCCCCCTCCCATCTTTCATCTGGCATAATTGCATTAGATTTTCCCAGATTCCTTAGTACTCCACTGGAAAAAAAAATGAAAGAATAATGTAGTTCATGGGTAGGCTAGTAGTATTATTTCATGTATAGTAAACTGGAATCAGAGAAAGAAAATTAATTAAGATGTCGAATTATTGGACAACTGCGTTGCACCAGAGACAGACAGTAGTACCTAGTACTATACAAATTTCTACTCAACTAATCCAGGCATTAGGTAAGTAAGTTTTAAAAACACCATTGTACTACGATCCATCACGTTTAACAGACCATCCTTTCGGTTTGTCTCTTCTGTGAATTAGCTATCTATTGTGGCTTCTCATTCTCACTCTCTCAGGCTTGGAAGTAGCTGGAGGGAGAGATGTAGTGAACCGTGAGGGACTCAGAGCGGGGGGAGCCAGGGGTTGTGGGGAGCCAGCCAGAGAGAGAGAGAGAGAGAGAGATCAGCTGATCTGTTGGAAACAGTGAGTGGATCTGACTTGACTACTCAAGATTTGCACGCTTTAAATGTCTTCCTCTCAAACCCAAGGACATTTTGAAATGACAGTTTGACCTTCCACAAACAGAAAATAAATCAGTGGATCATGCATGGTTCATGACAGTGTTTTTAATTTTAGGAATTTCTGTTTGTAGCTAACATGGTGATTGTCAATTGGAAGATGTAGAAAAAGTGGCGATCATTTGTTGGAGGATGTAGAAAAAGTGGTCAACATCCGTATGAAAATTTACCCAAATCTGGCTGGTATCAACCAAAAAAATTAAATATAAATCTTTAATCATCCTTTTATATGTTTGACTACACAATGAACATCACATATAAGAATTTGACTATTTGTTGTGCTTGTATATTTGTCATTTAAAGTCATGGCACCTTTGAAACCACCACCAAAATTTTATTAAAGTTAGTTTTTTAATGAGAAATTTTCACCTTTTGAGGTTGAATTCGTGGCTTAGCAAACAAAACATTTACATTCTCAACTTTAACAAATTCGCACCTTTAACTTGTGTTTTTTCATCTTCTAAAGATCATGATCAAACTGTTTGTAGTTGTTAAAAAAAAAACAAACAAAATATGATGTTCATGACAAGTTCTAAAACATTTGGGTTACAAAGTACACTTGGAGTAAAAGTGGTGTGGGTGATAATGTGTTCATTTATGGACTAAAATGCAAAATGTGCACACGAATTGAACACAGGGAAAAGCTTGTGATCCCAAAGATGGACCCTATGTCCAAACATACAAGTGAAAGGAAAAGGTTGCCATTCATGGTGTGGCCATTGGAAATTGGTAGTTTACAAAGGTTAGCTTGGCCTATGATTGTATTTTAACTCAAATGAATATTGCTTAGAAGTGATTGACAACAAATGCAAGCTCTTGCATTTTACACCTTGTAAGTGAAGGTGTCCTATGATTACAAAGGCATGAAATCTTTGTTCAAGCAATTGTAAATGAAGAATTATCCACACAAGCATTGGAGTGGCAATTCTAGGTGGACCATGACTAAACACATGCACAATGTGGTGTTGAACATCATTCAACAAGCTATGCACAAGCTAAGTTTTTATAAATTTCTTGTAATGAAGTTATAAACATTGATAACTAAACATGGGCAAAGGTGAATGTTATGTTGTGCAAAACGAATGTAAGGTTCTTATTTTGTTATCTTTAAACAACATTCTTTAAGTGGTGGTTAATTCCATGTCACATTTTTGAACCACTTCTAATTAGAGGTGGACTTGGAAAACATGGCTTGCATGTGGCCCTTGTTTGAATTTATCCATTTTCTTAATTAAAATTTGTTAACTATGTGACACCTTTCAAAGGTTTTTTGAAAATGCAAGTTATAGTTGCATGTTAAAAAAATAACTATAACCCACATACATGCAATTGAAAAAACTGAAAATGGAAAAATAAGGAATCCAATTTTTTTTAAAAACATGCAACTATAACCTACATTACATGCAATTAAAAAAGAGTGAGAAACCAACACCCAAAAAAGAAAAGAAAATAACTCACATACATGCAATTGCAAAAAAAGAAAAAGTGAAAAGAGGTAAAAGAAAAGAAAAAACAACCAAATAAATTGTTAACATATGACTATAAGTTACATTACATGTGACCAAATAAATGAGAAACTTGGTGGGGAAATAAAAAACCCTACATAACAAGTGCACAAAAACATGTGAAAACAAGGAAAAAAAAAAACTTTTATAAATGGTTTTTAAATTTTTATTTTTACATGCATTAATAAAAAAATGAATTATAAATTTGCTTCTTATATGCAATTGTGTAGTTTTTATATGCAACTATAATAAATTATTATTATTATTATTATTATTTCCCCTTGGAATTTTCATGGATTACCTTGTATGGTATTCAAGTGAAAAAATAAATAAAGTACCATGTCAATATTTCTTATTGTAATCAAAGTTAGTTGTGTGTCTCCGTTGAACAAAAGGTTGACACATTTGATTTGACCTTAACATGAAAACAAATGCAAAATTGTCATGTCACATTTCTTTTATCAACTTTGAGAGTTTTGCCAAAGTTTGTTTATAGGATTCAAATTCAAAAGAGGTTTTAGAATAGATTTGGCATTGCTTTAAATGAAGTGTGCAAATCAAGGTGATGACCAATCAATAAAGGTGGCACAACCATTGTGCCATTGATATTTTTAATGTTGTCATAAGCATCCTTCAAGACTTCACTTTTGTGCTTGTCAAAGTTAAGTTTAACATCTTCTTACAACCAATATTGGGGATAAATTATCCCTAATGCATTGATTATGAATTATTGACTAGGAAACCTTGACTCTAATTTTGCAATTGAAGACAATGAAGCTTGTAAACATTGTTTTTTCAAAGTTTCAACCATGGTTGCATACACAACCTTTGTGACCTAAAAAATTACCTTTGTGTTCAAATTTTGGGGTTGGCCCAAATTTGTTGAACTTGATATTCAGATTGAAGGTGATCTATTGAAGTGGCTACTTTTTTTATCAGTTTTATAAGAATGCCTTCATTTCAAGGATCCATTTAAAAAATGAATTAATGGAAAATTGAAGATTCAAAAATAATAGTAGGATCAAAATACAATGCATATGTAACTCCTATTGATAGATTTTCAATATTATAACCACAAAGTCACACACAAAAACATTTGTTGTGTGCTAGCACATTGGTGCTTAAACCATGACTATTCACACACATAAACTTAATAACACAACAACCTTTTAAAATGTGCATAATTTTCAAATTCAAAACACGACTCACTCACTTGCAACAATGTAGGAACCCAAGCCCAAAAGACAAGATGAAAAATCTAACATAACATTAAAAAATTGCAAATTAAAATTTCACACATCTTTGGATTCTATAGCATGCATTAAATATTTAAAACTATGTTCACACTAAAATCAATTCTGTAATAACTTACTCTAGTTTTCTTATAGTAATTAGGATATAAACATGTAAATAACATAAAATTCATGTGCAAAAAAAATTGGCATAACACACAAAAATTGTAAAGCAAATTTTTTTTAATGTGTTTTGGAATCTCATATCACCAAAAATGATTTGAAACCATAAATCTTAAGATTATATCTCATACATTAAATGTTTAAAACTATGTTTAGATTGAAATTGGTTTCACAATAATTTACCTTAGTTTACTTACAATAAGTAAGACATTTAAACACATAATTAACATAAAAATGGTCAAAGAATTAAACAAGTTATAGGAATAAATGAATTGTGCATATGAGGACAAGGTTCTAGATAATTGGTCATTCTAGGAATGTAATCTTTGAAACTTATTAAAACTCACACACTAAAAGAGTGCAAGTCCAACAAAGCAATAATGGGCAAAATCCAAGAGAGTTGCCTTGCCACAATAATATATATTTTTGAAACTTCACAATGAAGCATAGAGTACTATCTACACAATCAGTCAATCATTAGATCATTTCTAATGTAAAGCAAAAGGAAAAAAGGGGGGCAATTTAAAAGGAACAATCTTCTTTGTTCTCTAAACTTTTAAACATTGGGAAACTATGTTTTATCACATAGGCAGTTGCAAAGTATTTGTGTGAATGGAGTATTATATGTGTCTTTATATGTGTCTTCACATTCTTTTCGAGTATTATTCCAATTTGATTCACACAAGAGCGTTGGAGCTTTCTATGCTGAAGTATGGAATATAAATTGACATGGAGGCTTTTCACATAAGCCCCATTTGGAAGTAAAAAATGGGATGGAGTAGATGCATTGGAGCATAATTCTACTAAGTGTGTGTCCATTCTAATTCCCAATGAATTTTTACTTCATTGTCAATTGCAAGGATTTGGAAGGTGGAGCTCATAATGATCAAACCAAATCCTTGCTGTGAAAATAAGTTTTCCTTCTAGTTTATTTACTCTGGAAATACTTGTAGTAGTTATGGGTCTTGGTGGTGCTCTTTGAGCATGAGACATTCGAAGGATTATGCCGCAAATGCGTGTTTCTTGTTGTGAACAAGCAATGGTAACAGTTTTCTTTTGTGATGCTTATTTGTTGGACATCTTTTGCTATTACTTCTTCAAAGTGTCAACAAAAAAGTTCTCAAATATAAAGGAGGCTCTTAAATTCTGAGAACGTGAATTGTGGCACTAGGACAACAAAAAGTCGACTTGGCTGTGTGGTACCATCTTTTGAAGAACTATCTTAATCGTTAGTTTCATTTTTGTCTTGTGGTTAGTTTGCAAATCACTCCACAAATATCGAAGCCAGTGTTACATCCAATGTCAGTCTGGTATATAGGCCTGCACATGTTATTTAGTCTGGGCTAGTTATTGAAGGACACTACCAAGCTGGCATGACTTAATGCAATACCAACCTTGTCCCAGTTCCACCCTGGTAAGGAAAGACTTGAGGTAATTCCAGTGTTGTACATGTTCAAGAAAATACCAGGACCAAGTTGGTATGAAAGTTTTAGAAAGGACCCAACATCAGGACCAAGTTGGTATGAAAGTTTTAGAAAGGACCCAACACCAGGACCAAGTTGGTATGAAAGTTTTAGAAAGGACCCAACACCAGGACCAAGTTGGTATGAAAGTTTTTAGAAAGGACCCAACACCAGGACCAAGTTGGTATGGAAGTTTTGGAAAGGACCCAACACCAGGACCAGGTGATACAAGCCTTGTCTGTATCCATGCCAATACCAGGACCGAGCTGGTATGAAAGTTCTAAAAAGGACCCAATACCAGGACCAGGCTGAGACCAGCCTTGTCCATATTCCCACCAATACCATGACCAAGCTGGTATGAAAGTTTTAAAAAGGACCCGATACCAAGACCAAGCTGGTCTGAAATTGTTGAAATGTACCAAATACAAGGACCAAGCTGGTACGTTCAAAAGTTGATACCAGACCAACATAGTATGTTCAAAAGTTGATACCATACCAACACTGGTCATTTCGGACCAGCTTCAGAAAACAGTCTAGAGAACATAATCAGGTCTTCAACTGTCGACCTAAAATTGGTTTTCAATTCAAGCTGATATCTTATGCCAAATCTTATGTCTTTACCTACAGAGCCAATAAACATCCAACCCACAGACTTGACAGTGCATAGCCAACCAACCTTCCTTATTTTGCCCACATCATAAGTTTTATTCTGTCAAATTAACATCGAAAACTACAGTTTGCAAGGGAGGCTACAAATGCAGGCAAGAAAGAAAGGTGTTGGGATTTTGACAAACTGAGATAACAGCTTCTTGCTACTGTTTTTAAAAAGTGTAACCAAGAGATTTAAGTCTGAAGCTTCCACAACTTTGAAGCTATTGAGAGTTTTGAAAGAATGAACTTCTCTTTTGTTTTTTCTTAGGCCCAGAAGGGAAAATCCAGTGCCACCTTCTGCGCAGTCAAGCCACATCATTGCATTGTGTCCCATGCATTCCCAGATGTCAATTCTCAAATTGCCATAATATTCTTCTGCCTTGGGTTGGACTGCTGCAAAAGCCATCAACATAAAACAGCGCTTTGGTGCCATTACCAGATGGAAAGAAAGCAGAAACCAATTCTGGGGCAGGGATTTGTCAACAACAGCCTCTGCTTGCATCAGGAAACCCTGCAGCTCCTCTTTGATTTCCCCATCCTCCACAATTCAGCTTTCTCCACTGCAGAAGAATAGGTGCAAAAGAATACCCCACAAGTCTTGACTTGGAGGGACCACTGGGACTGATGAGGGTCCTGAAGATTTTTGCATCCGACCCACTAACTGGACCCAAAACGCAGTGGCTCCTGGCCTTAAATCTTGAACATGCACAATGATACCGAAACACTAAACCCTCTCATGGTATGTACGAGAGAGGCAGAAACTATTTCCATCGATATGATACCTATCAGAAAAAGCAAGACAGAAACATACTGATGTGAACAGAAAAACCACGTTCCAGCCTCCTGTCAGTATGTCAGTGATTTCCAGTTGAAAATGGACATCTTAGCCCCCTCATTAGGGTTTAGGGTGTGGTAGCCCGAATCACTGCAGAAATCTGAGCACTACTGTATTTGGATATGGCCTGCCATGCAAGCAGCAGCAGCCCAAGAAACATTGGGTCACAAGGGCTACTTACTTGCACACTTTCTGGAAGCAACAAGCAGGAAGACGACTGTGTCATGATGTTGGCAGCAGCAGGAACAGGAATAGCATTCATGTCGACTTCATATTACTATTGCGTCTCCAATTCCCAGCAACAACATCCCCAAGACTACTGAAGAGTTGGCTCCATAGTTGCCAAAGATGAAGCTCAACTGTGTGTATGCTTTCTTCTTCTGAATCTCGCGTCCTCGTCGCGCGCCGCTCCCTTGCTCTTGTTCTCTCCCTTGGCTTCCCTCGCCATCGCTTCCCTAGCCGGTTGGTTTTTTTTTTCCTGGCTTCCCCCTGCCCAGTCGGAGATATCGATGCCTGGTGGATGATACCCTAGCTAATTGAACGATGAATTTAGTATTTATGAAGTTGCTTCCGGCGCAAGCTTTCATGGTAACGTGCTGATGAATCTACCTTCTGTTCATCCATCCGTAGGGAGACGGGCTCGGTCGGGCCGCTTTGATAAACCCTAATGCTCGGGTGAAGGGGATAGAGACACACACAGGAGAGGAGAGCAGAGGACTCGAGCGGAAGAAGAAGAAGAAGAAGAGAGGAGTGGAAGGATTGCGGAACGAGCTGGTGTGGTAGAAAGGGAGAGAACGAGGGGATTGAAAAGGGAATGGCCGGATTGGAAGATGTAGCGGGTGTTCTGGGAGTTTCAGTGCCAGTGGTGAGGTTTTTGTTGTGTTTTTTGGCGTCAATTCCATGCAGCTGGTTGGCAAGGTTCACACCGGCAGGGGCGTTGCGGAATTTGTATGCAGCGGGGACAGGCGCGTTGCTTTCTTATTACGCCTTCGGGGCAGCAGCTAATTTTTTATTCTTCTTCCCGATCCTGGTCAGTTATGGCAGTATGCTAGTGTACCGGAGGCGTTGTGGAGTCATCACCTTCTTCATCGCCTTTGCCTTCCTCATTGCATGGTCAGAGCTGCTTGCTGTTATTGATTGCCTAGTTTTTCCTTGCACGAATTATCTACTGGAAAATTTCTCCATCAAAATTTGCAAACAAAGCAGAATCCTTTGTTGTTTTGCACAATTTTGTTGTAAGCAGAAGGCTTGCATCCTGGCACGGAATTAGGTTTGAAATTATGAAAGGCATCAAGAGACACTCTTCTAGTGAAACCCATGCATGATGTATGCTTCACCTAAACACATTGAATTGAGCATGTTCCTCAATTGAGGCACCTCACTGTATTGGAAGTCAAGCAAAAGCTGGCCAACCCTAAGAGCTGTGAATGAAGGAAACCATCATCTCTGAAATACTGAGTTGGATTGTGTTGTTGTTGTAGCCATATGTTGATGATGAGTGGAGATGCATGGAAAAATGGCGGCATTGATTCAACTGGTAATTGCTCCCATACCTTTGGCAAAAGAGAACAAAAATGCTGTGGGTTGAGGTGACTGAAAGGCCATGTCAGTCAGACACTTTGTTGCAAAATGTAATTTATTCCTAGTCACTGTAAGGAAGTTCAGCATAATTTTCAGAAGTTGCCACATCAAGAATTACCGATTGTAATGCCCACATGTGCACATTATTAGCCTGTCATAGGGCATGGGAGGCAGCAGCAGCAGGGGTCTAGGGTTGATATGTTGGTTGATATGTTGAGCCTAAGGGTTGCTATTGGCAGGTGCATTGATGGTGTTGACTCTGAAGGTGATTTCAGCAGCTGTTTGTTACCAGGATGGGAGGCCAGAGAAGCAAGATGACTTGAGAGATTCTCAGAAGAAGAACCAGATCAGGGACCTTCCATCACCCATTACCTTCTTGGGTTACTGTCTCAATTGTGGGACACACTTGGCAGGCCCAGTATATGAGATCAAAGATTACATTGACTGGGCTGAAAATAAGGGGGTAATTTAACACTCCTTTACACTCTCTCCAATATTCCTTTCATGTTCTCCCTGCTTTCAAATAACAAGGACAGAGCATCTAGTCTTGGCTAGTAGAATGCCCTTTTTCAATTTCCATACTGTTTCTGGACACCTAAAAACTTCTTGAGGTACCCAAGTTCTCCCAATCTTGCAGACAATTTTGTTGGAAGTTGGCCTGTTTACTCAAGATGTGAGATTCTGGAACCTATCAGAGATTTCCATGCACTAGGGAGCACTGAAAATTCCTCTGTAGGATTTGATATGGATTAGCAGCAAATTAAATTCTCCAATCTTAGTGTTGTGGTAGAAATGCTTCTGACAAGCCCTGCAAGTGAATCTAGATTGCTTTGTGAGTTCACAGAAGTTGGCATCGCACCTGCAAATGTGCTGTTTGGTTCCAAAGCAGAGTGGGTTTGTTCATTCAGGGCTTGCAATGTAGGGAAGATCTAGGCCCTCAGAGTCAGGTGGCTCAAACTCACAGGATTCTTGCACTGCACCCTAAAAACCTCCAGTCATTACTCATTCTTTCACTAGAAGTGAACATGATTTCTAGTGTAAAGGAATCATGTTACGCAACCAGAGGTCAGATTTTTGAATGGCTGTTTGCCTGAAATTTTTGACAGATTATCATATACTATCTACCCCACCATTGGGAGCTTATGACAGCTAGTCACTGTTACTCATGATGAAAGTGATGGTCTAATACTTTGTGACTGATACTTGCAAAGGTTATGACTGCACTCATTCTTTTCATGTCGGTTTTAGTTGGGATAGAACTGACACAAATGGTTACCTTAAAAGCATGACTGCGAAGTTTCTCTTCATTTCTTTCCAGGAACCAATATTGAAATCTTCAAAGGTTTTGGTGGGTGCAGTTATGGGACCCAAGAGCAGACCAACCACCTCCATTGCCATACAAGGCAGCAGGTCTTGCCATGATACAGGCCCTCATATGCATGACTATTTACCTTTATCTTCTGCCTCGGGTTCCATTATCAAAATTTTCATCACCAGAGTATCAAAAATGGGGACTGGTGGACCGTTTGGGGTTCATGTACATAAGCGGTTTCACTGCCAGGTGGAAATACTACTTTATCTGGTCTATTTCACAAGTGGCCATGATCATCTCCGGGCTTGGGTTCAGTGGGTGGTGTACAACAGCATCATCCTCAGAGCCTACACCTGATTGGACCAGAGCCAAGAATGTTGACATTGTGAAAGTGGAACTCGCCAAGAGTGGGGTAGAGCTCCCCATGTACTGGAACATCTCCGTCAGTACTTGGCTTCGCCATTGTATCCTTCTTCTATGCTTTGTGTCTCTGTGCTGCCAGGTTTTTTTTGTTATATTGTTGATTCCCAGTTTCTGCTGGGAGGTGGTGTGAAATCACAATACCACACAGCAAATGTTTTTAATACTGCATTGTAGAACTTATGAATGACTGCTCTTTGAGTGGTTAGCAGAAAGACTTCTTTGTCTGTGTTATGGATTTTGGTCATCATTCTTGATAACCAACACAGATGTTTATGAGAGGTTGGTACCTAAAGGAGGCAAGGCGGGGTTTGCACAGCTTCTCTCAACTCAAGTGGCAAGTGCAGTCTGGCATGTGTGTAGTCTATCCCATGAACTCTGGATCATGAACCCTTTTCATCTTCCTTCCAGTACTGTACATTAGTGCTATTTGCAAGGGAATGACATGACAGATACAGAGAGAATATGTTTGTGCAAATTGTCCCACTGATTTGTAGGGAGGTGATGCTTTGATAGTGGTTGAGGAAAATTGGAAGGAAAGAATACTGACTTGTTCAGTTCATGTGGGAACAGGGCTTGTATTTTGGCTATTTTCTGTACTTTATTCATAGCGCCCTTATGATTGCTGGTTCACGAGGTACCGTTTTCACATCTCTATTTTTCCAATGGAAGAGATTATTATCTTCTCCAGCTTGTTTGGTTTATCAAGTCTGAAGGCTGTAAAAAACTTTTGTCTTGTTTGTACTGTGTCTCAAAATCAATTTGACCATTTCTGTGTTCCATGGCTGATAAATGATTCTATTGGTACCAGAAAAGTTCAAATGGGCTTCATCAGTCAATTCACTGACATCTAACAAAGGACCAACTGGAGTTGAACCCTTTGAGAGCTTTAGGTCTTTAGTGTATCTTATAATAGTAGCAACCACTGGACGTGCTTTGTACATGTCATATTATTTTAGCCAATCTAGGTCACTGATCTAGGCTTGCTAGTCTGCCAGCCTGATGATGTTTCATCCTGAGAATGTGTGGTTGGAGCTGGTTGCAGTACTTTACAGGTGGCAATCAGCAATTCCACCTAGTTTTGTATGGGCCAGGAGGTTGGGTCATTTGATCAATGGCCTTTTCACTGCTTTAGTCAACAATTATGCTTGCATTGGGTTTCTGGTATGTCTCCTCATCTTTGGTAGTTCAAGTTTATTTGAATTTGATTGTGTTATCTCTTTTTTGGTCTAGTACCACACCTAATCTGGTGTCATTCTATGGTCTGATCTCAACATTTGAGAATCTTTATTCTGTATTAACAAGTTGTACCAAGAGTGCTCTCATTTTTGCTTTCTGATTGGGCACTCTCTGTCTATAGATCATTCCACATATTCCTGCCAGTGATTTTTGTGCCTGTTTTCATTGGTGCCATTGATTCAAAGTGAATGCAACATATATGTACTTTCAATCCATTTCATTCTTCAGAATATAATTCCAGTGCTGTTAAGGCAGACCCTAAACTCTCATAACACAATATAATGTCATATTCCTCACTGCTGAAGGAAGTAGTGAATGAGATGTGTGGGTGTTTGATTTTGGGATGTGGCAGCTTTTGAGTCGTCGAGACACACAGGATGCATACAGCAGTGTATATTACCTGGGGACAGTGGTCCCTGTGGCAATCATCCTATTTGGGTCATTAGTCAAGCCACCACGGGCCCCCTCCAAATCGAAGCCCAAAAAGGAAAACTAATTCCTTGCATTGAACATTCTGAAATTGCATTCAGGTGTGCTAAATGTCCCAGCAAGGCCTGTTTGAATACTAGTGGATCCCTTTTTTGTTTTTCCAATAAAGTACCAAAGCATGTTCCATGGGCTTACAAAAGTAGGCGTCCTGTTTGATAAATAAAAAACCATTTGTGGCACCTTTTTCTGCTATAGTGCCAATAATTTCACATTTATGACTTCTTTCTTTTCTATATGTAATTTTTTTCTCTCAGGTTTGCTGCCTTTGGGTATGTCATGACTTTTCTCTGTATGTATTGTTTCTTTACTAAGAAATTGTTTTCAGACTACAGAAAAAGCCTCCACTGACTGTTGGAGCCCCCTGCTCAGTCTTCCAATCCAGCCATTCCCTTCCCCACCTACTCTAGATTGCTAATCTGATATCCAATGCCTCAGACCCTTACGCCTGGGCCAACCAGTGTGGGTATTGTAAGTGGGGAAATTTTGATACCCAACCCCTGAAAGTTAGTATGATTATCCTTCGTACCAACTACCCAACACTTGTCCAAAATTGGAAACTCAGAAGCCTCCAGAATATCCTCACTCAGAATGCCACTGGTCTTTTGTTGGAGTCTTCTCGGAGATTTCTTGGAGTTCTTCCCTCCTTGGGATGACCCCCTTTTATCCTCTCCAATGAAGGTACTCAGGATTTCATCCCTTTCGTGTACTTTTTTGTATTTTAAAATTCAATTGAATTTTGTTCAAGCAAGCTGAATTTGACCTGTTATGAACTGGTGAATATACACTGGTGAAGATTATATATATGATCTACTTGCATGCTCTGAAACCATGATTCTACATGTGTAAAAGAAGTAAACATAATCACCTGAAGAATCTGTGCGCTTATAGAATTGAGGCTGCATTTTGCACAATTCTCTATGCTTCTAGAATTGAAACTCCGTTTTGCAAGTATCTCAATACTATTAAAAGTGAAGCTCTGTTTTGCAACAACCAAGTTTCAGATGATTGAGGTGTTACTGCTGATGGACAATCGTTTGCTGTACAGTAGGGCATGCTGCAGAATGAATTTTCGTTCTTTCGTGTCATGTCCATAGCTTCAGCAACAGCTTTTCACATTTCTTAACAATGTTCCCCATTGCTGTGTTCCTTCTTTGTCCCCACTAATAAGCTTTTCTGTACCAGCTGTGGACTGCAGACATTTGCTCTTGATTCAAGGCAGTTGGTGTCATCAGTTTTGGATTCTTTTCTATCAACACCTTAAGGTTGTGTCCCTACATCAATTTTTCGATTTCAGTTCCCTTAGTGATTGACTAGTAATCCTGTGGCCCACTCAAGCTTATTCAAGACTTATTCATTCATTCTCTAGACCAGTGTTGTGTGGTTCTCAGATTTTGTTAATATCCTCCCTTCCAGTCCTTTGAATATTTGCAGAATCAAAGAACTGGCAGTTCTCATGAAAAGAACCAGCCATGAACCAGCGGTTTAGGGTGGGTTCTTTGACCTGGTTGTTTGGATTTTTTAGAGCCCTAGTTAAGTCTCAAAGCTAGTTCTATGATTTTTGAGAACCACCAGTGGAGGGTCAGAACCAGTTCCTTGATTTCTGAGAATCACTGGGCAAGGGTTCAAGGGTATACAAATACCCTACCCTCACCCATCTGTTCCAGTTTCCAAAACAAGAGAACCAACCTCAACTATGTACATTATTTGCCACCCTTAACTTGACTTACATGCTGTAGCAGACCAGCAACCTACTCTTGTCAACAAAAGCAACACCATTCCTGCTTGCTCAGTCCTTTTACTACATAGCAACTCAAGCAACACACTCTTATGGCACCATACTGCAAATTTACACTGTCTTCTACACCTAAAGTACCAGCTGAAATTTCGTAGGGTATTTGCAAGGCATCTTATTTAGTGCAATTCTCCTCTAGAGAAGGCGGGGTGGTTCAAAAAAGCAAAACACCTGTGGGCGTTTTGTTTTTGAATGCCCTATCATGTTTCCCCATGATACCCTGCTGATACCCACTGGGTATTACTTGAAAAGAAATGAAAACAAAGAATTTCAGTCAGGGTGCTTCAAGTCAGGTAACACCCCACCCCTCCGGCGATACCCTACATGTAAAGAACTCAGAGAAATTTCCTATTTGTATGTGGAGGGACCTCTTATATCCATGATTATGCCTTCTACCAAAGAAGAGAGATCTCAGGCTTAAGATGGGAGGGAAATTATGCCTACTTATAGGCGAAAGATACCTCCCACCCTTAAGGCATAGTTGTAACAACCCTTTGCTTTCCAATGGGCAAAGCCCCCGTGTGAAGGACTGAATCTGCCATTTTAAGACTGTACAAAGTGTGTGAAATACAAGTATACATCATAGAACACAATTCCTACTAACTTTTATCTACTGTAACTCCTGATTTTCTCCTCGGTGCTTGTGTTTATTCTTTCTTGAGTTGCAGTTTGCATTCTGCTCTTGTGGTCTCAAACGCTCTAGTTGTAGTCTAACCTTTAAACATCACTTTCTTTTTTCAATGCAAAAAAAAAAATCAGACACAATGATAGCATTTGCAATTGGGTTTTGTTCAGTCTCATAAATTATTTGGAAGATTTTCTACTTTAAGTCTTCTTACACAACGTACAATGTTTTGAGTTTAGACATGTGGTGGTTGGTTCCTTGTAGTGCCTCCTGGCAGAAGAGCTGAAGCTCAGGCTACAAATTTCATAACATGTGTTAACTTGCAGTGAAAATACTCTCAAATATATGCATATCACATATATATATATATACACACACTCTCATCATAGTTTTTATCCTTACTCTTTTCATGTTCCACATTTCACTTCAACAACATTGATGAAGAAGAGGTAATCAATTCTGCAAACCATAATCATATTTATTGATTGAACAACTAGCTCTCTTTTGAGCTGAGCCGAGCTAATCAAAGATTTTAAGCTTCCTCTAAATAGGTCACAAAATGGATTCCATTAAACCACCATATGTATTGTGCTACAGCTAATGGGTTTTGCTTTACTTCAAAATTTGGCCCAGCCGGTGGTGGGCACAAGGGTTGGTTTACAGAATCTGAGTCAATTGCCCAACTTGTAAGTCCCAACCAACAATTGAGTCTGCTGTTGAATCTGGAGCTCATGGGTTTTGACCTCTTGATCCAATTTCGCAGGTTTAGCCAGCAACAGCTAGTGCACACCTACCTACCTACCTACCCACCTACCTTCCCCAGGACTACTAACTATATGGGGGAAGGAGGACTAACTTTTCTGTGTAACAGGTTAACATGGTATAATCCAGATCTGGCCTCCAAAAACCTGCTGGAACTCTGCTCTAGTTCGGCCTACAGGTTTTGTATGTGTCACAGTATGCTTCCCAATGAATGCAAGCAAGGAGGCCGTAGCATGTCATCATGCATATAACCCCCTTGGCTACCATAGGCTCAACTTGCCACTGTATCGCCGGTGGCATAGTGAGGGCTGCAGTTTACCACCACTTGCAGTGCACCCACAGTTCCAGTGTCGTACCCTAAGGCATTGCTGCCTTGCAGATTCAAGCTTTTACTGAAACCATAACACTTGAAAGGATTTGGATTCACCACTGTGTTAAGGGTGGGCATCTACTCTCTCTCTCTCTCTCTCTCAGGCAGTGATGAGTGCAATCCTGCACATCCTATCATCCTCCTGGACCTCCAACAATTTGTGTTGGGTGGAAGGACTATCTACCGGTTGTTAGAAACTATAAAAGCAAAAAAAGTAGATCGCAGATGTGAGATCCCCGTTCCACTTAAAACATCACTTCCTCCAACCCTTTTCAGAACAGCTGCCTCCGCTAGAACAACAGCCTTGTTGGGTGCATATCACAGTCAGTAATCTGTTATGACATGCTGCATGTAGTTGGGGTTAGTGATGCCAGAGTCACCTATGACAGCAGGTCGGCTGGAGCTATAAGCATTATGGTGAGGGTAGTAGTTTCTTGATTCCCAATCAGATCCCGAGCTATAGTTCTTTGCATACACTGATGATCTCTCACTGTCTTGGTAATGATGAGAATCATCGTAGTATGATATTTCATCATATGATGATGGGTCATACCGCCGGTATGATGTGCCCTGATTTAATTCATATGCTGGACTATGGTAGTCTCCTCTTCCCTCATAAAACTCCTCACGATGATGAGGCCTGTAAGATGATGGTCTGCTTGGAAATGAGTCATGGAGATGTGAATCCATTTCATGATATGCAATGGGCATGTACCGGCTGTATGATGATGCTTCTCTCTCCCTCTCATCATCAATGTTATGATCATATGTATTTCTACCAAAGTAGAAAGGTGGAAGCTGCTGCTGCCCATACAATGATGATGAAGAAGAACCTGCTTGTTCACCAGCATTGTAATGGGAAGCAGCATCATAACCACTGCTGTCCCTGCTGCTAAATGATGCTGACCTCTCTAGTGTATCATAGTATGGATCATGAGTATCTATTTTCATTCTTGGAGACGATTGATGTCGTTGGAAGGACGAAAAGATTTCTGCCTCAGGTTCCTGGGGCGGGGGCGCAGTTTTCGATTGAATGAAGTCGATGAAATTCTGGCTGTATATTTTTGGGGAGTAGAATTCAGCTTTCTTCTGTACCTTCTTTGCTCTCTTCAGCAGAGCTTCAGGATCCACTTTGCCAGTGACAATCACCTTCTGACTCTGTCTGTCACACACTACATGTGTCACCCCTGCAGCAGCACATTCAAACAAATCCCAAAAGAACACAATATTAGTCCCTGTCCTCAAGTGTCTCACTTAGAACTTCCCAACTCTTCCCTGACACTAAGAACTACCATGTCCCTTCCACTCCTCCATTGAAGAAGGAAGCTAGACTTCTGACAACAACTCCTGTGAAACAAAAAGGGAATAAGCTCTTCTGACAATTCCTTCCTGTGAAGAAAGAGAGAAGCCTCTTCAAAAGAGGAAAGCAGCTAGCTCTTCTGGCAGTGATTATCTTACAAAACATGGCAAGCAAAGAGGGTGCATGTGCAACAACAAAACTTACACACACAGTTTCTTCTTTGTCACATGCATGCACACAAGAGGCAGGAGGAGAAATTGTTTTTTTTTCTTACCTTCTGCTTTCATCAGCTCGTTGCGGATTTTTTCTTCACTGCTGCTGGAACTCATAGGAACCCTCAGCTCAATCTCCTGCACGACCATCCATCCCCACACATAAAAGTAGCTTAGAATCAACACTTTCTCTTCAAGGAATTTACCCCAGTGAACAACAAAAAGCTATGGACAATGAATGAAGGCACCGCAAGCAGCTCTATAATCCTGGCCATGGACAATGAAGGAAGGCCGCGGGAGCTCTGTAACCCTAGGCCATGGACAATGAAGGGAAGACTGCGCGAGCTCTAACCCTTGAAGGATAAGGAAAGTGCAAGCAGACTTTGCTCTTCGAGCTTTGATCTGATTGCACAAATTCTGCTCTGTGAATTACTGGGTTTAGATCTTCACGGACTCAAAGAAAAAAAGATCAGCTCACAAGAAAGAAAAGAAGGAAACTTACCGGATGGACTTTCTGCGGCGGCTGACTGATACTACGGCGAGATCGGGGTGGTTGTTCGACGAATTCAGGAAATCGGTTGACTTTGGGAAGGTCATCGTCAAGATGATGATGATGTCGAGGTAGAAGAGGGGGCGGCTCTAGAAACATTCGAGGATAATTGGAGAACATAGGCAGAAGCGGCGACGGCGGCTCCCGGAAACGACCGAAGGTTGTCGGTGGTAGCAGATCCGGGTAGCGAGTGAAGGCAAGCTGTTCCGGATCATCATAGTTCCGATACGAAATCATCGACGAATACGGCGGTACTTCTTCCTCTTCTCTGTAACCGCGATCCGACATCCATATCGACTCTCCGATTCCAAAAGGCTGCAAACAAATCCACACAGAAAGCGAAAAGCGCGATTAGAACAATCAATTGCTCCTCCCAAGTTCCACAATTGGATCCTCACAATTCCAGACTTTCTTTCTCCAAACACGCACACACATGCATACATACATAGAGCACAATATAAGCAAGTTCGTTCCTTCCCTCCCAGGAGAGAGGCTCTTAGAAAGCCAACCCACAGAAAAAAAACAAAACAAGCACACACACACACAGAGCAACAAACATACCTTCCCCATCAACATAGCCATGGGTAAGAGAGAGATAGATCGATCGATCGATCGATCGTGGCAAAACGAAGTTGAGAAAAGAAGTTGTTGGGAACACGGCGTTGGAGAGGAAAACTTGATATACCCAAGTCAAGAACTAACGTTGATTCTTCTTCTTCTTCTTCTTCTTCTACTACTACAACTAACTTTGCTTCTTTTTCTTCTGTTTCTGCTTCTGCTTCTTATGTCACAGTTGAACTCTCTTCTTGTAAGGGAAAATTTGGAAGAGGAAGTATGTTGACAACAAAATTAATACTAACTGCCACGAGAGTGACAAGTTAGCTTCTTCTTCCTCTGCTCGTTCTTGTTCTTTTCTTGCTTCTTCTTCTTCTCCTTCCTCTGCTTCTTCTTGTTCTCTTCCCTTCTTCTTATGTCACAGGTGGACCATCCTGTGAGGGCGGATTTGAGGAGCTACTTTGACAACGAAATAGCAATAGGCACGAGAGAAGTGGCGCGGGATCGGGGCAAACTTTATAGTGATAGGGTCAGAAGGTGGAGAAGAAAAACATGAAGAGAGAGAGGATAGAGAGAGAAAAAAAAATAGAGGACCGATTGCTTCCAAAGAAGTCAACGTGGCAAGCGCAATCCTGCGTGGAGGGAGTTGCTTCCAGAGAAGTCAGCCGGCAAGCGCAATCCGCGATCCCACGCCACCGTAGCTGCTGCTGCTGATGACGACAAAGAGCGACGCGACGGGGGACCACGAAGACGTGCCGCGAACAAGAAACGCCTGTTGCCGCCAATGCCGCGCGCGCTTCTTCTTTGACTTCTCCAGAACCTTGTAGCAGCTACCTAGCCTCCAGGGCCGAAGCAAGCGCGCGCGCGCGCGCGCGGTCCGCCCCTGGAAGGAAACAACAGCGGCTGGGCCGGGCGACACAAGCGCCCGGCCCGTGGAAACAGGCAAGGTTTCCAAACAGGCCCACCATTGAGAGCACGCCTCGTGGATATGGCCACGACCAAGTCGCATTTTGTACGTGGCAAGCTCCTATTTGCTCTTTTTTGAGAACATCTGTCACCGCTACTGGTCCATTTCATGTTTATCCGGACTCCCCTTTTTTTTCTTTTCGGTTTTTTCTTCCTTTTTGGGGTGGCTTTCCTCCCCAAAACCCCTTTTCCAAGTGTATATTTGTAGACATAAGTTACATCCAATTGGCAAGCATATTTGGTCGGGTTCGTTCCTATCTCTTAGGTGACCAGTTTTGGGGTGTCCTTAGTATTATTATTATTATTATGATGATGATGATCATACTTTTGTAAGCTTTTTTCCTTTGGCCGCTTTCCCACTTGCACTCTTGGCCAAAAAAAAGTAAACTTCTAGGGTAGAGTGAACATGCCCAAAACCGAAAAAAAACACCCAACAACTAGTGCAGGAGGAACACTAGGGTACATTAATGAACCAACCAACACACATGACCTCCTCATCACTCTGTTCAAGTTATCACCGATGATCAAATGCTTGGTTTGTTGAAATCGTGTTTTGAAATTTTTCAACCAAGTGTATGAAGTTTAATCATGAAGTTTGATTCACAAGCATAAATTTAGACAAATATAATAAACTTTGCACCCATAGAACCCCATATCATCAGATCTGATCCATTGTAATGTTGTGAAATTATTTTTGTAAAAGAGCGGTTGGTTAATGTTGTGAAATTTTTTTTTTTAAAAGAGCGGTTGGCTAATGTTGTGAAATTATTTTTTTAAAAGAGCGGTTGGTTTTGGGGCTCATGCATTTTGGTAATGGGACAAGTGCTTGACATGTTTCACAGATTTGAAGTGTACGGTGATAAGAGGTACCGAGCATTGTGTTAAGGGGTGAAGTGTGTTTGGTACAGATCTTTGTCAAGATAAGGATCCCTGTACTTTGGGGGGGGGGAGGAGGAGGAGAGAGGCCATATCTTTCTCAATTTTGTAACAGAATCAAGCAATCTAAAGAGCAACAAGAGTGCCCAGAGAAGCTTTACACTTGGTTTTTTGGACTCCAAACAAAGCCCAACCAAGTTCCATTGAACTCATGGTTGAAGAAAATATCATTCATGTGCATAGAATTTTCAGTATTGTGAATCAATGATCAAAGACAAGAGTCTTGTGTAAGTTTTAAGTATATAGGGGAAGGAAGGCCTGCTACTAACTACACAAGGCCTCCCTTAATTAATTTGAGGGTGGTAGCCCCCATGGTGTAGGCCCAACAATTAGAGGAGGCCAAATGGACACAATGGCTTCCTCAACATAAACACCTCCCAGGTATCACACGAATAGAATATATATATGATATTAGGCATTTTGAAAATGCCTATTGCAACTACACTAAAAGAAAGCCACCGGGCTATATATACTCTCTCTGTGCAATATATGTTTCCAAATCCATTGGAAACACAACTTGAGCGTGGAAAGAGAAGAATAATATCAAGTGGGATAGGAGAGGAGGAACCTTACACGCAAGGTTCCTCATTTTTGGGAACCACCTTCGATGTAAGGTGACATCCTCTTCTCTTTTGAGAACAAAAAAATATCATATCAAAGGGAAAGGTGTGCTCCCAATTTAGACTAGAAAAATTCTACCAATTCTTTCTTTGCGCCTCCAAAATGTGGCCTATCGGACTCTGTCGCCGCCTTTCAAAAGGTTTGCACTCCCTAATATGGGGATGTCAAAACTCACTCAGCCTAACATATTAGGTTCATTGCTAGCCACAAGTGCAAGAGGCGGTGCAAGATTGCGGCACAAATTTACAAGTCATCACTTTCCATAAGTGCATAAAGGGGTGTTTCTTCGATGCACATATAAAAGGGATAATCCTTCCTTTACGATAATTTTGTTTTGATGCTTTCTTGGGTGTTGTTAATTCAATCCTCACTTGAGGGCTCCCAAATTCCAATGGTCCATTTTTCTTGGAGTGTACTTTATAGTTGGTAATCCTTCAACAAAAGCCAACCGACAATAGATTTCTAAAACCTGGCCAAATACATGTTTCACAAATGACTAATCGTCAACCCATCAAAAGATCAGCTGATTAGAAATTTGTGAGTCAAAAGACCAAATATAAAGCCAACCAAACACATGTCCAATATCAAAAGAAGAAAAACAACTTAGATTGCACTATTGACAATTAATGACTTAGGATCAAAGTTTGAGCTTGCCCAAAAAGAACAAGCACCCGAGTTTGAGCTTTATGTTTTATATCTATCAAAACATCGAATGACAACATCATTTTGGATGCAAAAAGTGCATCAGTTAAAACTTTTTTCTTCATCTATATTTCACATTTATTTCATCTCTTTCAATTGCTTTTGAAATTGCTATGTTTCATTTGTCTTTGTTCACATCTTCATTTTTGTGTCAAGCTTTGCAAGCATTTTGTGAGTGCAAATCAATGTTTAATGATTTGAACCTACCATTTTGAAATGATACCATAAGAGGTTTTTTGTCCAATTTTGTGATTTCAAAAATATGGAGAAAATTTCCCCAAAAAACATTTAGCAAAATTAGTAGAATGTAATCTAGAAAACTAAAAAAATTGAATTTCTCAAATATTTTGGGAAATAAATTATCAAAATATCCCAAAAAACAACTGATACCCATCAAGAAAAAGGCAAAAGCTTTTCGAAACCATCAAAAGATTGGCATTCTAAACTCTGCTAATCACATGACCCATCATAGTTCTTGGCAAAAATTGAGACTAATTAACACACTTTTTTGTGCAAAAGACAAAAGGACCACATTTCAATAAATAGATTGTTGCCCTAAATTTACATGGACCTATGGTTTCACATATCAATGGTTTCAAGATGCCTAAAGGTTAATTAGTCCATAAAATATATGGAAGAGTTTAGTCAATGTAATTAATTTTCAAACCTTAGTATATTCTACCAAAAAGTTCCATTCCTCACTCTTTCAATTTCGTCCCAACTTTGTAGCAAGGTTCAATCATCAATGTCGGGTATGTTAATTTAAATGTTGACTAGTGTGGCCTGTGTCACCTGTGCTGTTGGCCCAAGTGTTACAACGTTTTCAACTGATTTTTCCTTCCAAAACCTGGTTTTTTGGAATTTATTTGAATTTTCAGCCACAAATTTTCATGTTCAATAGTACTCCTGTGACCACTAGATTTCATGGAGACCTTCAACGAATTTCATTTTATTAGAGATTGATTTTGATCGTAAAGTGATCGATCCCCTTTTTGGTGCTTCTTTCATTCTCAACTCATCTTTCAATCTCTAAGCATTGTTATCTGCAAAGTAATGAAATTTTATTAAATATAGGTATGAAATGCTGAAACTCAAGATTAAATGCACGAGGTTTGAGAAGAATATTTATATTTATAGTACAAACAGCCTTGATTAGGTTGAAGACAATTGTCAAAACAAAAGACCAGGGTGAAACTCAGATTGTGGCCAGATTTTGTGCTAATCTGAGCTTGAGTCCCTCTGTTCAAGCTCAGTGTAGTTTTTTTGACTGTTTTTTCTTTTTGAAATCTCACTCCTTTATGACCAAAAAGGGGATTATGGTGATGTGGGTTTTTTTCACTTTGCAAATATCTCTATTGCCTAGCAATTTCTTTGATTTCTAGTATTATAAACTTGTAATGGAACTCATGAGTTATGAAGTACCAGCACAAAGTTTAACAATTTACCCAAAGATTGGCATTCCAAAAACTTCATATGGCTAGTTTCTTTTTTTTTAAAACAATCACCTAGAAACTTTAGACCAAACATAGACTTACATACATACCTTTAGGATCTTCATATATATTTAGGCCAGATACTTATTGTGGTGGGTATGAAGTTAGGGCTTGTAGCCTCCATACGGTACCAACGTCCATAGCTGGGTTTTGCTTGTGTGTGGATATGTAATGGTACATATAAATATTACATAACATGCCATCTTCTATATGGATTTATCTAGGAAAAGGAATTGCATGTCCAACATTAGTAAAGATTGTATTTCATTTACTTATATGCTAATATATATCAACCTAGTAGGGGTACAATGCTTCAAAACATTTCCACTAGGTATAAGTATAGGTGAGGGCAAATTATGTTTGCAAATTATCAATCCAGGTTTTCAAAAAAGAAAAGGAAAATTATGACCAAGGTCATAACGTAAAGGTAGAGAGGCAAATTAACAAAATACAAATAAGATGTGCACAAACATGGAATTTAGGGTAAAATAAAGGAAGGTAGATCAAATGTGTGTTACAAGTATGGCACATTGGCAAGATTGAAATTACAAATTAGTTGTGCAAATTTGGCATTGCAAACAAGCGACATGAAAAGCATCCAAAGCTTCCTTATAGTGGCAAATGGTAGCAAAATTCAACAAGGTTCTGAGTTCATAATTACTTGCCCTAACTAGCTTGACCCCATGCACGGCACACCCGAATGGTGAGAAATTGCATTCATAATTTTCTACCATACTCGCCCGCCTCAATAATTTGACTGGGCAATGCCCTGCCCTACACTTTCCTTTGGTTTGGGGAGCATGATTCATCCATGTATGACCGCCACAATGGTGTCATATTGGATGAATCATGTGATAAACAGGCACCTTGGGGTATATCCTAAGAAGGTGGTTTGGAGCACAATTCATCCATGTATGAGCACCACAATGGTGTCACATTGGATGAATCATGTGATAAATGGGCACCTTGAGGTATATACTAAGAAGTGACCGAAACATGAGTGTTAGGTACTTAATTTATTGTGGATGACAGGATATGTATGTAAGGTACTTTTGGGGGGGTCCCCCGACAAGAGCGCTTTACATATCAAGAAGGCTTAGTGGACACGATCACAGCTTTGGGATTGACATGAATCGATAGGTGGCAGATTAGAGTGCCCCCACAGACATCCAAATTGCAACACCAATGTCTTTCCCCTAGTGGAGAATTTGATGTGGGGGGCCTATTTCTGGGCCCCAAGGAACCAGCACACCAAAGATGGTTGGTATGTGGCCAAGAGAAACAATTTTTCATTGGTATTCCTGTCCCATAACTAACCATGGTGGTTAATTCTGTACTGACCATCCACATATATCTACCTACCTAGTAGTTACCAAGTGCTTTAACCTACTTACCTACCTATGTTGTAATCACTTGTAGAGTTCCATCTCTACTTACCCTTGCTACTTGCCCACTTGCTTACCCAGGTAGTTGTTACCAATGTTGGTAGGTTCTTAGATGTAACCAAGTTTAGGTTGTAGGGTCTTTAGATTGGACATTCTTAAATTTTGTTAAACCATCGTTAGAATCTAATCATGAAATTAATTTATTTTCAAAATTGAATTAGAACTTGAATCAGGGATGTTACATTGTTGTCAACAAGTTTAAGTTCTTTAGGTAGATAAGGTACAATTTTTATTAAAAACAAATATAAACTTGACCTTACATTTTAAACAAGTTATTGCTTTTGGTTGGTTGTGTATAATTAAATTACATAATTTTTATTTTGAATTGCATGCATTGATTGAAAAAATTCATATAATACAAAAAAAATATTTTGTTACGTGTAGTAACGGAGATGAAAACCTGAATCGGTCTTTAATTAGATCAATTTTAATTTTTGAAATTTTTATCAAAATCAAAGGTTTTTCAAATCCAAAGAACCAATCTCAAGACCCAACCAAAGGGGTTTTTTTTTTTTAAATCAAGAACTGGACAACACTGGTTGTTACCATGGTAATGTGAGGTGGGAGTAGGGGGGTAACATAAGCCCAACTAGGCTTGGAGTTTTATCGGGTTTACCTCCCCCTTTCTTTAGTTGATATGAACTGCAAGCCTGGTGGAAGTTTCGATACTTAGTGGTTCCCTTACCTCCTTGTAACTCACCTCTTTTGGGCTGTTTTTTGGCCTGGACTTTTGGTCTTTGCCCCTTGTTTTGTTTCCTCTCCCTTTCTTGAGTGCTTTCTTTTTATAAATTTGGCAAGGTTTCATCATCGTTTAAGTAATGGGATGAGCACACTAGTGGGATGTCACCCTACTCTCTTTCTTGTATCTCCGTATAGTGTTGGGCCTAAGGCTTCCTCCGCCCTCCTAACCAACCACCAGCACATGAACTGCTGGGGTCCCATTCATTTGCAGCCGTACACTTGACCACAAATGTGTAAGGTAAGGATAGGGCTGTTTTGGGAACGAGGGCCCCATGTGAGGTGGGCACCAAATTTGGGACTCTTGTTGTGGGACCCTTGTTTTGAGAATGATCCAGTTTGAGGTCCTTACTCCAGCATAAAGAAATGGGAGAATTTCTTCTACTAGATAAATTTAGCATGGAGAGAGAAAATCAAGTAGGATTGGAGAGGAGGTGCCCAGGAACCTAACAGGTACCTTACATGTAAGGTTCCTTATTATGGGGGGGCAACCTCATATGTAAGGTGCATGAGGAAGAAAATTTACTAAGGGTAAGGTGGCCTCCACATTACACTAGGACGGCTCTTTACCATGGGAAAAGAGTCTCACAAATGTGGATGAATGAATGTAAGTTCCAACCCACAGTAAATCAACAGCCACCTGTGCACCATGCAGGATGGATGGTGGGTGGACAGAGAGACACTTTTCCATTGGGTCCCAGTTCCACATCTAACCATGGTTGTTAGCAGAGTTGCTTTCTTTCGTTACCTACTTTAATAACAAGGGGTGTGTCACACTATGACCTTGCAATTTACATTAAAAAGTATCTCAAGGCAAAAGAAGAATTATGGAAAATTCACCCTGCAAAAATATAATCTTCAAAACATCCTCTAAAAGAATCCCAAAATCCTTCAAGATATTATAACTCTATAACTAAACTCAAGTTTCAACACAAGCCAAAATATCATCTTTCAAAAATCCTCATATAATAAAAATAGACCTATTATTCATTACCTAGTAGGGGCCAAAATCCCTTAAGCTACTATACTCTAGAATGATTATAAATGCAATATCCTTGCCTTGGTAGGCAAGGCCAACAAACCACTAGCCCTCACCTACTTCCTAACCATCTACACATGTATATGTACTTCCTTAATATCCACCTATTTTCTAGGTACTGTACCAAGTACCAACCTACAGGACCCCTTCTTCACAGGATAAGTTCTCAAGGGGAAATGCAATGCAATGTCCACTCAGTTGGGGTTCATCCACAACTGAGTCATAACAAGCTTCCAATGGATGATGTGCTGGTGGCTGTTGGTTTACTCTGGTCACCATAACTGCATGTACTTGTCCCGGGATGTTGTGAGGATGAGCAGGTGTCGAATTCCCAAGTTCTAAGAGCATCTCCACCGGTGCTCGGTATGTGATCCTGCACAGTAAAATTGGATGAAGAAAATCCAACGCATGCCGATCTGGCTCAAGAAAATTGTTTTGGCTCCGCATAATTGCGCACATTGCCATGGCTGGTGAAAGGTACGGCAGCACTCTGCACATGCAGAAATGAGTGTAATAAATATGATCTAATTGCTGCTCAGTGTTTCTGATTGGCCCATCATAATGATTGGTCCAGGTGGTTTCTATTAGTAGTTCCCCACCTATTTGCTGTCAGAGTTTCAGTTATATGGATGGGGTTCCAAAAGATTACATAACTAAACTTGGATGTGAAATATATTTTCTACTCAGCACTGCTGGAGATGCTCTAACAACGTGGAAGAAAAAATAATTCCAATGTCACACAGTACTCAAGCAAAAGATGGAGAAGAAGACTCTTGTGTGGCTTCCATGCATTCTTGTACCAGCCCAAAAATATCGCTAAACTAGTAGTCCTTCCACAACACTTGGATAAACTCAAAACACAAAAAAAATTGTTGGTGTATGATTTGGTGTATGAGTTGGAGCTCCCATGCCAACAATGATAAGTTACCAAGGGTTAGGCCTAAGTAGGAGGGACGGACAGACTAAACCCCCATCCTCAACTCAAGCTTAAGCCACTTTAGGCTAAGAAGTTGTGGGATGGATGGATGGATGGATGGATGAATTCCCAAGATAATAATCCACCCACACCTTGTATGCGGCCGCCTATTCAGTGTCTCTCACATCCAAAATAGACCTTCTGGGGAGCCCTTTATCAGTGGCCTTTATTTACAGCTCCAAACTTAGTTGCACACTAATTGAAGCTTCAACTTGGTTCAATTTCCTCTGTACAGGCCCTTTATACGACTACTACACACATGTATCTATCTATCATGATGCAACACTTTATGCATATGAACCAATGAAGTTATGTGTACGGTAAAGTCTGATGGCAAAGGCATTATCAAACTAAAGGCTCATGAGGCAAGAGCCAATCATAAAGCCCAATTTCAATAATGCTTTTGCCCATCGGCTTTTTGTGCAGCATAAAAATCAATGTGACCTTCATTGATGCAAAGAATGGGGAAGAGGGCAGGCTTTTACACTTTTCATAAAGCCTGCTATGAAAACAGAATGCCTGCTTGCTGAGTGGATGAATAATTGCGCACTACAACATGCCCTCCAGTTTCACTACAAAAATTCTAAGAGGTTTTTGGTTTTGACTAATGTATACCGTAGCCTAGGGTCAGTTTCCACATTGACAAATATTAATTAATTAATTAATTAATAATTCAAAAAATAATTCTTTTTTAAAATTTGAAATTATTGAAATTTTCCAGGATCTATTATGATATTGTCACATTAGTAGTGAAATTCTTCAGAGTGTAGCCTATGATAATTATGATGATTTTTAACTTGTCAACTTTATAGTTTCACAGAAATTCATTCCCCTATTTTGAGGATTATTTAATGATGAAACCAACCTCAGGGTAAGGTATATATATGTGTATAAGGATTTGCCATTTCTTTTTATTTTTCATCTTTTTGAGTTTTTGTGAAGTATGTTGAATATTTTGGAGGTTGGTAGGGATGTGGGATCATCAGCATAGGATGGATGGCCTACATCCAAGGATGTGATTTGGAAACCTAGGAAGCCCAATTCATTTTTCAAGGTCTTTCTATTATATAATTTCTTAATTATTCTACAATTTTTAAATTGTCATCGTGTGACATCTTGATGGGATAAAATTTGTTGTGGGACTAAAAATGACTGTTATCCATTGATGTGGGATGCAAGGTTCAATTGGAAATTGATCTTCCTCAAGTGGAATGTCTTAGTTATTAATATATTTTTATTTCTAAAGTTATACAATTTTGCTAGACTTAAATATCATAAGCATTAAATATTGAATGCCAACTTTTTTCTATTTTAGGGCATTGTAATGATAAATTTTCATCCACGAATAAGTCCAGCAAATGAACACCATCAAATCTCTCCAAGTTAAATAACACATCCAAACACAAGATTTCAAAAACTCTTGATCTTGAAATTAACTGATTGAAATCAAGGATATTCAATTATGTAAATATTCCCCCTTTTGGTTTGGGACCCAATTTTAAATTCTTTTTAATTGGTCCTCTTGACAATTGCTTAGTTGTTATCTCTTTTCAACCTTCTCATGATTTTTTTCCTATAATATTTCCAAAATAGTCTAACTAGTCTTCCCATTTCATGTAGGACTATGTTTGTCCCTCTACACCTAACCTTTGTTTTGGTTTTATTGTAAACCCCTTTTCTGACCAAACCTTTATTAGGTCATGAGCTCAAAATTAAGGTAACAACATAAGTTGAATTAAAAATATTTATGAGTCAAAAAATTTAAATAACAAGTGAACATTTTTTTTTGTCAACACAAAAAACCCTTACATTTTTTTTAATTACACTATGTTTTTACCAACCTCATTGATTGACATAATAAAATTTAAATCTCAAACTAAAATTGTTATCATCATCATTGTAACATCAATGTATTGCTTGAACAAATGATGAAATGAAATTAAAGGTGAAAAAATTGTCTTACATTAATGTGTGGAGTACATCCTCAAAATTCAATGCCATTTAGTACATTTAAAATCTCATCAATACTAAAATGTGCTACCATAATATAAATTTATAATTACTCAAACTTGCTTATAGATTTGCATAAGCTCAAACTTTGAAACCATGTCTAGCATTAAGCTTGTCAATCACATATGGGTTTGAATTAGTCAACCAAAGCATGTTTGAAATGAAAATTCAAAAAATGGCCCACCTCTTATTTTTTTCATCTTCCATTGAAAATGATTGCTTATTAAAATATTAATTTCTCACATGTTTATGGTCATTGCCCTGAAAACCACCAATTTGTGATATAATAATTATCAAAATTTTCACATGGTTCATAAACATTTTTTATCATCAGGAATCATAATGTTTTGTAAATATTATAAATTTCATAATGACCAAAAATTATTTCAATCTTTTTTTAATATATATTTTCATTTTTAAATATGTTGTGACATTTTTTTTTGGCACAAATATATTCTAATATCACATTATATGAAGTAAAAAGATGTAATTTTTTGACATTTGATTTCTTTGGGTTTTGATCTACCATAATATGCAAAAACATTGTGAAAATACTTCACAATAATGACATGGTTGAAGTTCAAATATAGGACTCTTGAAAAACAATACAATGTGAAAACAATTTTGGCCCCTTTCAATGTGCTTTCATATTTATGATCATGGAAAATTTAGTCAAATTGAAGAGGCCTCTAATATGCACAAGCTCCTTGTCTGCAAATAATCAACACATCAAAACCCTAAAGCTTCACACTTAATGAACACATTAAAAAAGTCAATAATCAAGACATTTGTTGCAAAGGAGTCAAAACTTTTCAAATAACAAAGTGGAAAGATTTGGAATTTCACAATTGATGAAAACATTAAAAAATATCAACAAATCTTGAACAAAGGAGTTGAAAACATTCAAGCAATGAAGCCAAAAGCTCTAGAGCTTCATAAATTATGAACACATACATGAAGTCAACACAAAAACTCTCAAGCAATAGCAATGGAGTTGAAAGTCAAAAACCAAAAACACAAATATAAAAGCAAATGAACAATGCACTAAACTCAAACAAAAACAACAATGTGCAAGCATCGAAAGTGAATAGCTTGACAATGATGACTTGTGAAATTGCAAAGCTCGCTCCCCCACTTTTCACAATAGAAGCCATATCCAACATCCTCTAAACCCATAAACCCTAACATTTTGACGCAAATAATAATACAATGCAAAGTCATATTCAAAATCTCTAAAACCTTGAATAGCCAAATATAATTATCAAGATTGTTCAAACCTTACCAATACAAATACAAATATGCATATTCACTCAATGCCCCTCCATCAACTATGTGTAGAGACATATATCAAAAACCAAACAACTTTTGAACATGATTTCATGTGTATCTTATTCGTATGCATGCTCATAACCGAACTTTTTCACATAACCAGCCAACATTGGCATGTACATAGGAGTACATTAAAAATCCCCATATGAACTTTGTGGGTTGTCAGGGTTGCATCCTGTGTAGCACTAGCATAATTTGGCTGTATTGTTTGAACATTTGACCAATTCCAATACGTTAAATACAATAGGATATAGGAATTCTTCCATTTGCTGAATCTAGGCTGATGGTAGGTTCGTGGTCCATGTATTGACAGGTTGTGGGTTCAAATATTTTCCAGCAGCAGCATGGAAATGCATGACTGTTCTTTTGTGGGATGACAGGGAACTATTTCATGACAACTAGTGTGAAGACCCATTATGCCTTGCCACGTACACAATGTGCTGTCCACAAGTGTTGAGTGTGGCATAAAGAGATCACCTAAAGAGGAAACATCAAAAAAAAAAAATCCAAAATATTTGAACTCCCAGGTATAAATCAGTGGAACCCAATGTAAATAATATTTAAATCCATTTCATCCATTTGTTTACAATTTTGTGATGTAGCTGAAGCAACAATCATCCATAAGATGATTTAGCCAGATTTGGCTACATACTAGATACGAAAGTAGAAAATAATCAAAGAATCCTTCTATATTCCTAGCTATCTACTAGAACTTATGATACAAATCTCGTGAATTAGGCTCATTTTTTTCATGAAAAATCCTTTGTGTAGGTCGAAATCATATTTTTCAGGTTGAAATTTGGCGAAGCTATTGTAGAATTAAAATTAAAATATATATTTAAAATTATATATATATATAACAGTACACTACACTGTGTGAGAGATAATGACAAGGTGATTGTCTTGCAATTGGTTTGGTTTAAATAACTTTTTCCTAAAAATTCATTCCGAGTTGAATGTGTGCTTGAAAGTTTGTTGAGTTAGTTGTTCAAACTTTGGAGCTACATCATATACTTCCAAAAAACATGCAGGCTTTCAATGTTCTACCTTGTTCCACGAATGGATGTTGCAGCCGTTTTGAACTTTAAGTTGCTGATCTTGACAACTTTTGTTCCTTTTCCCCTTTGTGACTCACTTTGGGTAGTTGCGCTTCTGGCTCTGACTTGGGTCCTCTCTCTTTGTTCTTCCTCTCCTTTCCTTTCCTTTCCCCCCTTGGCTGGGTGCTTTGTTTAATTAAGTTTTTTAGGCTTTCATCATCTTTTGACTGATACTGTCTGTAGCTCGACCAACTCCTTAATGCTTTCAAAATACATGCTTACTTTTGAGAAGATAATTTGCAAATCAACTGTGCCTAGCTAGACCACTTTGTTTTTGGCAAGCTAACCTTGAGCTTGTTCTGTGCCAAGAGATCAATTCTGCCCATCAGATCTGGACCTGGACCAGGGTGAAGCAGAACCTACACTGGTACCTTCACATTCTTGAGTGAGGTCTCTAAGTGGCTAAAATTTTAACCATACTAAAAATCAGTGTTATGTGAATATTGTTTTTTAGTAGAACCTTCAAGCCTGTGAAATTTATTTGGAGGTTCTTGGTGTGGGGAGTTTGAGCTTAGTTTTTTCTATTTTTAAACTCTTCAATTTCAATTTCAGCACGTTTTTTCAAATTCGAGAACCTTTGAGCTTGATTCAAAAATGGGGTTAGGTTCCAGCTAGAGCTTGCATGGGTACATAGATTTACAACAAATTAAAACATGAATCTATGCAGGTACATAGTTCAACAACTAATTAAAATTAATATTTAACAATAAATTTTATATTAATTCTCTTCTTTTTAAAAAAAATTAACTTTCCTACCCAAGAATCCTAACTCTAATTTCAAGAAATTTTTTTTCATAATTCTTATTTTTGTTTTGAATCTAGCAGAAGACTAGTTCCACAGTCCAGTTCTTGTCCTGGTTTCAACAAAAAGGATTTCGAGTCCCGTTTAAAACAACCTGAACTTGAATCCCTAGTTTTTACTTTGCAAATTGATATCGTTACAAGAGTGGTAACAACCAATGTTGAGCAATTTTTTACTTTTATGCACAACCTCCAATTTCAGTTTTTAAATTGTATTATTAAAAATAATTTTTTTTAAATTTATTTTTATTTTTATTTTTAAAATTTTTAAAAACAACTATCTTAGTTCCAAATCCACACATAAATGGAACCAAGAATCTGGATGCAGGGTCAAGTTTTTTTAAATAAAAATTGGTTCCAGTTCCAGTTTCAATTCTGAAAATGCCAGTCTGATTCTTACCAACCCCTGGACTAGAATTAGTAGTTAATTTTCGATTTGCCCTTGGTAAGCCCTTGGTTCTAGTCACTTTTTTTCCTTCAAAAATCTTGTGTCCAGTTCCATTTTTGCACACTTAAATAGAACCACCAACTTGGTTCTAGGTCCAGATATTTAAGAAAATAAAAATCAAGTTCCAGTTCATGTTTCAGTTTTGAAAATCAGCCAGAGTGAACCAACAGCCATCAGTCCACCATCCATTGGAAGCCTGTTATGACTCATGACCAAGTTGTTGATAAATCCCAACCAAATTGACCATTGGGTTCAACCTTGGTAACCTACCCTGTAAAGTAGGTCTACTAGGTAGGTAGATAGGTAGGTAGATAGGTAGGTAGGTAGGATGGATAATAGGTGACTACTAAGTAAATAGATGAATGTGGATTGTCACTACATAGGTGAGAACTAAAGGGTCCTTAGTAGGTAAGTAGTAAAAAAAACAGCAAGCAGAGTTAACCTAACCATAGTGGTTAGTTGGGAATTGGAACCCCATGGAAAAAAAGTATTATTTTCCTGTCCACACAACATTCATCCCTCATCCACGTGTTGGTGGTTGTGGGTCCACAGTGGGATGTTAAATGTCCCTGCAAATGACATCCGTCCAACCTGAGCACAGAACCATCCAGATGGCATACATGATGATGCGACACTGACACCCACAAAAGTTCATAGTCGGGGCATAATAAACATACGACTCGAATCGACCCGTTTCAAAGTTCGTATAAGAATTGCGCACATTATGGGTGTGCCATGTGCACTATTTGGGGGTCAAGAAAAAGCATCAATTTGACGATTTTAGTCGTCAAAGTCACAGACGGGCGAAAACCCTCCCACGAGTCTCTTGACAATTAGTCACATTCAACATCCGTGGTTGAAATTTTTTATTCCAACTTTTCCTAACAAAGTCTTCGATATGCTCCTCGGCTTTATTTACCCCCTTGGATTCACAGTGCAAAATGGGCCGGGTTTTTCTTTTTTCTTTTTTTTTAGGACAATTTCCTCAAGTAGGTACACTGGTGAGGATCCCCAGCATTAATTTGCATTATTAAATGGCAACTGTCATTGGTGGGCTTTTAGCATCTTTATACAAAACTGCTGCTACAAGTGGCGACCCAGGAAGTGGTTAGGTCTAGATGTGGCTAATTTAATTTTTTTAATTTTGAAAAATGGCTAAACAAATCCCTAATAATCACTTTTTTTTTCATGTTATATTTGACTTTGTGAAAAAAAATAAAAATCGCCAAGTTGCGAAAATTCGCCAAAAAAAAAGGAAAAAAACACTTGTGCAAACCAGAACTGAGATTTTTTAAAAAAAATTTTGCTGTTTTTTTGACCTTGAAACTTTTTTCTTCTAGTGTAAACTAGACTAATTGTACTATTGTTTGGGAAAATATTTCCCAATTTTTTATATCATAAAATTGAAAAATAAATTATTATCCACACCAGTGCTCTTTTAAAAAATAATTCCATAAGGCTATTCTACGAAATCTGGCTACAACAAAAGATGAATATATATATATATATATATATATATATATATAGCCTGCTTCTATATTGTTTGCTACCTTACTGGAACTTAAGTTTTAAAATTGGGAGATTGTTAAATAAAAATTCTCTGAAATTTGGTGACTAGAAAACCAAAAAAACACTCTTTTTGTTGCCATTTTCCACAAACAAAAAACCACAGTGATGAAATTTAACCTTTAAAATAAAAACCTTGAGATTTTGTGCCAGTGTTTTTTTTTTTCAATTTTGTGATGTAGCTGAAGTGACGCTCATCTATAAAAGATGATTAACCCAAATTTGGCTACAATAATATGAAAGTGTAAAAAACTTTAAGCATCCTTTTATTTTTAAGGTAATCACTGGAACTTAATACTGAATATGGCGATTTTCTACACTTTTGCTGTCTGGAAAAAAATCACCAGAATAAATAAATAAATAAACACATAATAATAAAAATTGGTGGAAAAACTAGTTTGGGTACCAGTTCTTTCGTTTTGTAAAATTTTCATTCCCAGTTACACATGTGATGCCCTATTATGCAGAACCTGGCCATTCTCACCCCCTAATCATGTGACTTTACAAATAACTCCATTATATTCAAACAAACACAGAGAAAGAGGGATTTTTATTATCATCTCAATAAAGGAAGATGGAGATTTGCTTCAGAACTTTTTCAGGATCCACTTCAAGGTAAGTCTATCCGCTTGTTTCAAAAATGGATTTTACAAAATGGCATGTGGAAGTTGACTACTCACAATGTACACCATATTTGAAGGGCAACCCAGAAGTCACAATAAAACAATGCCAGCCATTGCAAAAATGTTGTTGAAGGGTGGGTGGAAAGCAAATGATTTATTATTATTTTGCTCAGAGAGATCATTGGATTGGATGGCCCCTGGCAACCATGATGGTTGAGCAAATCAATTTGCATGTTTTAAGCATTGGCATTTATGTGATCGGGTTGGATGGATTGCCCATAATGGGTTGGCTTATACCCAAAACACCTGATATTTCAAAACAAACACACACACACACACACACAAGTCCAAGTGCCAAAAAAATGCAAGACCCATGAATTCAGTGGGTCTCTGAGATTTGACCCACTATTATTTTCCTTCATCATGGATCCATCTGCCATTTCATCATTGACGTCTTGTTTCAGTCAAACCCAAGATGAAACGCCACCATTCTGCCTATTTTATGGATAACTTTATTATTATGATTTTTTTTTAATGACATACAATCAAAAGATTATGAGTTATCTACCACTTCTCTTTAAATTTGAAGTTTTGAAGGCTATTGTTGAGCCAAATCTCACTCCAAGATATGGCTATTGATTTCAAAATACTTGATCTCTTGTTGAAATTCTAAGAGCACCTCCAACCATGAATCGTATAGATAGATTCAGTATATTAAGCATCAAGAGCCTCATGTGGTGATCAACAAAAAAAGTGATGCTAAAGAAGGGGGGCTAGTAATCAAGTGCAAAATATGGTGTAACCTAGCAAATAGCTTGACATAATTTTAATAACAATGTAGCCAAAAAGAAGGAACAAAAAGGTTTCAAACAAAATAATGTTTAATGAATTATACAAGAGTTTCAAGACAACATAAGTTCCATCAACAAATATGGATGATTACAAACTTGATAATTCATATTCTTTGCATTGCCTAACACCAACAAATCACACCACCAAAGCACATATTGAATACTACAAGGTTTGGTGAATCAAAAAGCTTCAGATCTACTCATTAAGCCACCATGTCCTTATCATGCCATCATCACTCACTCAAGTTCATCCCCAACTAGAAGCCTACTTCCACAACAACCCATAAGTCCTCACAAGGTAGGAATCACCACTCAAACGCACATTTTCCCAACCATGATGCCCATAGTCCCATGATCCCCAATTCCAACAGAGGTTCAACAAAAGTTCCTAACTTGGAGTGCCCGTAAAGGTACTCACTTCCCTCCCCCTCTTTAAATTCACAATTTGTAATTTGTGATCTCAAGCATAACCACTCTTGAAACATAGATATCAATGATAGGCAGCTCTACAATTCCCCTTTATTTTTCATCACATTACCATGAACCCATCCATAAACATTCTATTAAATAAAACCCTAAACCTCCAATTTAACGAAAACTTGGAAACCAAAGCTAAACACCTCGAGCATTCATTTCATTGGTGGCTAAAACAAACTAATACAAAAAAACATAAACACATACAACTCCTAAAATACTTAACTTCCTTGTTTGATTCTACCTTTCATACACATTCTTCTTCTTCTTAAATTCAACATTTCGCAAGCTTTCCACAACCAGAAAATCCCTCAAGCCAATCATTGCCCAAGTATCCCGATATGCCAAAAAAACCAATCAACAATGTTGATAAGCATGCAAGCTCACATCACACCAAAACAACAAACTAGGCACCCACCTTTCTTCAACATTCACGATCATGGGCATTTGCACAAATAATGTTAAACAAACAAACAACTCCTATTTTGAGAAGATTTTGTTTCCCACAATGAAAAATGATCAAACTAAAAATGATGTGTTGGATTAAGGCAATCGAACACATTTCTCCCTTTTTCCATGTTCCATTTACATCACAACAAGTTTTTCCATGTCAAGGTGCAACTTTATTCCATTTTTATAATTCCCCCCAACCCAAAATCGTTGCATAATGGAGGCAAGAATTTTTTTAATTGTGATGTTGACTTGTTTTATGAGGAGTTTTGTTGAGTTTATTATTTTTGTGTCCAAGTGTTAAAGTCAAAAGTTCTTTTAAGTGCATTTAATATTGTATGTTGAGCCAAGCATATAGCTAGGCTTGCAATTAGGTATGGAATAGCAAAAAGGCCAATATACTTAACAATAAGAATAGTTTGAAAATTTTTGAGGTATCTTACCTTACCTTGAAGTTGATACAAAAAAAATTCACATGTAAAGGGTCCACTATATATCCCACAGTAATTGTCCAAGAAAATTTTGTCTTAGGTCATCAAATGTCGTGAAATACATGTATCATGATTTTGTTTCCATCCTTGTTTGATGGATTGTTTAATCAAACCCTTTGTGTCTAAGAAGTACAAGTCCAATCTAAAAAAACTTGGCATGCAATATAACAAAAAGGTTATTTACCCATGGTATGGAATATTCCCCTAACTAGGGATGTGGAAGCCATTGATTATGGGAATATTCTTATGTTCAAGGTTAAGAAACCCAAGTTTTTAAGCAATATTTTTCATAACCATAGTTTTATGCTGAAGGTTTAAAAGCTTGGGCTTTTAAAGAATAATTTTCATAACCAAAAGCTTTGGTTATCAAGAATATTCCTTAAATGCCCAAGCTTCTTAACCTTAGATAAAGAGAATATTTCAAAAAACCTTAGTTTCTTTGGACCTTAGCCATGAGAATATTCACATGATTAAATTAGGCAAGATAGATTAAACTTTTGTGAATATTTTTTATAAAAGCTTAGGTTATTTGACCTATGGTATTGGAATATTCCCATTATTAGGGTTTAATTAAGTTTTTAAGATAAATAATCATTACTAGGATTACTCATGTCTAAATGATCATTGGGACCATTGTGCACCACTTGTAATTCATTTTCAAAACAGGGTTTCATACTTATCAATTGAATGACATCATAGTTGGCACCATAATTTTTGTGTCTCTTTAGTCTTTATCTAATTCGTCATTTCATTTTTGTGTGCAAGTCATCCTTTACATCATGAGCTTATTATAAGTGATCATTTCGATGTAACTATATGATTGGCCCATGTTTCATTTTGTTGGTTATCTACATGAACCTCATTTTTTTTAAATTCAATATTAACAACCAAACAAAACTTTGTATAAATCTACAAAGATGAGTTCATTGATATTAATGTTAGTATTTGTTTGGCAAAGAAGTGAGTATAGGTGGTATGGACTAAAAAAAATTTCTTGACTTATTTATGGTTTTGCATTTTATTTTACATAATCCATGTTTTGGTGGTATTTGATTTCGACAAGCTTGTTATGTGGAGTTTTGGTCTATGAAAGTGACAATTTGTCAACATTTTTTTCCTTTGGTCCAATGAATGCATTATGGCAAATTTCAATATTAGCTCCAACAACTTGTTTGTCGTTCTCAATACCATTTTTGTGGGTGCATTAGACTGTTTTGATGTGTTGGATAAAAGTACACTATGATGGACCTTTTTGGAAGTCCCATTGTTCTTTTTTTTGGATTTGACAAGTATTATTGCATAGTTCCCCCAATGAAAGATGAAAAAGATAATCAAGAGTCCCAATCTATTGGAACATTATGAATTAATCCTTCAACTTTGAAATAATTACATTGACCCATCAATTTTGAATCAATGACAAACTTTACATTTTATATATGCCCAAGGTCTTCACCCATTTATGAACCTATTGCTTAAATCTACTAATTGGGAATCACTCAAAACTTTGGGGCATGCTACTTCAAAGGTTAAAAAATTCGACAAGAAAAGATTCTTGTATTTTATAATTACTTTTAATGACCTCAAAGTATCCATGTTTTGCAAAATCCATTTACTCACAAAAAAATAATTTCTAAGACCTATTTACATTAAAGAAATTTAGAAAGGTTTATAATAGGGTGTATTGAAAAAAACATGCAAAAAAATGTTAACATCAACATCATTTAAATGTTTTTTTAATTTTAAAACCAACTTTCATTAGGTTTATTGGGCTCAAAGTAATTATGAACTTTTGGAATGGACTTTCAATTGTCACCTTTGGTTCGCCATGGTGTGTTATTGCCCTACTTTGGAAAGAATTTCATGGAAGCTATATGTATTTGATTAGTATGGACATCTCCTTACATCTTGCTATTAGAAAATTCACAATACATTTCAATACCAAGTTAAATGATGTCTATGACATTACATCTTTTTTGTATAATCACCTTTACAACATTGTGTGGAAACAAAAATCATTACAATCTAGGATTATTATATCATTGGTTGAACTTTCATGTCAATTACAAACTTCATGTAGTGGTTGCTCTCAACTTGGTTTTGTTCCCTTTTCATTCCCAAAATAAGATGGTGATATGGAGAATGCAACATTAGTGCATATACTAATAACTAATATAGTGCAATCATTCAACTTAAATTGGGTGAAGTGTCTATCCAATACTTCAAGCTGATCATCAAAAAACATAAATTACAAGTTTAATTTGTGAAGGGAAAATTATGTAGAAGGCAATTCATTTGTGTTTTAAACACTTAAATTTAAAGGAACCATGTTTTATGTGTCAATGCAATCTAGAGAAAATAAATCAACATAATGTTTTTTTTTCTTAGCCACTAGATTAAAACGGTTCTATTATAGTTTTTCATGATTATTAAACATAAATTCTAGTATTAAAACTCTAAACATCATGACATATTCCCATTACTGATGGTTAATTTGGCATCCATTCATCACCATCATGTGGTTAATTGACACTCCTTTAAGTTTGTCAAATGGTGTAGTGGTAAATAATCACATAGATTCTTGGTTTTATAACAAAATACAAACTTAAGGCAAGTTCTTTAACTCTCACAAAATTAAAGATAATGTGGGGGATTCGAAGCTATAATTAGGATAAATTCATTAATATGAATTCAAGGTGAAATCAATTTGCACAAATTAAGAAATAGTGGGATTAGTGCAAATTGGAACTAAATCTATTTATGAACAAACCATTTGGGTTGACATGGACTCATGAATCACGTTGTGGCCTTAACTCACCACTATCCTCCTTATACTATACTTTTAAAAATGGCAAGAAAACCTACATCAAAATGACAAAAGTTCCCAAGATCACAAAATTTTGAGTCTTATCATTTTATGAACGCATAATTTTCTCATATGGATTCTAGTGTTATGGGTTAAAGTATGGTTGGGGTACCCAAAAGGACAATCTCATTTTATACTCTTTGGACCCCCTCACTTAAACATCATGTTGAAACTTAATGACACATTCATATTGAAAGTTTAATTTTATTCGTAGATAGATACATTACAAAGGTAATATTCTATGCATAGAATGTTAAATTTGAACAAGTTTAAAGATTCTTACCAAGTCCTTGAAAAAAATCTTAGACTTTGTTTCATGAGAAAAAATAAATTCAAAAATTCATAAGGAATGTATAAACAAATTTTTTTGGCCCAAGATTTTTACTACAAACACCTTATGTGCTAATGTGTATGAAATCTATGAATGTGACAAGAGCCAAATGCCCTATTATAATGTAAAAGGTTTCAAAAAGTCAAATTTCTGAAAAAATTTGGCCATTGATAGAACATGGTGCACATTGGATAAATTTTTCTATTTTCACTTTCATAAGTGAAAACAATAGATACTTTAAAGGCCTATATAAAATTTGGAACAATATTATTTCATTTGACATGAGAAAAAAAAATGAAATTTAAGATAGGTCATGGGAAAAATGAAAAAAAAGTTGAATTTGGGAGTCCTTGGAGTGAGTCCCTAGGGTTCAAATGTGGTACCCCAACCATGCTTGGATTTAATAGTTTTCAAAAACAAATTTATTACCTTTGAATTTGAAGCTTTTTAATAATGTATGAATGTTTTTTATCAAAGGTGATTCGACCCTTCAAAATATTGAATAATTAGTTGGGAATCATTTTGTTCGTTTAATTTTGACCTTTTAAGTGGCCATAAAACTCTTCATATCCTTATTTTCTATATGTGACCTTAGTAGATTATTATATTATTTAAAAACCTTTGCAATGGCTTAAAGAAAGTTCAATTTAAACAATTTGTTTGATCCTCATTGGACCTTATTCCAAAGTTGCAGGATTGCCCTTGACCTGGGGTCTCCAAATTCCCAAAATTGGGAATGCATTTGGGAGGTTTAGGAACTCCCCTCTTGCACTCTCGCATTATTCCTTCTCATAAGGGGAATGTCTTTGGATGCCTACCTTGCTTTGGACTATTCCTAGCATGTTTACCTTGTCCCAACCATAAGTTGAAAATTAGTTTTACATTATTAACATTCCACCCATTTTAAATATGGATGTGTTTTGTCCTCCAAATTATTATGTTGTTTCAATATTTAACCCAACTCCACATTTGCTTCTTAACCAAATGGGTTCTCCCAACCATGTTACTTTTACCAATGTCCAAGGTGTTTAATACTAAATTGACAAAGTTTTAGTTAACATCCTAAGTTTATAATTTTGAGGTTCATGCTTTGACTTTTTGTGAATTTTGAATTATAGTTGTCATTTTGTTGTGAAAGAATTCGGAAGCAAGGTTATTTTACTATTATGAAAATATTTGTATGCATTAAAAATAGGGGAATTTTTATAAACATATTATTAGATGTGGTTGTTCAAGTGAACATTAACATTTTCAAAGTGGTAAACAATCTTGCTCATATTGAACTGTCTTATATGCCAAGAAATAATCTATTTAGAAGTTTGTTCCCTAGCACATCACTTTAGGCCCATCATTTTGAATCACATGAAATTTAGGCAAGTTCTTTTTCCCCATGCAATTCCAACAATTACGACACTTGACATTGTGCAAGTCATCTAATGTTTAGGATTTGGATAACTTTAAAGTTGTCACAACTAGCCAAATTATTATTTTCATCATTGTATTCATTGTTTCTATGACATTGATACAATCATGGGCTTGCCATATATTTTGCCTATGTTTGAATCTATTAATGCTTTAATGAAGTGTGTGCATGCTAGAAATGTGTTTGTTTGTGACTAAATTGATAATGCCAAAGTTCGCTATGTAGAACTTTACAAAATGTATGGAGATTCAAACACCTCCTTCTGAGGTGCAAACTTTTCAGAGTTTATTGATGCGATTGTAAACACATCTTGTAAATTTGCACAAGATTGAGTAATTGACTTGAATGATGGCACAAAACACTTGGCTTTTTGGATTATGGGACAATCTGATATGGGTCATTTTTTTATCCTTTGACTAAAATCCATTTTCTAGTTATTTGTGAGGACTTTGAAGCAACTATCTTAATTACAAAAAGCCTAATGCATTATTAAATGTGATTTGTTGATCATTGAGTTGAAATTCAAGTTTTGGGACCATGAATTAATGAATGTTCTTGAAGTCATTTACTCGCAATATTGGTTACAATCAAATTGTGATGCCATTTTTGTAGTTCATTTGAGCTTGATCAAATGACATTATTGTACACCAAAGAAACTTGGTACATCTAGTTCATGGGTTTTCAAGGTGCTTTCAAAGGAAGATCTAGTTCATTAATTGGGAAAAAAAAAAAACACTATGTGACAACGCTGATAGGAGTTGATGGGGGAAAAAACAACAGAAAAAAAATGCAAAAAAGGACTTTAGACCTTTGCTGCAAGGTTTTTTTAAAAATAAAATTTTAATTAATTAATTAATTCTTTGTGCAAGGTTGGAGTCAATTGAAGAAAGATACAGGAATGGTGGGAAGGTACTTAAGTCATGACAAACCTGGAGCTAAGCTCGGAAAGGAAAATTGAACTTAGAGCATCTCCAATGGCCTTAGGTGAACGAGCACACCCATGTCGGTACCATGGTAAAAATTCCAAAATCCATTTAAATTATTTGTAAAATGTTGCATACTTGCAATAAATAAATCAGGGACTCTGAGTTCAAATCTAACATTTCTTGGGCTCAATATGGCCACTAAGATGGCTTCACTCAAAAAGGTCAAGGTATGAACATGGTATAGCTAGGTAGCCATGTCACTCCCTTGAATTGGATGAATGACTATTTACCTGCCTTGTCAACAAACTAGAGGAGGACTGTGGAACCCAAGCTTGCAGGCAGTTGAATTCATCCACAATTTATGGTCCAACTTGAAAAAACTCCATCCATAGGCGTGATAGTGGGCCTTCTTACACGTTTGTTGACAAGTAGAGACAACCCCCTTATTTCCGTCACATGTTGTTGTTGTTATTGTTGTTTTTTTTTTTTGTTTTTTTTTTTTTTTTCTGTTTTTTTGAAGAGAATTCAATTTGAAAGTTAGTGCAGCTATTGCAGCATCTGTTTCAGGTCGGGGATTTCCGGAAATAAAA
>Ga0116231_10001257_pt1:0-50000 | contig 51260 bp, 42 predicted proteins | sample S1TSphgellanicum_2_FD_89695 | JGI IMG/M metagenome (GOLD analysis project Ga0116231, IMG submission 89695) | Host-associated microbial communities from peat moss isolated from Minnesota, USA - S1T2_Fd - Sphagnum magellanicum MG | ecosystem: Host-associated > Plants > Peat moss >...
ATAAAATAAAAAAAAATATAAAAAAAAAAAAAAAAAAAAAATTTAACCATTTTTTTAAAATAAAAAAAAAAAATAACAAATTTTTTTTTTTTTTTGCAATTTTGAATATTTGTCTATTTCTTTTTTTTTGGATTTTTAAAATTTTAAATTTAACATAATATTATAAAAACACTTTAAATAATTTAAAAGATGTCAAAAATGTTTTTGAAAAAAAATTAATGGCCCAAGAGGATAGGTGTGCTTCATGATTGAATGTTACACCTAAAGCCAAAAACTTATGTTGATACTTTGATAACATTAGAAAACAAAATTGTGTTGTCAATGAGGAGAAAATGGAACATTGAATGAAACGTTGACTAATTGCCATTTTGATTAAGTTGCATGAACAATTAGTCATTGATATCATTAATGTTGGTCAATACAATCTTTTATAACCACATTATAAATGGAATTGGAGGACCAAATTTTTTGTGTTCTTTTTTAAAATTTTGTAATTCAGTCTTTCTTCATTATATTGATTTAGTTTATTAGTTTGCATAACAACTCCATCTTCATCATCTTTTCCTACATCATTTCTTATGTTTAAAAATATGTTAAAATAGTCTTGTGGTGACAAATTATGGTGAACAATACATGCTTGAATCCATATTATAATTTTACTATGACCATGTTTTGTTTTAGTTGGAATACATAATTCCTTCAAGATTTGGAATCTTCCTTTCATCATCATACTTTATTGTTGGGTGAAAGCATTATAAAGTACATGGTATTTTATGTTTTAATCAATATGGAAAATAGCCATAAAATTTAAAATGGGTTTAATCTATTGAATTTTTAAACATTTTTTTTTTTACAAGGATATACAAATTTACTTGTATATATTTTCAAAAACACAAGTAGATGCAAACAAATATTTAAAAAAAAAGATTACAAGTAAATGAAATATTATACTTTTTCCCACTATCAAATTAATAATGCCTTAAAATGTACTTATGTACTTTCAATTTTTGCATGTTATAATTTCATCAATATATGAAACTTCTAATATAAAATGGTGAAAGCATGGTGAAGTATCTATTAAAACTTGTATGCGAGAGTTATGAACTCACAAATGACATCCAAATTGAACATATGATGTCACATTGGAATTGTTTTCCAAGGGTTACAACTTTGTCCTTATGAGCTTCTCTATTAGAACTTCTATGCGAGAGTTATGAGCCCACAAAATTATGGGATTCATACCTTGAATAAAATTGGGAATTTTTTGGATTCCTTGGGAATTTGAAACTTGGGAGTTTTTTTACCACTTTGATGCAACCCCCACTACAAGTCATAGAGGATGTTACATGAAAGGAGGTGGTGGCTTTTCTCCAAGTTTGGGCTATGGTGTGTCTTGTTAATTTGTTTTGTTCATAATTCATTTGTGCATCATTTTGGCTCCAACTTACACCATCAACCCTCTTCTTTGGTTTGTGCAAATTGATGTCACTTTGAACTCCCATTTGTGAATTCATCATAATCCCATTCTGGAAGTCCCACCCTCGTTTATTTCTTGGGAACTAAAGGGTGCATTGTGAGTTTGCATTCCATTGCAAACTTGAGAATTGATAAGTTATGTTACCCTTAATAAAATTCAATAGATTTACAAGTGCATCGTAGTTCCTCACTTGCATTATCACTATAATCTTGTGGAATCTTGCACATAATATCAACCATCATATATCTTTTTAACACACATCATATTTATTTTCACACCTTTATGAAACATTGTATTTGAAAAGACAAACAAGATGGAAACAATGTGAATTTTATTTTTTTGAACAAGCTAAAAAATAAGGATCACAAATATAAAAAGCTAAATCTAAAACATTTTTTCTCAAAAGTTGAATTCAATTTGATTGACCACTAATTGAAGGTGCTCAAATGCAAGGTTCTCATTGTGTTTCATTCATAATCACAATGATAATCCTTAAAAATGAATTGGGTTGTTCAAAAATAATGTTTTATGATCTCATGTTTAAAAATCAACATTAGTTCAAATTGAGGTTGAAATGAAAGGATAAACATAGGTTTGAATCAAGGTTAAAGTTGCAAGATAAACAAAGGTTTGAACCACCCTATTGTTAGTTAGATTACTCACCTAACATTATCAACTTTGGCGAGGTTTATTAACATTCATTTTTGTGAGGTTTTGGTTCATAATTACATTGAAAGCACTTTTGAAATGTTCATTTTTGTTGTTAAGAGGAGGAACTTGTAAATTCTTTATTCTCCTTTTCCTTTCTTTCAAGCACTAACCAAAGAACCAAACACTTCCAATCCCAAACTTGAAAAATGAATACCATATAAGAAAATTGTTACAACTTAGGGACACCTTTCAAAAGTGAATACACAAAAAAATTATTACAACTTAAGGATCACTTTCAAAAACAAATTTCATAAAATAATTGCTACCACTTTGGGATGTGTTTTGAGACACATTGCTAATTATTACTAGTACCTTATGAAAACAGTAATAGGGACCCAATAAGATTGGGTCTTACTTTATCAATCGAAAGAAATTACATCAACCAAACCTAAGATTAGGTGACTAATGTTATTTCTTTCCAATGGAATGTATATTTCAATGTTTGATCTCTTATATAGAGTTGGGTAAAATATGCATTGATGTATGTACCTTGGTAGGTCAAACACTTATCCTCATGGTATATGATTTGGTCATACCCAAAAGATATCATAGTTCTTTCTTAAGGTCCATTAACACTATCAATGCACATGTTCATAGCAATTTATTTTTTCTTGGGAGCGACATTTATTCATACCCAAAATACAACAATATTTACCTATGTCTATGTATCCATGGGTACATTTCATTTTGGAAGGCTTGAAGGTGAGATGTTATGTGTAGGAGTGGGGCACATGTTCAAAATGCTTAATAGATTATCAATCATGTTTATGAAAGGAACTATGAAAGTTGTTGATCATGTTATAGAGTTGTTAGTGTGTCAGAAAATAATACAAATGCCTAGTTACCTTTGGAATTTTAGATGTCAAATGCAAGATATTGAATGAACCAGTGGTTTGGTGGGGAGATCATTTAAATTGAAATTTTAATTTGGAAAAAACAATTGAACAACTTTTGAACTCACTTGGGTATATAAACTTATTAACCATTTAGGTCCTCTTTACACAATGGTGAAGGATCACAACCATGGAAATGTTGAGGGCATTCAAAACACATCAAAAGGTTGTCCATGGAAATTCAGAAATCATTTATTTGTGGGCCTTGTTTGTGAAATGTAATGTAAAGTGACCTAAGATTTTGTTGATGTACCTTAGCATAGTAGTATATTGTGACTCATATTAATTAGTTATGGGAACCTCCAAAGTTGTTTTTTTGAGTGATGGGCATTTTTATTGGCCCATCATATATATATATATTCCAAAATAGATATGTTGTAATCTCTTACAAGTTGATATAAGTTTTCAAGAGTAGATCTTAACATAAAAAATATGAGATAAAGTGAGCAGCTATTGAGAACATGTTGGGAACCCATTGGGAATTTGATGAGAACAAATTGAAAACTTTATGGGAACACAATGGGAACAACATAAATCTAGCACCCCGATCTTCCCCCAAAAGCAAAAAAGAAATCATGGCTTTTTGGGCTCATGGTGTAATGAATTTCACACTATTTTTTGAGTGGGCTTGATGTGAAATTTGTTAAACTATGAAACATTATTTATAAGCAGTCACTTAAGGTTCCATGACAAGTTTTTGTCCACCTCTATTTCCTTGGTCCTCCCTTAGGTCATCAAGGTTTGTGTAAGGTGAACTTATACCTTGAGCCTTTTCCTCCAATCATGGATGTTCTATTTTGATGGTCATGGGCTTTCAAGCTCTAAAGGGAGGCCTTAGTATGGAATGTGTCAATGTTCATGTTCATACCCATGATCATTAGAACATTTTGACAATTATTGATATTGGCTTGCTATATGAAAATCAAATTAATTTTGGTACTACATATCCCAAACTAGTTCAAAAAATCCCAATACCAATACCAGATAGGTTATGTTCAAATGAACATACCCAGAAACAAGGGTATACTCCTTGCATTTGGAGGTGGGCTCAACCAGGTCCAAAGTATGACCACCATAGATTTAGCACAACCAATGTGCACTTAAAGCACATTTGAAGACTATGGGAAGTCCAATACTAGTCCTCCCTCATCCCCACAACATGAAGGAAAGTGTGAATTTTGTGCCCGAAGGATGGACTGGAATTTGAAGGGGGGTGCGGGGATGTGAGAATGTTGAGGATGTTTTGGACCTATGAATCCATGTCCACCTAAGTCTCTAGAATTTGGCATGAACCCAAAAAATTGTCTTCCTTGTGTATGAGAGACAAGAGTGCATAAGGATGAGATTGTCATTCTTTTGAGCAAACAAAACAAAGGGTGATAGATAGAGTTTCCCAAAGACGAATTATTAGGACCATCCGATGTGATTCCTTTCAATCTACACCATTCAAACAAGGCACAACTCTTGAGCTATGATTAGGAGGACTTGATGATGTGCACCAGGTTTTTGAGTTTTCTGGCTTTTTTCTTTTCTTTTCTTTTTAGCACCCCAGTTTGTCTTGTGTTATTTGGGTCGAAAATCGGTGGGCAGGTAGGTTGATGTAAGGGAAGGTAGGTCATTGTAAAAGAAGGTAGGTCTCAACACCTAGGGTTAGGGTTAAGGTCAACACTCTTTTGTGCAAGCATGCACCGCCATAGCAAATACAATAGATCGATTGCTCAACAACAAAAATTGTTCTTTCTCTTTGGGATGATGAAATATGGAAGAGCTCGAAAATTGGGACTTACCCAACACTCAAAAACAATCATCAACCTACCAGATTTTTTAAAATGAGAAAACCACTCCACAAATGGGGGGGGGTTGGGTGGGTGGTTTGGGTTGGGGAGGGGGGGCCAAGGGTTACCTTGGCTTACAAACCAAGAGGTGCAGCTCCTAGCTATTATGACTACTAATATAGTTCATGCCCTTGGTCTTTCAGGGCATGACAAACTATAGTCAAATAGTGTAACCCAAGGGATCATTAAGGGAGAGAAGGAAAACAATCAAGGGAAAAGAACCTATGTTTTATGAATTCCAGACTATTGCTTTGCTTCCATAAATCTGGAGTGTTACAGGCTTGTCAAATTTCAATATCATCAGCACAAAAGGAGAAACAAATTGAGTCGCAGCCAACAAAAATCTTTGAATTGAATTTGCTATTCGCCTACAAGAGTTGTAGATTATTTTTTTTACTACTGTGGACATTCAGGAGCAAGAAAAACATGGGGAAGAGGTTGTGTGAAGTTTCAAACATGTGCACCACTAGTCGCAGGAGGTGCAGCAATAACAGGCCTAACCAGTCTAAGCGCGAATCGCTGATGATGATGATCCCTTATGTTAAGGCTTCAGATCATCAAGAAGGCATGATGAAGTGCAGGAACCAAATTCATGTCATGCAGAATGGGAGCAAGGCCGTCACCTTCTTGTGCACAGATCAAGCTGAGCTCAAGTTCTATTTCAAATCCAAAGGAAAGCTGGGATTTTGCACTGTGGAGAAACCAGGAAGACGTAGAGGCCAGCATCAGCACCCAATGTCTGTATGTATCGATTCAGATCCCTGCAACAAGAAGCAACAAGCATCATCAATAATACATGCCAAGTTTGAAGCTGATGGAGAAGCAGCAAGTCACGGCATGTGTCCCCGAAACAAAGTCTCTTATGAGTTATGTGCCCCTGAAGATCGGAACTTGAACATCAATTTGAATACCCAAGATCAAGTTTGCTCCCCACAACACTGTACAAATGTGAAGGTAGGTGGTATATATAATATTTCCCTCATCTAGCCTACCACAACAAAAAAATTTATATAAATTAAAAAAATAAAGAAGCCTGTTCAATTTTTTGTACTAATTGAGCCAGCTTGGGAAGAAGAAGAAGAAGAAGATCATGAGGAAATAACTCTTAACAGATTTTTTTGATGGAGATCTTGTGTCTCCCAAACACAGGTGTGTACAGGGGAAACAGGAATGGAAATGAACCTCAATATGCATTGCATGGATACAGTAAACCCTAATATTGAACTCCCGTGCGTATGTACACCTTTTGTGATCTTGTTGATTTGACAACATGCTCTTTGCTTCTTTAATTAGGGTGAAGAGTTTTTTCCAATCCATTTTCCCCGAGCTTAATGCAATAAAAAATATTAGAAGTTTGAATGCTTTTTCAAGAATCCAGAATAAACACATGCAAATGGCACACACAGGACACAGAAAATAATAATAATAATAATAATAATTGTTAGAGAAATTTACGAATCATTGTTTAGCAGTAGGAGAAGGGAGTAATGCAAAGAGGTTATTGTTTGCAAGATAACCACATTCTAGAGAATAGGCTCAGTTTCCATCATAATGCTACTTGTGGGTTTTGGGTGTGCTTGATTTTTGTGGAAAGAGCTGGTGAGAGGATGTACAAGGCCCATTATGGGAAACACACGATTACATCCCTCATTGCAACAAGGTGTTGCCTCACACATCCTTACTTCATAAATCTTCAATTTTTATAAGCTTTCTTCACTCTTGGGTGGACCTATGTTGGAAATAAATTGAGGAGATATATATATATATAAGCAATTTGATCAAGTCCATACACTACATCAAAAATATTATTTTATGATTAGTCTCACGTGATTACAAGTGGATAAGCCATTAAAAATGGTATAAACAATGAATCTGAATCAATTACAAATGGCATAAGCAACCAATACAATCGATAAAAATCAGTCATAAAATGACATTTTTGACGTAGTGATAGTAAAATACACAAATTCGGCCAAAGTGAGCTTCCTTGATCTCAATGGCATAGATGTGGATTTTGCACATCTAAATATGAGGGGGGGAGAAAGGAAGGTTGCATGTGACCTAAATTTAATGTTGATTTAGTTTTGAAGTTAGACTAGCCAAAACTTGACCATCACAAACCAATTGATTTGATTTTCTGAAATAAATTTCTGAGCACAAAGGTGAATCATATAATAATAATGATAATAATAATAATAATAATATGGCATGTCTGAAGTGAAATTTGAAGTTATAGGATGACTGCACTGAAGATGGAAATTCTGAAGAATGCTAAAATCAATGCACCACCTCCTCCTTTCATTACGACATAATGTTCAAAGAAGTATGGCGACACTCCCTGTATCATACATACATCTTTCTATGAATTTTGCACTTGTAATGTTCTCTTCATCAACTGCACATATATATATATATATATATATCTTAATATTGTGTCATATGGTGATGATGCATTGCTCCATCAAGATCAAATTAAGCTAATGAGTTGGTTCCCTCCTCCCAAGTGCAATGCAATGCAGATATGGGATAACTTGAGGATTGCAGGACAATTCTGGATGTAGTAGTACTTACTCACTGGACAAGGTCTATGAAATTTCATTTGTGTGCTTCGTGTCAGATATGTTTCTGCAGTTCCTCATGTGTGTTGTTCCTGCAGCTGTGTTGTTCCTGCAGCCACGAGGAACATCTCATGTTTTCTCTCTTTTGTGGGCATCTTTTGTTTGTTGATTTGAGTGCATTTATCTTCATGTTCATGTTCCTTTGTTGTTTTAAACGAAATCCCGAGGTGGTTGGGAAGGATGGGTAGAAAGCCCTTCAATTTTTGGTTGCAGTCCACTTTAAAAATTACATCTGTGGAATGAATGGCATGGGATGATCACCACCCATCACTAAAATCTCAAGCTGCTCAAAATGTTTTCTTCCTTATAATTGGCCAATTCCTCATGAACGGCATGATTCTCTCCCAGGTAAGTAGTTCATCTAATAACCAGTCATAAGCTTTTTTTGAAAGTATTCGCAAGAATGAAAAATAGACCTGTCCAAAATTGCTAATTGCAAAAAAAAATCAACGAAGCAGCTTGATATTCTTGCCAACTTATATATATGTATATATATATACCCTAAACCCAAACCCTAAAACCAAGTCCTTGAATCTGTGGTGCTGACCTCAAGCCTGGGGCTGAAATTTCAAGAACCTTTACTTCCGTGTTTTGTGTTCATGAAATGAAACATGGGAAAGAATGAATGAATGAATGTTGTGACCTGCTTTGCTCATTATGGGTTGTTCATAAAAAGCCTTCCCGAAAATCATCAAACCAGGACTGAATTAATTTGTTTGATTGCTGTTCTGTGTCATGAGCTGACGAGAGGCTCAAGGCTTTGACAAAACCCTAGTTAAAGGGTTTAAGAAATCCCACATTCTTGTATGTGTGCAAGCATGCTCCTTGTGAGTGAAGTTCTGCCAAACCAGTTGTCTTTGTCGGTGGTGCCACGAATCCAACACTAAAAAACAACGCAACAATCCGACATACAAGGTACAAAAATTGCTCATCAAAACATGAAGGCTTATATAACAAAGATCTCCCACGAGATCTCAAATTTTTGTTCAAAATAATTTTAAAAAGTGATTGAAAAATTTAATTTTTTTGGGATGTTTTGGGTTCCAAAAATCACAATCTAAAAAACAATGAAAAACTCACTTCTGAAAACTGACTACCTACCACATTGCAACTAGACCGACAGAGTGTATCCAGAGGACGGGATATCTGCTGGCCTCCATCAGAGAAGGCGGGATTACTACTGAACTTGCCTTCTTCGGGAAGTCAACAACAACATCAGCAATGGCTGAATTCTTATCTAGAGCCATGATTTCTTCCCCACAAGTTTCTTGCATTTTTTGTTACTTGTACAATTCAACTCATTTGTGTTGGTTGTTTTTGGGCCTTGCCTACTACTACCAAGGCAAGGATATTGCGTTTAGATTCATTATAGAGTATTATACCTAGTAGCTAAAAGGATTTTGGCCCCTAGGTAAATAAATAGCCTGGTCTATCTTTTATATGAGGATTTTTGAAAGATGATATTTTGGCTTGTGTTGAAATTTGAGATTAGTTATTATAGAGTTATAATAATATCTTGAAGGATTTTGGTTTCTTTTAGTGGATTTTTTTTTTGGTTGAAGATTAGGTATATTTTTGCGTGCTGAACTATTTGGGTTTTCATAATTCTTCTTTTGCCTTAAGATACTTTTTAATAATGTAAATGGCAAGGCCATAGTGTGGCACACCCCTTAGTATTTTTTATTGTCAGGACATAATTTTTTTTTTGGGGACAACCTTGACCCGTTTAAGCAAAGGTTGGGAGACAAACAAACAAAATGTACATAACTAGTTGTGTTTTGTGTTTTGTGCGATTTTTGAATTCCAAATGTGACAATATCAGGACTCAATCAGAAACCAAAAAAAAAATGAAAAAAAGGGTAACAACCGTAACAACTATGCACAACACCATCACATGTTCACACTTGCTGCATTCATACTTATTTAGTCCCTAAATAATAATAATAATAATAATAAAATAGTTACACATAATTCCCATTGCATGAAACCATGAGTTCAATTATGCATGATGATTCTCACAAGTCCAAAAAGTTACAATAGTATTCTTCTATTTAATATAAGTTCAAAATACGGCATATTCTCAAGACATACCGTCATCATCCTTTGAGAATATTCTACATTCGCTCATGATTCCCATGACTTGTATTAGTTGTGAAGTTAGGGAAACCGAAGTGATTCCACCAATCAGGTCGATTGGTCATTGAACTCTATCATAGCTGAATTTTTAGAGTAAGTTGCAATTTCCTTTTCCTTTTGTGATCTGATGTTTGAACACACAAACATTTTCTTAGTTTAGGGTAAAGCCCTTGGGGGCAGGATGTACAAGAATGGGGCCCATGCTCCAGTCTGCCTTGTACATTGTGCACATGTGTTCTTATTGATGTTTTTTTTCTGAAAATAAAAAGGCTTTTTTTTTTTGGGCCAACCCAAAATTGGGAACACTTAGGAAAATTTTAGTTTTCTAGTGTAAATTCCACAAAATTTGCTATTTATTGGGAAATATTCTCCAAATTTTCTATGTCACAAAATTGGGGGAAAAAAAAAACGGGTTATAAAGTGAGAACTAATCTAGTTAAATTTTTAGATCATGGGCAGTAGTAGTACTAGTAGTTCTTGTATCCTTCTTGTCACCACGGGCTTTTTACTTTACATGATTGGGCATCACATGATACATTGCAAAACCCCCAAATGAGAGAACCCAATGAACCATACCCCCTGTTTCTAAATCAGAAGATTATATACGATTGTCTATGGAAACCATAGGAATATAAACATAAAATGACATGATCAAGTGCCATATGCAGTGGTCTCTCCTGATGCAAACATGTTTGAAAAAAACATTTAAAAGAGGAAGAAGAAGTGACCACCAAGCTTGCCAATGGGGGGAGGTAGGTAAGTTGTCAAGTTATGTTCCAAATGAGAGAGGAGGAAGGAGATTCAGTTTTAGCAAATCAAGTATGCAAAGAGAGGTGTTCGTTCATGTGCAACTGGTGGCTGATGAGGAGGTTGTTTAGCTACTCATGATCTCCCTAGCATGGACCATCATCCTCTTTCTTTTATATATATGTGCAAAATGAGGTGTTTGAAAATCTTGTCAAAAAGTTGTTTGAAAGGTGGCAACTTCAAAATTCAAAGATAAAAAAATTTGTGACGGGGGAGGGGTGATAAGTTCATAGACTTTGTGTTATGGGGCTGTTCCCTCTTTCTCTTCTTTCTTGCAAAATAAGAAAGCCTTTCAGACGTTGGGGGTGAAAAAGGTCAAGATTTTGGTGCGGGGGGTTAAAAAAGAACATGAAATAGGTGATAAAAGGCTGTCAAAAATGTCTTCTTGACTTCTGTCTTTTCCCATGTTTGCAAAGCACAAATGTTTTGAGAAGTCAAATTGATCAAGGATGTCCACAAAGGCTGGCTCTCCCCAATAGAGTTTTAGTACCCTTTTTTGCCTTCCAAAAGCAAAGGGCATTCATGATGACTTGCAAAATCGTTTTCCCTCAAAAATGATATGGCCACAAACGCTACCTTCACTTTTTTTTTCTTTGTTGATATTCTAGTTACTAGGTATTAAAGATATCCATAAAATCACCCCCTTTTGGGCCCTTCTTTCATCCCCCCAACTCCTCTTTTGAACTTCTAAACATTAGAGTTATCTGCAAAGTACCTAATATGCTGAAACTCAGGATTAAATGCACGAGGTTCAAGAATATTTATAGCTACAGGACACACAACAAACAATAGTAAATGGTTCAAAGCAATGAAGGAAAAAAAAAGACAAGATGAAACTCAGATTTGACCAAATTTGGTGCTAATCTGAAGCCCAGTGTACTTTTTCTCACTGTGTTTTTTTAATAAAAATTCACCCTCTTTATGACCAAACATGGGTACTGGTGCTGGGTTTTCCTTACTTTGCAGATATCTCTATTAGGTATTCTCTCCATGTTTTCTTTTTACAACAGAGTAGTAGCTTAGTACCACACTCTCCTTTTTCCTGGTTCACATGAGTATTATCTTGTTCTTGGTTTTAAGAGGAACTTTCAATTTGGGGTCCTTGCCAATTTGTCATTCCTGAAGGAACCTCAGATTCAAGTTCCACCCAATAGTTTAAAACCCTGCCCTATTTTTCAATTGTATGTTTGGTTTTGCTTACCCAATGTTGTCGGGCAATAATTAGGTTTTTTTTATATTATAATTTTGTCTGATACTAAACAGGTCAAAGTTTTGTGTCTGTGGACATTCAAGTTGCAAATAACTTGATGTTATAGAGTTATCCGTAAAGTCACCCTGTCTTCACCCTGTCTTTGGGCCCTCCTTTCACCCCCGCTATCCCCTCTTTCAGTGGTATCCGCAAAGTAAAGACAATTTAATAAATCTCATTCGGAAAAAATTGCTGATACTCAGCATTTAATGCACAAGGTTCGAGACTAATTAGAGTAGTTGTACAGTGAGGAGCAGTGAAAATATATGTAGCAGCAGAGTGGAGGCGCTCTAATGAAGTTTAAATGTTTCAATTTCAAAATTTTCACTAAATCTTCATATTAAATAAAAGCTTTCAACATACTAGAACCCTGGTTTTTAAAAATCGGGAAATTTGCTAAATTACAATTGTTATTAGCAATCAAATTCTCATGTATATATTGTGGTTCTTTACTTTTAAAAGGAGCCTTTGGTTGTTTGAATTCTAAAAATAAATTTAAAACTATCTCCATTCTAGTTCTACATATCAATGGAATGGAATGAGGCAGTTCTGGTTTTGTTTTCACTTTTGAAAATTAGACATGGTTCCAATCTAGATCTTACTAACCAAACCTGAATTAGTGGTTAACTATCGATTAACCTATAATTTTATGATTTTTTCTCAAAATCATGTTTTTTTTAAGTAGGCAAGTTGATTTTTTTTTAAAAAAAAAATTGACAAGCTGAAGTTTATATTTAAATGTAATTAATTTTGATTAGTCATTGAACTCCATACCTACATAGTCCTTGGTTTTGATTTATTGTAATTTGTTGGATTTGGAGTGGGCTTCATCCAATGAACTTGCATTTGCATGGGTTCACAAATTGTCACCCACTTTGTAAGCTAGCAAAGTGGGGTTTCTTTTTTTTCTTTTTTTTAATTTATTTTTATAATGTTTTATGTAAGGTCAAGGAACCTTTGACAGTTCACAAATTTTCACCTTTCTAACTTTCATTGAAGTTCGAATTTGTGAAGCCTCTCAAGGAAATACTAAAGACCTTATTCTCTCTAGCATTTGTGAGTGTGTAATGTGTACGTGGAATCGGACATGATTTTTGAACTAGGCTCAAACTTACACTTGAAGAACCTAAAAATATAAATGATCTAGCATAACCAAGATTTTATTTTTATTTTTTAACTGCACAATATTGGTTTAAAGTAATGTTGAACAAGTATTTGATTTTTGAATTACCAAGTCAAGTTTGGGGTTTTAAATAATAATGACAAGAATTATGAGGGATTGATTTTTTGAGTTTGAATTTTTCAAAAAATTGTCAAGTTTTTGAAATCCATTGATTGTCAAGTATGAGGTTACGCCAAAGGTTTGGATTGTTTTGTACATAGATACGCTATTTAGGCCTTTGACAAAAACTTGAAAGTGCAACAATGCTTACAATAATTATAAAGTTTTTAATGTAAAAAATGAAAAATCTAACTATATTATTGATGGTAGAATGGTGAAGGAAACATGCTAGAAGGTGGTAGAAATGGCCCAATGGGATTGAAGTGAAATGCAAGTATTACAATTTGATCTTTTTCAAATATATGAAAATGAAGTCTTAATCATAGTATTTGTATTTGATCATTAATAAAAAAATATGATCACATGTACTATATGATCATATTGAAGTATGTTTTCTTATTAAATCTTGTATTTGATACTAGAATTTGATAATCTTCTATGAACTAAAATTCATTATTCAACAATTATTTTCACAAAGGAAACATAAAATCTAACTATATAATATCTAATGCATTCTTGATGTGTGATTTCAATCTATGTATTGTGATGTTTGAATGAACTCCCTTTGTATTATGTAAACTTGAATGGATTGACAAAAATCAATGTGCAAGATGGTTTGAAACAATGTCAATACAACCCCAGAGAAGTAAACTAGTTAGTCACTCCAATAAAAAATACATCCAAAGAAAAAAAATCCAAACAACCAAAGGACACTCCACCCAATCTCAAAATGAAAGTCACAATGATCTTCACTCAAGCTCTTAACAAGAATGTGAACAATTGACACAAAAATGCCTAATGCAAGCTAAATCTATACTATAATAATATGGATAATGACTAAAAGAAGTTGGAGAAGGAACATGAATGTTAGAGCTTGAATTATATGTGTGAGGGGATTGAACACCCCAACATAGGAAATTTGAAGCCACTTTGGTAGACAAAAAATGATGAGGGCAAAAAAAACATTAAAATTTGATTTCGTGAAGAAAGCTCACCACCCAACAAAGGACCTTCAAATGAAGGCTGCCCCCCAGCTCAAACAAAAAATAGAAAGTGCAAACCAAAATCTAGTGCAATCACTTTGATGCATCGTCCTTAATAAATCCAAATACACACCTATTAAACCTTGTATGCTCATACTAGAAGAAGGTGGAGAGGATAGGGAGGCCATATGTTGGGCCATGTCTTTGGCATAAGCAAGCAATGATAAACTTGGTGGGGGCTAGGGAAAAGGCTACTTTGGGCATAAAATAAAGCTTTCCTCTACCCCATCAAATGGAAACCTCTACAAATAAAATGAAACACACAAAAAATGAGTTTCAAATGGAAGTTATCCACACACAAACATAAACACAAAGAACATGAAATTAAACTTATTCACAATCAAGGTCAATTCTTGTTCTCTTCTCGAATGGCAAATCTAGGAGGACGTGGTTAAACACCATAGTTTCAACTTCAAGTTTCACCTTCTCCACAAGAGGTTTAAACACTTTTTATATACATCATGGTCTGGTTCCAACACAAGAACATGACGACCAAAGGACTGACAAGTACAAATGCAATTATCTAAGAAAATATGGACCATAAGCAAAGTGGGTGATTCCAAGAAGAGACATTGTGAAATAAACAAGTAAAATAAAAAAACAAACACTAACATGTGGAAGAATTCATACCAACAACCAAAGGTTCAAAAGGAGAGCAAGACTAGATAAAAATGAACAAGGTGGAAATGTGGATCTCCAAGCCTCCTTTGAATGGGACATTTGATTTAAACTTCTCCATGGTTTCCACGCTAGTGTGGTTATAGGGGATATCAACCTTTGTCAATGAGACACTAAAGTGAAAGCACATTATGATGGTCAAAGATTGTTGTCAAAAATATTACTTTTTGAAACTACATGTTTTGAATTTCTAACAAGTTAATATTAAAAGGGTTTTTTGCAAATGGTACTTGGAATAAGGTAGTTCAAAACCCAAAAATTAAGATTGTCACTTTGAAATCGATATTAAATGATTAAAAATATATTAGTGAGAAAACTATAATCATCACGATGTATTACAAAGTACAACTATACTTCAAAAACCATTCAAATGATTACCAAACTTGATGAAGTATTCAATCATATATTACATATGAGTTCATTATCCCATTTCAATTTTATATGAAAAGTTCCACTCATGTGATTTCATGAAATACATTTGGATGAGGTTTTTCATTCAAACAAGTGTAAACGTGTGAATATATAAAAGTTGTTGAGAAAACATTATCATTAGAAAGGTATTAAGAATTGTGTTGGAGGCTTTGTGTCAAGAATCCATTTTATATGTTCCACAAAATGCTAAATGAAATGAAAAAAAATTTGCCTCTAGAAAAATACAAATGTACCCCCAAAAATAACATTTTCATGCCCAAAATGTATCACCATAATGTGCTTTCACCCACTACACCTCACCATGTTGCAATGAAGTTCCTAAAATTTAGTTTTTGTTTATGGAACATCTTTAAATTAGGTGGAACATCTTTGAATTAGATGAAACCTAGTTCATGAACAAGAAAATTCATCTAACTTAGATTGTTCCATGAGCAACTAATGCAAAAAAAATTAACAAAAGTAGAAAAAAGGGCAACAATTGAAATCGTAAAAAAAGGAAGGAACTTTACCTTCTTCCCCTTTGTTTTGGAGCTCATGCAAGACAAAGTGTTGATACTCACTCACCTCGAATGCATTTCATATTCATTGTTTTCCAAAAAGGATCTAATCTCTTTGAGAACACAAAGGTCATCATCATGAAAAATTATGATAACACCATCATCATACAAGTATTTGTTCATAAAATCAAATATTCTATAAATGTAATTTTCCACTTGTTGGTTCTAATGGGGGACAAAGGAGGGAGGATCGGACACATGAAGGATCGGCAAATTAAAGGAATTTTAGCAACTATTAAATTGGGCATCCCGTATGGAGAATCTTGTAAAAGGGCACTTCCATTGATAAACATCTAGAAAATGAATTTGAAAACATTGCAAATATGAGGTGGTGTGATAAACAACCTTGGAAAGGACTTGCTAGAAGGCCTCATATTGAGGAGGCCATGAACCAAATGATTCATTGGCCTTCACAAAAGTTGGCCAAGAAAGCTGAAAATTTGATATAGATAACCCTAGGAAGATGCCAACTATGATGACCATAAGGTTTGAGTGAGGAGGTGGGACAAGGTGTCCAAAGTGTCATCTTCTAAAGCATGTTTAAGTCTCTTCCTATGTTGGACAATTGGTAATTTATTTGGTGGAAGCATTTATGAGGGTTATGGTGGGGGAGGACAAGGAACTATTGGTTTTTTCACAACATTATCCTTTGCATGTTGTGTGTTAGACCTAGACCCAACCAATCCAATGATAACTTTATCTTTTGTCATCTTTCTTTTCTTTTTACCACCCTAGCCTTACTTAGATCACCCTTCATACTAAAATCCATGGATTGGATCTTTTTCATGAAGCCCTCATCAAACTTCTCCTTCAATTGATGTTCAAATTTTGGCATACAATCATGAAGTGGGGAATATAAATACCAACTGCACTCCAAAAGGTGTTGAGAGGACTAGTCCTTTAAATGACTATTCCACAACATAATGTTTTCCATTTTCAAATCACACTAGATCTTTAAAAAGGTGAGGAGAGTTCGAATAGCCTACTAGGCTAGGAAAACATGAAAGAAGTACTTGCAATAAATTTTTTTTATTAAATTTGTTGATTCCAAGGTGATAATGAAAAATGTTGTAGGAATGGAATTTTATCATTTTTCATGCAAACAATAATGTGATTAAAAGCAAGGATACTTGCCTTTATACCACACACTTAAAGTCTCCTCATTGTCATATTTTCGATCCCACATTATGCTCTTCAAAATACCTCTCTTTTGCTTGAATTCTTGGAAAAATGTCATCTCCCATAATTCAAGCCTCTAGTGTTTTATGAAATCTTGGAAGTTCTACACCTCCATAGACTCAAAGACAAAGACCCCAAGGTCCTTCACTATGCCTTCAGAAAATTTAGAAACCTCCACTTTAAGTTGCAATGAAAAGATATGAGGATAGAACAAGAAATGTCATGAAGGAAAAAACCAAGAGAAGAAAAAAAAAAATACAATAGACATTTGAAGGATTCATAGTTTAAAATCAAAATAAAATACATGATACCAAAATGTGGGCTTGTGGACCCAATATTTTTCAAAAACAACATTTGACAAACCAACCTTGGTGGAACTTTTGTGCCTCTTTGATAATTGAGGACCGGTTCTAGTGCTTGAACCAATTCATTTTCTATCCATTTCTCACCTAGGTAGAAATGAAAATCTTTAATTTTTTGGTGAGCATCTTGAGATTCGAACTCATATCATAATGCCTACTCAAGAAATTTCGGCCCAAAACATGGGGTCACAAACATGAAGCCTCATGTGGAAAGGAGTCATGTGTTTTTTTTCACATTTTCCATGGCCTTAGTGTTTAATGAAATGAAGACATCAACCTCACACAAAAAAAGGTCAAAACATCTACATAATACATCTTATGGGTGGCATCCATTACCACAACAAGCCATCTTTAAAAATAGGAAAGACATGAGTGAAACAAGTTTGAAAGGTCCAAGAAATGAATTACATATTGAAAAAGGTTTTCAATTGATGACCCTATACATGCAATCAAAAATGCCTTATGTGAGGTTGCACCATGTCTTTTTTATCTTGTTATCACATTTTTTGAACTAATAATTGGGGATAATGTCCTTGATTTAATGTAGGGCTCTCATCCCAATGGATTGAATGTGGAAAAAGTCATGAACAAGAGATGGCTTGACATGATCCATCTTGATAGACCTATGAACAATTAAGTTAGTCTATTTAAATACATTTGGTAGGATGGAGAAAGGAATTTTGATGAAAGATGAAGAAAGGAATATAAGTTAAAATATTATCTCATTTATCGATGTCAGTCATAGTTGCGAATAGTTCCATGAGTCCATACTAATCCACTTGTAGTATTGAAAACAAAAGAGTTCATTGCAATGTGCAATGTGTCATTCCTCCTTAATTGAATGGATTTTGTTGACATAAGGATGTTCGGCTCGGAGGCAATGATTTTTGTCCCACACGTGAAACAATGTACCAAACAAATTTTTTAGGATATATCTAGATCTTCCTTCAAGAAGGCCTCAAAGCGAACATTTTTTTCCCACCAAAAAGGATTCCATGTATTATTATGGTGGGCTACTTCTTCCTCCTTGCCCTTCCAATTTGTCAAACAGACATAAAAGGCTTTCTTGCCTTTTTGGTTGCCCATCTTAAACACATGTTCCATTTTAAGCACATTTATTTTTAGTGCAACTTGCACAATCAACATGGATAGAAGGTGACAAAATGGGACATTCATCCTCATTTTGTTGTTGGGGAGGATTTTGTATTTCTCTAATAGTTCCCCGTTGTTCAACTTAATCTAGTGTTGGATACCCTCGATGGTCTTTTGATAGCTATTAACCCCTTAAAACAACATACATGGAATGATAGTTAAAAGATTAAGTGAAAGAATTCATGATATTACAATTCATGAATTAAAATCAAAATGTTGACAACAAATTGAAGATGATAATAGATTTAAAGAAATCAAAAACAAAATCTCATTTAACTGAAATGTATAAATAAGTCTATGTCAAAATATGGTCAATTCCATATGGTTGGCCTTAACCATAGGAAAGTTGGAGTGGTCCTTTCTATTAATCCACAATGAAAACAAAATATTTGGAATGAGACATTGTTTTAAATTGTCCATAAATTTAGTTCAATTCCAAAAAACTGCCTAGCCTTATTGCATCTTACTTTTACATAAGGACATTCCACTATAGTCGGTGCCAACCATAGAGGAGAGTAAAGGCTTGAAGGCCTAGGAATTAGCTTGGAAAAATGAATTTTTTTGTCTCATATTAGAGTCCTAGTGTAAACATCAAGATATGGATCCCCCCTATGGTTGATGTCGACCATAGGTGAAGAGGGGGTTATTCTCTTGTCCAAAGATTTTAGAATGAAAAACAATTTCAAAATCCATTTCAAGAAATGTTAGAACTCCACCCTAAACCTTGTATTTTTAACATGAATTTAAAGACTCTCCCTTATAATCAGTGCCAAGCATAGGTGAGGAAGGGTATACCCTTTTCAAGAATTTCCTAATGAAGAAATTTTTCAAAAATCATTTTCAAAAAATTCCACAACTCAACAATAAATCCATTATAATCAATGCCAACCATAGGGGAGGAAGGGGGATTCAATGCTTTGTACATCTCATGATGAAAACAACAACATTAAAAATTGAGAATTCCATTCCAAGAAATTCTAGACTTCAATTTAAAACTTTGGATTGTTCACATGATGTCAAAGACCTTCCCTTATAGTTGGTGTTGACCATAGGGGGAGGAAGGGGGGGTTATTCACTAAATTAAACATATCAATACACAATAAACAACTATGGAATTTCCAAATTCCATTGAAAGCAATTCCAAACCCAAATTTTCAACATTTCAAAAGATGATGATATCAAATAAAGGAGCCTCCCCTATACTCAATGCCAACCGCAGGGGAGGAAGGGGGTTATTCAATGTTTTGGACATTTCAATATTTTAAAACAACAATGGAGTTTCCAATTTTTATTAAGAAATAATTCTATAATTGTAACCTTAACATTATAATTTAACCAAAACAATATATTGTTATCAAAAAGAAGGGGAGGTTATTTTGACATGGTAATCTTTAACATTTTGAATGCAAATGCAACAAGGTTTATTGGAAATTTCTAAGGAGCAGAAAGGAGGTTACAATAAACATTATTACTAAACCTAAATCCTTCTAACCAAACAAACTTTATAATTCTAGCTCCATGGACCTCAAGGGATCAAACTTATCTTGACTTCCTTTCAAGGAGCCAACCGGTTGTTGATGAGTGTGGCAACTCATCATTCAACAACAAAAACCCCACAAAATGCCCCAACATCATCATGTAGTTTCATTCAGAAGTTGGATAAAAATTAAGAATAGAACGCGTAATTGTGACCGTCTAAACCTCATAGTATCCTCTTGTTCCAAAATCCCCAAAGTTCCCACTATATCACAGGTACTCTCTTTTCAGAATAAACCACATTACACATTCACATTAAAACCCCCTAAAAACTTAACATAGATGATGACTGCCACTACAATCGCTCTTGAAATCGCTAGACTTTTTCATCATTTCCTTTGATTTGATCCCTAAAAATGCAAACTTTAGACCTCCTATTCCCTTCCTAACATTCATGGTACAATGGAAAATCAGGTGCTAGGTTCAAGAGAAGAAAAATTCCAAAGAAACTTTTGTCCCCAACTGATTACTATCAAAATCCAAACAAACTCCATGCTTCATAACTAGAAGAGTCGGAACTTAGCTTCTCCCACACTCCCAAAAGTAAATTGCCTGCCTTCCTCCTCCTCAACTAACTTCATATAGTTTTTCTTCATCCACATCCTTTCGCTCCTTTGAAAGTTAGCACTAATCATTTCCAAGAATTGTGACTCACATTCCCCATAAAGATTGTCAATTGAACAACAAGGATTTTACTCCATCACCAAAACCAGCTCACCAAAGCCACTCCATTGAAAAACAACATTAAACATAATAACTTGCAAAACAACAAAACAAAGCCAAAAACAAAAAACAAGTAATTGGACTTTCAACGTCCTTGAAGCACAATAGTTTCGGCATCATTAGCCACAAATCTAAATGAAGGTTCTTGCTTTCATTCATACTCATCCACAAAAAATGTTGGACAATGTTTTAGGTCACAAGTGTCACCATTCCTTCCAAAAAAATCTATATCCTCATAGATCAAACATCAATATGTAAACAAATACAATTACAAATCCTTTTTTGACCATTCCCAACACTGCCTTTTGAAATATTTGAAAATGCATATTCTGCTACCATGGTCTTGTTCTTGAGATCCCTTCCCATCTTTGTAATCAATAAAAATGTAAGGTCCCTCCCAATTACTAAACAACGATCTCTTTTTCCTAGGTCTATGCATCTTGACCTTGCTATTTTCTACAAAACCTTCAAAGGTTTGAAGCCCATTTTTGGCAACATATACCTTTCTTTATTTCCTTTGAGCATGCTCCACATTCTCAAGTAGAGATTTGTGCACACTTGTAATTAGCTACATTTTAAGAATCATCTCATTTGCCATGACTTTGTAATTCAAGTGTCGTACAACATATATGTGGAATCCCATGTGCCTTTGGCATCGATTTTTACAACTTCACAAAATGTGTGTGAGCCTTTGGTGGAACCTTTAATTTCTTGCCCATCCATTGTCCTCCAAAGTGTGGCTAATAACCTCAAAGTCATGTTTCAAATATTTCATGTGTTGGTTGAATTGAGGTCCTTCAACCACAACATCAAATTGCAAATGTCCACTGCCTCCCTACAAGATTCAATGGAGACATTGTGTTTGTGTTTCATCCAAATCAACAACCCTTGGGGCATTCAAGACAAATACAAGGAATGGATAAGAAATTTGATGGTCATGTTTGGAATAAATGGAAAATGACAAACATTAAAAATAATTTCAAACTTGGTTTTAGGTCTATTCGATGTTTTGGGCATTTGAGATGTCGGAACAACATTTGCAAATAGTTCTTTAAGAAGGTGCTCGCAATGAGGTGGATTGGATGGGTGATTCATTGCAAGTTTTAGACGTAAGTGATTTCCTTTTTGTAGTTCATGTTTGCACAATTGCTCATAATTTATGTGGTGTTATTCCATTATATGTGCAAAGTTGCAAATGTTGGATGAATTATGTTGTCAATAAATAGGAAATTCTTTCAAGGGTAGCCATATACCTTGGCAACCATGATCACCTTGTCACAAATGGTCACTACAAGAAATCATGGTTTTTCCAAAGGTTCAACTTGATTAAAATGTCCACATTAACCAAAAGGATGTTCATTTTAATTAATGGCATCGAGCATGAAAGACACATGGTTTTTTTGGTTAGTTTTATTGACTAAAGTGACCATTTTGACCAAGTGTTAAATCATATATTTAGTCAAGAAGGACAAAGTTTTAAAATGGTCCATCGAGATGCCCATGGCCTAGTCAAATCAACCATACTAAATGGTCATGTTTAGTCGAATTGGCCATATTCATTTAGTTAGCTAACCTATTTGTTATGCCTACTAGGTTACCTACCTACCTATTTATATTTATTTATTTATCTACCTACATACCTACCTATAGTTTAGATAAGTAGGTATGTACATTTAAAAACATAGGTAGGTAGGCATGTGTACTTACTTATTTACTTAGTTAAGTACTTACTAACCTACTTATGAAAAAATTGAAATTCAAATGTTGTTATACACATTGACAAAACATTTCATGAAAATTCAAAGAAACATGCTAAATTATGCATTTGGTATCATATTGTTTTACAAAGTGGTGGGGTGGTTTGATGGTTAAGACATGGGTGTGGAGCCAAGGAGAGCAAGGTTCAACCCCTTTTGCCAACATATATTATGTGAAGTATGTATATTTGTATATTACCTTGTACATGTGTGTAAATGTATATGACTTAATTGGGTTGTGGATGGGTAGATAGGAAGCCATGGTGGGTAGGGGTAGGCAGATCATGGGTGGGTGGGTGGGTGGGTGGGTGGGCAGGTAGGTAGGTACTTACTATTTATTTATTATTTACATTTTTATATTTACAAATTAAACTATTTTTAAAATTAAATTTTATTGGTTGCCCAATTTTTTGTCCAATTTGACAAATCAAGTTGGATGTGTTCAAATCAATTTGTCTAATATGATTAAATGGTCAATTAATTGACCAAATGTTAAAATAACTAGTTTTTGGTTTAATATTCCAATTACATAAACCTTGATTTCTTGCAATGGGTGTGGATAAAGAATCCCTTCAAAAATCATGACACTAATCCAAGGCAAAGTTTTTTGTACATTGGTTGGAAATTTTTTGCCATTGTTTTTGCTACGACTAAAATGTTTTTGGCTAAACACTTGTTCAATGAATACAATGATGCTTTGATGGAATGTTTGAAAGGTGAGAAAATTTACCATGTGATGGACAAATTCCTTCCTTTGTGCTTGCCAAACATTTAGAATTTGATTACATCTTTTAAGCACAATTTGGGGATTAGAGGGTACATCAACAACATACTTTATTGAAGTCTAAAAGTCCTTATGACTTCATCCAAAATAGTTGCTTTCCTGGGAAATGTTTTTGACAAAAGTTTTTTAAAAAAAAAATGTATGTCCATGGAGAGGTGAATGGGGTGGATCTAGTGATGTGTATGTAGCCCAATGGCATTTTGCAAAATGGTTGGGTTAATTATGTTTGATCACATCAAATGTTTTGAAGGATGGACAACAATGGCATGCCATGTTTATGACCTTTTATATCGCAAAATTTTGACCAAATTACCATTTGCGACATGCAATTAGAAGACATGGGTGCTCAATCTGTGTTTTGGAGGAAGTTAAATGATGTTATGTTCAAGCACTATGGTATCAAACCCAATTTCAAATGCGTCATGGTGAATAGTGCACAAGCCAATTAGAATGTTGTGAAAATGAACTAGATCATTTATAATATTGGAGACCCTATTGTTAAGATGGTTGACAAGGAGAGGACTTGCTTATTTCATTGAACTCAATCATTAGATAGACATATAAAGCAATTTATCACCCTTGATTCCAAGAATAACACAAGGTTTTATGTTTTGAATATAAAACTTCTAAATATTTGGAAGAAGTAAATCTTAGGTATGTTGGAATTTAGTGTTGGTGGTACTCATATGGGGTTGCAATTGCAAACAAAGTTCATGAGCTTGGTAACTAGTTGAACTTTTAACATGGGAAGGAAATTCATGGGAAGTTAAGTAATGGGAAGGAAATTCATGCTAGACATGTAAGACTTATATTTAGTAATTTTATTTCACTTCACCATATCCTTTCATTGTGGGAAAATGTCAAATTTGCATTATATGTTTTATCATAAATCTTTGATCATTTTCCAAAAGTTTAGCAAGGATGAATTTATAGACGTGTCAACTTGTAATTTGTTAGAGACGATCCATGACATTTGGGTCCAACAGTCCAAGAATAAATTGTTGTTCGTATGTTTCAACCTTCAATGATTACACATGAACATTCCAGTAGAACATGTTGTATAGACACTAATTATAGGGTGGTTAGTTAGCCAAGGTTTGGATAGGAATGAATATTGTTTACGAAGAGTGAATCAATTTGAGGACCCAATGCAAATGGTAATAGTGATTGCCATGTATAGGGTAAACTCTAAATTTACACAATGCAAATTACACTTGGAAGTTGAAGAGGTTTTTGGATCCATGAATTGAAGGTCAAGCTTTACCCTTAGGTCTAAAGGGGATTCACACATGCATGACTATGTTAACTTTTTTTGTCCATGAGTGGACAAGATTTCAACTCAAGATAATTGTAGTTTAAAACTTCATGTTGGTGATTATAGTGGTGTTTTTCAAGGTGAGCCTGTAGTTTTGACGCATCAAGGCTTCAAATTGCAAGAAAGTTAATGGGGTTGGTGATTAAAGAATTGAATGGTGCTGCCCATAGTCCAATGTTCATTGCTTTGCATCACAAATTTAGCATGTGACGAATTAATAATGAAAATTGTGCAAAGTTCATCCTTTCATAGGTTCATACATTTTACATATGAATATCATGTGTTGAAAACACATTCAACACATAGATAAATGTGTTAATGGATGAAGTACGAACCTATGAACAAATAATGTCACATGAATTTTGCATCTTCCAATAAATTTGTGTGTCAAATGTGTTTTCAATGCACAATATTAATGCTTGAAACATATAAATTATGAATGAATGAATTTTGCACAATTTCCATTACTAAATCATGCGATGCTAAGTTTGTGATGTGCATTGTGAACAAATATTAAATTTTTTTGTGAAACCAAAATCATTTCAAAGAAATCAAACCTACTTGCATACCTACTCCATGATATGATGGCTTGTGATGTGATTTCAAAGGCTTTAAAACAATCAAACACAAGTTCTGGATTTGTTCTCATGATTTGATTCATTGTGTTAGAGGCATTGGAAAAAAATAATGGATAGGCCTTTGTGCCTTTTGACTTGCTTGTGCAAGTAAGGATTGATTTGGTTAAAAATGAGGTGAAAACACTAGAGGAAACTGGATTTTTTCTATGGAGCAGTGAAGATGTGCCTTTCAAATGTTCTTTGGGACCTTTAGTTCTACCTTGATTAATCGTCATGAAATCAAATCCAAAGAAAGGTCCTTTGGATCTAGATGCTTGGCCAAAAGTTCATAATGGAAAAACTATTAAGTGACTTGTTTCCAAGTTTTCAAGCCAACATAAAACCTATGGGAAGTAGCTCATACTCTAAATGTTGTGATTTCTTCACTCATGGAGGTTATTGCACTAAGGTATGAATAGATTTACAATATCATTTTATGTGGGTTCCCACCCATAAAATAGTATGATGTGAACATTGGAAATTACTCAGCTTGCACCTACATGGACTTCACCAACATGACAGCAAGTTCATTTGGCGGACAGGGTAAATGGGTGCATTGTAAGCATCTTTATCAAAATTTATAAGATGTATTGTATTGTGGATAGACGAAATATTTCATTTATTTTCTGTTGGAGCTAGAATGAAGTTCAACATTTGATAAGTTGTGCTAGGTTATATTTCATAATAGGTTTGTCATGCAAGGTCCATGTTGGCTAATATGTATTGATGAGATTTATGATAGTGTATGGTCAAATTGTGAAATGACAATAATTTTTTTAATCAATTTGCAAAGTTTTGAACTTACTAAATAAAAAAGATATTTATTGTATGTGCAAGTGGACAATACATTTGATATACATATTTCTCAAGTCTACCTAATCAAATTTGCCTTTGAGCTAAATTGTCCTACACACCTAGGTTTAAGTGCATGGAAAGAAAATCAATCATGATTCCAACTTTTCAAATAATTACTTTTCACATTTTCCTCACAAAGTTTCACTTATTCCCTAAACCCATTTTCTAACAAAAGGATTATTCTATCACGTGTTTTTAATATACAAAGAATATTCCATCTAGATGGAAAGAATATTTTAAATATATATTGAAATATTCTATTTGCTCACATGCTTCCGTGCTCATGCTCACCCGTTCAATGAATAACATCATTGGTGAAAATCTTGTGACTAAAGGATAACTTATTAAAAAGTTGTTATAAGTTTAGAAGCCATAGCCATGCCATTGGTTTCATTAACTTCAAACAACCCAATGGTAACATGTTTGACCTCCCTGTTGTTGGATATAAAATTAATGACAACAATGAACATGTCATGCATCGCCCTCCAACATCCATAAATCAAAAGTGCAAGTGATTGATAAACATAAATGTAATCCCCAATTGCACATAGGTGACCATTGTTTTCTACACCAATGCAAGCATAACCTTTTACACAAAAACTTTTCAGCTTGGGAACACGACCCTTAGGCATAACTTGAACACCAATCTTTGGAGCCAAATGAATTCAATTGTCCTCATATGCAAAAACCCTTTAATCACCGATAACATGACATCCTCTAAAAAAACAAATTTGGGTTTCATGGTCCTTTTTGAATTGATTAGTTGCTAACTTTAATTGGCTCAGGATCTATGGATCACTTGGGCAATTTCATATGCATGAATTAACCCATTGTGTTCAACGTCAACATGTTTTTTCATGGTTATTATGTCGGTGGACTTGATGCACATGGTTAAGATTTGAAAACCAACAATGTCATTGTGATAGATCATACAACACATGATTTAGTTCTAAGAAAGGCTGATGGGTTGTTGTTATTCACCTCAAAAAAAAACCTGTGTTGGAGAATTGTGGTAGTGAGGCATCCAAGCCACATCCTTGCTTTTGCAAATTCCTCATGTGCACTTTAGTTATGTAAGATTCATCAACAACAATTGTTTCCTCCTTAGGAGCTTCAGTAAATTCAGAAGCAAGAACCTCTAAAAGTCCCTCTTCTAGCTCCTCAAACCTTTCCACATCTTCTAATAATCCCATACATTTTACATTTTACATCCACAATTTTATATGGCTTTACAAGCCCCCAAACTTTCTACATGGGCAATGTAAGTGTAAAAGAAGAAATGGAGAACAAACCCGAGTTACACATACATACCCAACACTGGTTAAAACCAAACCCTCCTCGAACTTTTGAGGAAAAACAGAACCGTGGGTATGAGGCAGGGGTAAGTACTTTGGTCTCATTTTTTCCAGGTCTGAGGTGGGGGGCAGGTTTATATAACAATTTTGCTTCCAACTGTTATAAACTTATATACTCAGGTTGATACCCAACAGGGGTTTTGATGGCAAATCAAATACCTGCCCCCCACACTGGTTAAAATCTAATTTTCCAAAATACATAGTACTATAAAAGCAATATATATTGAAATATATCAAAATAAATGAAATTAGATTTCCAAATACATGGTAATAAAAGCAAAAAAATAAAAAATAAATAAAAAATAAAAATAAAAATGTAAATTTGGAGAAATTGGGGAACCTAGTCAATAACTGAGGGTACGGTAATTCCTACGTGGCTCCATACCCCTCATTGATCAAAGGTAGCCAATAATTTACGGTCTTGTAGTAAAGTACGTTCTCAACCCCTCAGCTCTGATCCGTAAAAGGATCGGTGAAAAAGGTAAAGAAGTAAAAGACGTGAAAAGGCAAAAGGCAGTGTGGGGGATGTGATTTTACCCTTCACCAACCACCCAGCCAATCATCGAGACCGGTCGTAGCCGGTCACGTGGACGGACCAGGAGTCCCGAGGCTGAGCGTGTAGACCGGCGGTGCCGGTAACGGATCAAGGTTTCTACTACGGAGTCCGGAACCGTGATTTAATTAATTTTCCACAATTTGTTTTTGTCGTTTTCTGTAACAAGGAAAAAATTCTGGGAAAATGGGTTTTTTCTAAGTGTAAAAATTGGATTAATTTTGGAAATTTTTTGGAAGAATTCACCAAAATTTTGGGATATTAAAAATTTGAAAAAGAAAAAGAAAAATCCTACTATATAAGATGGGCATATAACCCTCCTTTCTATTAAAGAAAAATAATAATCCCACCCAAAAAAAGGGAAATAAAAAAAGCTACAAAAGGCAGGTGTGATTTTTTATTTTTATTTTCCCCCCAATTTTCTGATATCGAAAAATTGATGAGTTTTTCTTCCAAAAAATCAGCACAAATAAAAAAACTTACACTACTATCAAGTACAAAATTTTGCCATATTTTGGGTCAAAAGAATGACCCAAAAATTTGTCCCCCAAAAAAAACACTGGTACCACAAGCATTCAAGACCACCCCATTATAACTCAAACATAAGTGATTTATGAACAATTCCCACATTGAGAAAATATATATGAACTTTGAACTTGCAAATGAGAAGTGGAGATGGCCGGAAGCCAAATTCCCAAAATTTCCCCTCAAATAGAATGTCAGTTGTTGTAGATTTGTGAAATTATTTCGTCGGAAAAAACTGAGTGCTCCACTTTCACGGTCCCACAATGGTGTAAATATTGGTACTATATTCCTATATGTCGTAATATTCACGGTAATTGGTGTGGGGACTTTCTCATTTTCTCGAACTTGTTTCCTCAACCCAAAGTTTCTTGTGTGTGTGTGTGTGCGCAATTTCCTTCCTTCTCGGGTTTTCTTCGACCCAATGTTCCCGGGTGCTCCATTTCTCACACTCCACCACCGCACATTGCGCATTCTCAATGATTAGTAGGGGATGACTTGTCGAAAAAGCGAACCCCCCCCCTTCCCCCCATCAATCACATTTGTTCGTATTTGACAATTTGCCTCTCAATAACACATTCCCAAATTTTTTTTTGGAAATTAAAAAAATCCCAGTAATTAGCCAAATTAGTGAAATTTACATGAGGAAAACACAATGATTCCTCCAAAAAAATTTCCCAAATTTTTTTTGTAGAGAAGACGACCAATAAAAATAAAATAAAATTGTCAGAACAAATAATTGATTGTGACATATAACATTATTTAAAAACTCCCATTTTCAAGCATTCTTTTAAAACCACATTAATTAATGACAAGGTATTATTTTCTTCAATTTTTTTGATATTTAACAAAATTTTGGAAATTTCTAAAAATCCCAGTAATTAGCCAAATTAGTGAAATTTACACCAGGAAAACACAATGATTTCTCCAAAATTTTTTTCCCAAATTCTTTGTAGAGAAGACGACCAACAAAAATAAAAATAAAATTGTTGGAACAAAATAATTGATTGTGACATATACTGCACACAAGGGATGAGGGTCCCATGAGGAGGCCTAATGAGTTAGTTTCCAAGAAATAATGCTGCCTTGTGTCAGCTGGGCTGTGTTAGTGGTTAGCATGATGTAAGGCATTTTGGCAGCCAGACAACAAACAGGTTTCAAGTTCGAAACCCGCCCCAGAAAATCACCAACAAATTATCAGTCCCCAGATGCTAGGTTCCACCATCTGCCGACAGGCTAGCTAGCTAGCATGTAGGCCTCGGGGCTATGTATATGTATATCAATATAGGTTGCTGAAACTTGAAAAAAAAAGGGTTTACACAATTTCCCACTACTTTTGGTGTAAAATTTTCCCTTCATCTCTTCTTTAACAAAAAAATTCTCACTATTTTTTCTTTAAATATATTTCCCACTATTTTTGGTGTAAAATTTTCCCTTCATTTCTTCTTTAGCAAAAAAATTCTCACTATTTTTTCTTTAAAAATATATCCCACTATTTTTGGTGTAAAATTTTCCCTTTATTTTTTCTTTAAATTTTTTCCCTTTTATTTGTGGTGTTTATTATTTGGGACAACTTGGAAGGGGGAAGTGGGGGCATTGCCCGCCCTGCCCTCCTGACACTGGAGGTCATCTTACATTTCTGGGCAGGCTCTTACAATTTTTGTATGGGCTTACCAATTTTTTCTTTGTATGATGAATAGTAGCTGACACTGTCATTACACATGGTGATAAGGAGGCCACTATCCCTCTTAATTATGAATCTTACACCTACTTATAGGCATAAGATCCTTCTTACACCTAAATAGTAGGTATAAGATCCGTCTTACCCCTATTGCCTTGTGATCTACATATGTTTAAGCATATGATACGGTGATACTGGTGTTGGTTGGGTGGCTCTTTTGATTCTGGACCAAAACCCGGGCAGAATGGGTAGGTAGATAGATAGGTATATATATATATATATATATATATATATAGGCATATAATAATAATCAGATGGAGGTCAAAATTTGAAAAAACTGGACATTTTATAATTGTATGATTGCTTGGAAATTTAATAAATGCAACCGATAATTTTAAAAATGCCCAAGCCAAGCCAAGCCAAGCCAAAACTAAAAAAAAAAAAGACCCCCAAGTCACCTAACTCACTCACCCACTTCCATTCATACCTATCTTAAAAAACAAACAAAAGAAAGAAGAAAGAAGAAAGAGGAGGCCATTCTTCTCTTTGTTCTTCACATAGGTACCTAGTAGGTACCTACATAATAGGTACACCAAACTCATTTGAAGCATTCTGATTACTGTGGGTCCCACCATACCTACAGGCTAGCTGTCCAAAAGCGGGTGAGAGAAAGTACCCGGCCCGTCCGCCCGTCCGCCCGCCCGCCCGTGCTCGCGCGCGCTCGCCCGCCCACCCGTGTCCCCCGCGACGATGCTATATATTCCTGCTCTCACTCTTGCTCTTCTCTTTCGCATCGTGATTCGTGCTACCATTTTGTAGCTGCATTGTTGCATCCTTTGGTACAATCCTCTTCTTCTTCTTCTTCTCATCCCCCTCCCGTTTTTTTTTTTTTTTCCTTCTTGTTTTTGGTTTTTTTTCGGAGGAATCCGCTTTTTTCAGTCTTTTGTTTTCTGGTTGCCACTGTTGCGGAAGCGCTGCTGCTTGCTTGCTGCTGCCTGTTGCTGCGCTTTGTAATTGTTGCTTTATTTTGAGTTTCTGGTCCAGTTGTAAACCAGCTGGAGATGATATAGTTGCTTTGTATTGGCCCCCTCTTTTTTTTTCTCGTCCTCTTCTTCTACTTCATAGTTTTGAAGACAAATTTTTCTGTGAAACGTTTTTGAGGGGGAGAGACGCATACACAGTTGCTTGGCTTTCTTTTTTCTTTCTTTCTTTCTTGCTGCATCAATGTCACCTATCATTCTACATTTTCTTTTAGACGTGCACATCTAGACCAGACCTTGAAGCTGGGGACATCAGAACTGGGGAGATCCCCAGCTTCCTTCTGCCATTCAGGAATGCCGAGATCACACAGTAGAATAGCTCACCACTTCCTCTTCAAATTTGCATAGATGAAGAAGGTGCAATAGACACTGCTCTCTGTTCTCTGCAGTTTTCTCGTCAGCTCAATCTTCTCCTAGAAGAAAGAACAAGCGTACAAAAACCTAGAGGCCCATATCAACAAAAAAGATTGTGAGCAGGTGGGTGGGTGATCAGCTTGAATCGAGAGAGAGAGAGATGTTCAACTTGAGCTCCCTGGCGATGGAAGCCGCACCAGAGGCAGCTGGTTTGGGAAGGACACCACATGCAGCAGATCATGGGTACTGCTATGGTCCTGCAGCATCAGACAATGACATCGACTATGTGAAGCTGCTGGATTTGAGAAGGAACATGCATCCAATTGAGACCAACAGGTCACTTGATGAGAGATCCCTTAGCGACATCATCTCGGCGAATCTGCATTCTAGTCCTCGCCTCATGAGGCCACTGGAGACTGTGAAAAGCTCCGAATGCTTGGAAGCTTTGCTGTCTCCCAGCATGCGGTCCTCTGTGGTTTGCACTCCGATAGATCGCCACAACTTTGAGCCACATCTTATGATTGGCGATGCGTGGGATGCGCTCCGAAGATCAATTGTGTTCTTCCGAAACCAACCTGTAGGCACCATTGCTGCCATGGATCCAACCGAGGACTCCCTCAATTACAATCAGGTACTGCAATGATGATGAATCATCCTTCCTTCCCACTCTTCTTCTTCTTCTTCTTCTTCCCCTCCTTTGTTGCTGAACACAGTACTTTTGAAGTTGATATCATTTGTGGTTCTGCAATCCATCATCAACAAAGGGGATGTCTAATGGAGTTATCTATGATCCGAACACACTGAACCTAGAGCATGGCTTGAAGCTATTCAAGACAAATGGTGGTGCTGTAATCTGCACCTCTGTTTTGCCTCTAGGGTTTTGTTTTCACAAGGAAGACGACCATGAGTAAAACCATGGACTATCAAGGAGAAGAAGTCCATATTCCTAGTTCTGATTCAGCTCACACAATTTCATTAGAGCTCTTTGATTCTGCCATGAGGTTGTTCTTGGTTCATACCTCAAGGAAGGGGAGGACTCAAGGAACTCATTAGGTCATGCATTTGGTGATTGAGATTGACATGGTATGTATGTATGCTCACACAAGGGTTCCTTTTTCCCCAACCTAAGATCTCTCAGTAGTATATTTCCTTGTCAAATGCTGAACCCTCCATCAACTTCTGAAGAAGACTAGGCTCTTCCTTACTTGCTGCATGATAGTGCAGAGATGTGTTTTCAGCATGTAAATGTATCAGCTTTACTACATACACTCCATGGTTTCTTGAAGGTCACATGTGACAGCTTTCAGAGATAGGTCAATTGTTGTGTGTAAAGATTGATTTGCTTGTGGCAGCATGGTCTTCTCTATTGTGAGTGTTTTTAAGTACAGGTCCCTCTGAAATCTGGTTACCAACCTTTTCTATGTCTTGTCGGTAAGGGATTGTGGTCTGCTCAGTGCCTTTGTGTGAACATGGAGTTGTTGCTAACCCCTTGTCTTTTTTTTCAATGTTGAACCCAAGCAGGTCTTTGTGAGAGATTTTGTGCCGAGTGCACTGGCTTTTCTGATGAATGGGGAGCCAGACATTGTGAAGAACTTTTTGCTCAAGACTTTACAACTTCAGGCTATTGAGAAACGAATTGATTGTTTTACACTTGGTGAGGGTGTTATGCCTGCCAGTTTCAAGGTAAATTCTCAGGAACTGAAAGCATGCAAGTCCTTGAATGAAATGCAGGGGCTACCAAATATCATATTCATTTTCCGAGTTCCAGTAATGGGGTTCTGGGTCTCTCTCAGTTCCAAGTGAGTCCATCCTTGGTTCATGTGTGGCATATTCTTTTTGACTATGAGCATTTTGTGACATCAAGATCTGATCAGAAGGTTTACAGTCAAAAGTAGAAAGTGAGAATGCTGTTGAACCAACTGCTGGTTTTAAATTTCCTTTTTTTTCTTTGTTGCTGCTTCTGTCAGGTCCTTCATGATCCTGTCCGTAAGACAGACACAATGATAGCAGATTTTGGTGAGAGTGCAATTGGTAGAGTGGCACCTGTTGATTCTGGATTCTGGTGGATCATTCTTCTCCGGGCATATGTGAAGTCTACTGGGGACCATAGCCTCGCGGACAAGCCAGATTGCCAAAGAGGCATGCGCCTTATTTTGACTCTCTGCCTCTCTGATGGCTTTGATACTTTCCCCACACTTCTGTGTGCAGATGGATGCTGCATGATTGATCGTCGCATGGTAAGTCATCACGCCTGGACAATGTTTCTCCTATGAATGATTCCAGTTGTGCAGGAGCTTAAACTAAGGTTCAAAGGATGAATCTAGGCTAAGTTCCTGACTATTTGCAGCATTTTGCTTCTTGTGTTATTTCTCTAGATATGAGCATTGGGTTTGGTGGAGACTTTGTTGTCCTTTCTACAAGTAGATGTCTTTCCTAAATCTGATATGAACCCATGGTACTGCACTACGTAAATGACAGGGCATTTATGGGTATCCCATTGAGATTCAGTCGTTATTCTTTATGGCCCTTCGCTCTGCTAAATTTTTACTCAAGCCAGAAGGAGAGGGAAAGGAGTTTCTAGAGCGAATTGATAAGCGGCTCCAAGCACTTAGCTTTCACATACGGGAGTATTTTTGGCTAGACCACACCCAGCTCAACAACATCTACCGCTATAAAACTGAAGAGTACTCCCACACTGCAGTGAACAAATTCAATGTAATTCCCGATTCTATTCCAGATTGGATATTTGATTTCTTGCCGATGAATGGTGGTTACTTCATAGGGAATGTGAGCCCTGCTCGTATGGACTTTCGGTGGTTTGCAATTGGCAATTGCATGGCGATTCTCTCCTCCCTTGCAACCCCAGACCAGGCTTCAGCTATCATGGACCTATTTGAAGAGCGGTGGGAGGAGCTTGTAGGCGACATGCCTTTGAAGGCATCTTACCCTGCATTGGAGGGGAAAGAATGGCAAATTGTGACTGGTTGTGACCCCAAGAACACCCGATGGAGTTACCACAACGGTGGATCATGGCCAGGTAATGATTCAGATTCCCCTGATTTCCAAAACTAGGGTCACTCTGGAGCACTTCCTTTAGTACCTATACATACATATGGAATTTAGTCAATTAGTTAAAGGCCCAAAATGGTTCCCTGTCTGGGTATGCAATGCAGGCTATGTTGTCTTTAGCAAATTTTACTCAAATTGTTGTAGATTGTATCTGCTGCTGTACTGTTGGTTTTTGACAATAGAGAAGTCTTTACTTTCTGATAAGCTGTGGCACCCCTTGCTCACTATGGTTTTGTTGTCTATTGCAGTTATTTTATGGATGTTGACTGCAGCGTGTATAAAGTCTGGAAGGCCACAAATTGCAAGAAAAGCGATTGAGCAGGTAGAGAAACGGCTGTCTAAAGATGGGTGGCCAGAATATTATGATGGCAAGGCTGGACGATATGTAGGCAAGCAGGCACGCAAGTTTCAGACATGGTCCATAGCTGGGTACTTGGTTGCAAAGATGATGTTGGAAGACCCTTCAAATTTAGGGTTAATTGCATTGGAAGAAGATAAGAAAATGAAGCCTGCTCTTACTAGATCTGCTTCATGGACTGCTTAAGTATTTTTTAGAACAGCGCATGCATAACCCATCCCCACTTTGTATAAGAACCCCACAACAATAAATTGTGCATAGATTTCATTTACCCCAAGAATAGATCGGTGAGGCCAGCCTGCCAGGAGCATAAGGAAAAGGAGAACTTTTCTTACATTGCTATTTTTTTCGCACCTCTACTTGATGGTGGTGGTGGGGAGTAATACATGGACATATAACATGGACCCAATGGGCATTCAGGGGGGAGAGGGGAGGGGGGGAGAGTTGAAGATGGAAAGTGGGAATGACCTTGTTCAACAGTACTTCTGTCTTATCAGCAAGTATGATGACAGTTCAGGTGGCCGCTTATTGCATCCTTGCACACAAGGAAAGAATGAGAGAAAATCTATATGTCAGGATGCTGTCATGCATCTAGTCGAAAAGAAAAAAGGTGCAGTGAGGGTAAAAGGGCAAGATGCAGAAATTATCTAGTCTCAAGCATTCTCCCTCTCAAGGTGGCTTATGTGGATAATTTTTTAAATTCAGAATTCCCCATAAATTTTTAGGGGAAAATGAAAAGCATGACATTCCAGTTTTACACAACTCTTTTGCAGCTTTGAATTCAAGCTTTTTTTTGCTTTAAGGCATTAGAATTGGTTGCTTTCCCCTATGATATGTACCCATGACTTCTTTGGGAATGGAGTGAAACTATAGGTACCAGAAGAAACTTGCTCTGTTGTGAATGGCAATTTTTTGTTGTTGGAGTTGCACTGGATAGATAAGAGTTGCAGGCTGCCACTGACACTTGTCAGCAGCCCTCTCCAAACTCCAAACCCACTCTAACAGCTGACTCAAAGAAGCAAATACATGAAAACAGTAATGTAGAATAGCAAAGGTCTGCTTAGAAAGTAGGTTCTAAATATAAATGACTTGATTCTTATCTCACCCAAAAGCCTCATGATGGACATAACTAGAGCTTGAATGCAAAAACCCAATTACTTGTTCCAGTATCCTACCCTTCATGTGTAGTAAGTTGTGACCAAGTTCTTCTCTTCAGTGACTTCTACATATATGTCTACAGAATCACCATTTTTTCTGAAATTATCAAGCTGCAAAGTTCCCCAACTCCAAACAACAGCAAATTAGTAAGATTTAACATTGAAATCTGAGGGACCTGAGAGGAGGAGATTGCATGAAGAAGGTGCATGCATGCTCTAATGTAAAATTTGTGATTATACTTTCATTTGTGAGAGCTTTAATACTTGCTGAGGTATATTTGTGACTGAAGTGCTTGCATCTTGCTGAGGTTTTGCAATTTGTGATTATCCTTTCACATTCACTTTCTGCTCTTGTAGTCACCAATCCCTCTGCCATGCCCAATTCCTCTACTGATTTACCAAGCCCCTCCACCATTTGTCCATCATCCTCATTGATGTCTGTCTGCTGCAGTTCTTGCAACTCTGAAGGGTAAGACTGTCATGAGCCTTGCTAAAAACACACCCACAACCGAAGCATCTTTTGTATATCCCATGTCAGATCCTGGTCCTAGTGAACACAGCAAGAAGCCTAAGATATGCTAATGGGAGATAATCATGGTTTTTCAAGATTGATGGGGGCTTCAAGGTTCCACTGGGCTAAGCCAGTTTGTGGGAAAGATGGGAAAATGAAAATGGCAAGAGTGCCATGCTTGCTGAATACACCCCCACAACAGAAGCATCTTTTGTAGATCCCTTGTCAGAACCTGGTCCTAGTGAACCCAGGAAGAAGAAGCCTAAGAGATGTGAATGGGAGATAAACATGGTTTTTCAAGATTGACGGGCTTCAAGGTTCCACTGGGCTAAGCCAGTTTGTGGGAAAGATTGGAAAATGAAAATGGCAAGAGTGTCATGCTTGCTGAATACACCCCCAGAACCCGAAGCATCTTTTGTAGATCCCATGTCAGAACCTGGTCCTAGTGAACCCAAGAAGAAGAAGCCTAAGAGATGCGAGTAGGAGATTAAATTTTTTTTTCTCGCAATCATGTAGACTGTCACTCAAATCATCCTCAAAGTACTTTTATCAGACTTATTTTTTGTTTTCTTCATGCAGCAGAACATGATGTCTGTTTGTCTGTCTGTCTGTGATGGAGACTAGACACTCTAGGCCCTCTAGTCTCCATCACACTAATGCGTGAGGAAAATTGAGGGAGTGACAGGAAGAGCAGCAGCTTCTTGTGCACAGCACATGAGGGGCTGCCTACAGTTCAAAAACTACTCACATGAGTACCTTGAGTACCTGCAAAGCGGCTTTTTCTACTTGGTCCAAGAAGCAATGAGAAAATTCCAGCGGGTTTTTGCCCTTTTTTTATTGCAAGCTCACAATCTCAGGAAATTGTGAAATCATTGAGCAGGTTGAACTACATAAGGTTTAACAAAAGAATCAAATTGAACTAGTTGTGGGTGATGGAGTGTACATAATCTTCTTCACACATATCCATTTGAGCGCCAGGATTGAACATTTCTGTAGAGCTTGTTTGACACTAATCACTGGAATCATAGATTGCAAAAAGCATGACCATGTACATGTCCCATCCAACTTTGAAAGACCTGAGCTCACCTTCTTGTTGCCTGAATCACATATTATTACCTCCACAAATTCAAACTTGTGTCCTCAGTTGAGTCTCAAGCATCTTATGACAAACCTGGGCTTGAGATTTGAAGGCAAAGAGCACAATCCTGCCGGTTATTGATCCAGTCTCTAGAATTATTTTTGTCAAGATTGCCCTCAAATTTCCACCAGGGCTATTAGATTAACCTACATGAACCCACTGGGCCTGGCTTGGAATGCCATTTGACACAGCAAAAAGCATGTAGTAAGCTGAGGGTGCAATCACAGAACTGGGTGGTGCTGTAGTAGCCACTGTATATGTACCCCCTCCCACAGCAGCTGGGGCTGCAGTCTCAAGCTGTAACAGCCTTTGCCCCTGCACAAAAAACACCAATTCCAATTAACAAAAAGGATTTTGTACAAGCATTGATCAGCCCAAGGATGAGATTGAATGCAGTTTTTGGAAGATCCAGTAGATGGTGTTCAAAGAACCTGATCAGGAGACCTACAGCTTTTTGAAGACCATGGAAGCTTGCAAGAGCAGTTTGATCATGTAAAACCGAAGGTCAATTCAATGGGACAAGTGTAGTGCAGGATCTTCTTGTGCAGGATACACATTGTGTAGAAGATGAGCTATACCTGGGCGAAGGAGTGAGTCGAATACGGAGCGCTCAGCAGATTCAGATCAATAAATTTGGGATTACCGTTATTGATTGTGGCTGTGAAGGCTGCACCATAGGCCAATTCTCCCGGAGCGTTGGCGATCGCCGGCGCACCGGCCGCGAGGTAAGGTGGTGAGAATCTCTCGATTCTCAACTCCGTGGGTAGATATCCAGTCAAGGTGTAGAATTGGTGCGTGTTACTGCCGGCAATCAGCACGCTTGCGTCGGGCAAGACGTTAGCGGTAGAGTGGTAGACGCGAGGAATGTCGGTGGCCGTCAAGGTCTGGAAGCGAGTGCCTGGGGCGCCATTGGGATTGTACAACACGGGTGTTGTCACGGGGTTCTGCGCATTTCCCCATCCTTGTGCACCATTGGCAGCTCCGTTGACGATGAGCACGTTGCGGTCAGGTAAGAGCAACATGTCGCCCATGTTGCGTCTCAAGGGCATGTTCTCAAGTGCCCATCCCGGATTTGCGTCCAAAGGCGCAATTCGTCCGCATGATTGGGTAGCCGGGATGGCGGCTCCAGGGTTCAGGAATGCACCGTAAGTGGCTCCGCCACAAACAAGAATCTCTGCATCTGTCCAGCCATTGAACCCGGACAATGGCAACAGGACCGAGCTCCCAGCCGACGGATAGTTTCTCGGGCCCCCAGGTAGGGTGGGGAGATTGGCGGCGACGGTGTTGGTTTGCCAGTCGTAGAGCATGGAATCCTGATTAGCAAAGATGAAGAGCTGGTTGTTGGGCAGCAAATGCACGTAAGGGTACAAGTTGTCGTTCTGAGCATCGTTTGCCTGCAACCAACCACACACCCACCCCCCAATGTGAGAAGATAACTCAGAGATTTCCCACATTCAAGCACACACTGGGGGAGTTGTGCCAAAACTTTCTTGTTGATCAATCTGATCCGAATGAATTCAAGAGAACTTCAGAGAAAAACAGGGGTTACGCCTAGTGCGACACGAATCTCTCTCAACTGCAGAGGATCGGAGAGTGTTAAGAAGATCATGTTACATCTGCAATCGAGAGGAACGCAGAGGATCGGAGAGTGTTAAGAAGATCATGTTACATCTGCAATCAAGAGGAACGCAGAGGATCGGAGAGTGTTAGAAGATCATGTTACATCTGCAATCAAAGGAACATAGGTAGTGCCTCGGCCGTTGGCTGGCACATACTCCACAGTCGCAATTCCGCGTCCGCCGACGACGATTTGGGTCCCATCCGGCAATTGTGCGTTGGTGGCGTACCACCGTCCGTTCTGCAACGGGACGTCGGTCTCTAGCCAGTTGCAATCACCATCTCCTCCGCATGGAGCGAAAGTTCTAATCTGCAGGGATGCAACACAAAGCACGAATTGGCAGATGAGTCCCCTTAGGATGAGTGAAGAACTGTTGTTTCTTGAGGACCAATTCCTGGGCCTGCAATTATTCACAGATCATGGTTTGCTCAAGGATAGTATTATTCAAGTCTAGTCCAAGAATTTCAAGGCTAGAATCTCGAATTGCAAGTTTTCTTCTTTAAGCTGCCGTGACTTTTGATCTTATTTCTTGCACGTTTGAAGCAACGAATATTCCGTAGTGAAGTCCACAGAGAGGGAGAGAGAGAATCGGAGAGAGAGTCCTGAAGGAAGCCCCCTCGACTCTCCAGCTGCTCAACAATTGAATACATATATTACCTTGGAAAATCCATCGTTGTCTCCACCGGTTTGCACGAGAGTGCCGTCGCCATTGAACTGTCCCGAGGAACACCAGGTGTCGGTTTGAATGAAAAGAGGCCTAATGGTGTTGGTACCCAAGTCGAGGACAGCAGAGTGAGCTGTGCAGTCGTGTGTGGAGCTCTGCTTTCATGACAAACCAGATTATGCAGAAATTTTCGGGAAGTTAGAATTGGCTTATTAGCTAGTCTCAAGTTGATATTTATATGACATCCGATCGTTGACCATTAGGCGCTTATAATTCCAATCATTGAACCTTGAAATTAGGAGTGAATACAACCCAGAGAATTCTGGACTAGATCAGAGAAAGACCATGTGTAGCTAGCTATGTATGTTATTCCAGCTGCTGCATGCAGCCCAATTATCCGGAAAAGAATTACAACCAGTTGCTACAGCAGCTTCGATCAACTTCCGAACTCGCGGCCAGAATCATCCGAAGAACATCCGAATCATATTCAACGGAAGCTTGCAGAATCACTGATCACCTGGTCATTGGGATCGTTGCGACAAACTCCATCCGGTAAGGGAAGCTGCGAAGGTCCAATATCCGTCCTGTCCAGCAACACCGCAGTATTGTAATGGGTAACCGCGGTGTGCATGGACGCAATGCCCGCATTGTTGACAATAACCTCCCACCCTCCTTGTGCCTCCACTTGCATCATCATGAGACTCGACATCATGAACGCCGCCAGCTGAAACCCCAAGAACAGTGTCATGATGTTGCGAAGCAGCAGCGTTGCAGAGCGCTTTCTCCAATTAGAATCACACATCGACTTCTCTTTCACAACTGTGTCCATTTTGATACTCAGATCACTGAAACTATAAGTGCAGAATTTGCAGCTCACGGTCACAATTGCAGCAGCAGCAGTTCCACTGAATTTTCAAATTCTTAGAGATCTCTCAGATCAACTTTCAACAAGATTTGACAAGTAGTTTGCGAAAGAGTTGACACTCATTTAGACCTTCATGTGATCCACACTAGTCCTCATAAGACAGTTGCAATTAGCAAGAGCCTGCAAGTCTCTCTCTGGTCACGTCCTGATGATGTCCAAGTGAGCTTCTATAGCTAGAGATGGTAAACTGGTGTATTGCTTCTGCTGCTTCTGCTGCTGCTACTACTGCCAGTGGCCTTGAGACTGCTATGAGACTGTGATGGGTTTGGCAGCCTACAAATACTGGAACCAGAAAGGAAGTGGGCTACCACCACCAACACAGACAGACCCACATGTGTGCTGGTTTTGCTGTGTTTGCAAGACTTTTCCAACATCACTGAGTTCAGCAAAAGGCCAAAAAGAACTCAATGAAGTTTAGGAACTCATTTTGGCCACTCTAATGATTATTTCTCCATTCCATCAAACAATAGAAACCAGCTGCAACTCTGGAGTTGCTTACAATACCCATTTGATCAATTTGGTAGTTTTATATTTCTCACCCAACAATACAAACAAGGCTGATGATATATCTTATGGCCCATGGACTAGACATGATCAATGATGCCAATGATAAGGACTTCACTTTTTGTGTGTGTACAGCAAATTTGAATTCAAGCATGCACATTGTTACTACTCTAGTGCAAAATTTTGTACAAGCAAAACTTTTTCTTTCCTAATTCCATGTTCATGTGGTATATAAGTTACTCATGTCCACCCATCAACAAGATGGTTTTTTCAGGATCTATGGGTTTCAAGGAGAATCTGCTGGGCTGAAATATGAGTTTGTGACAAGGATGGGAAAATATAAATGGTCAAAGGTTAAGTAAGATCTGCTCTGACATTGAAATTGAAGGGAGGGACAAAACTTTTGATGGGCACCAAAATTTTAACTCCATCAAACATTTTGGAATGAGGAAGCTAGTGGATCAAGGTTAAGCTTGGGGTGGGCATTACAAAGAATGAATTCAGTGTCTTTTTGCTTCCCCACTTGCCAAGTGTGCAGAAACGTGGTAATAGAAACAATTGTCACTAAGATTATGAACATGAATATGTGAAAATAAAGAACATTATAAGAGACTAGGGTAGACAGGTCCAACACCACACACACAGGCCATTCTCCATTAGTTCAATGGAGAGCCTTCAAAGAAACAGCCTTAATTGTTTTGTTGCACATTTGATTGCCTTTGATTGAACAAATGGTATGAAATTGATGTGTTCAAGTTTTTGAAAAGGTGAGCAAATTCCTGCCTTTTATGTTCCCTGATGTGTGTAAAACTGAAGGGGCATGGATAGTTCTCACCCACCTCATGGTCTTGTAATGTTAATTAGTAATGGAAGGTTCGGTGAACAAAATAAAAAATAAAAATGATTGGGGGGGGGGGTTGGGGGTTATCGTTTGGTGTTGTTGGGGTTGTTGCGTTCAATTTTTAAAAGCCATTATATATTTGCAAAGTTTTTGTGTAGTATGGGGGGGTTGGCTGTTCATTAAATCAAGAAAAGGTAGGAAGGGGGACATTTTTGGTGTTTGGGGTGTTTTGGGGCAATTTTATATAGGGTATGGAATATTTGCAAAAACTTTGTTTAGTATTAGACACATGGGCTATCCTATTAAAAAGAGGCAATTGATCACAAATCTAAAGAAAAATTAAATAATGTTCCAAAACTTAATTGTGTCTTCATAAATTATCATCAACATCAATGAGCCCTAAGTTAAGATATTAAAATTTTAGACATTATAAATGAGCCACCTAAAGCTCATGTTTTGTAGATTCCCTCAATTGTGTGCACATTTTCTTTTTAAAAATTGCAATACATTCACAAGCATTTGGGCAAACCTCAATACAACTCATAATTTTTCTTTGTTCTATATCATTTTTCTCAACATGTCATCTCTATAAAAAAAAGCACACATGAATTTTTTTTGATGTTTTCTAGAAAGGTTGAGTTCTAGATAATTTTTTGATGTTTTTTAAAAAGGTTAAGTTCTAGTTCAAAAATCTTGAGAGATAGAATAGATGACAATAGACCAACGTAAGAAGTAGCCATAGAAGGATTATAATCAAATATGACTAAAAATGTAAAAGAGAATGAAGTAACCATAGAAGAGTTGAAATCAAATCTAACTATAGATGCAAAAGTGCAACAAGTAGGCATAGTGCAATCGTAATAAAATTTGATTAGAATTGAACAATTTCTAGAAATAGCCATAGAAGAATTGTCATCAAATTTGATCTGAAATGCAGAAGTGCAAAAAATTAACATAGAAGTTTGTAACAATATTTGAAGGGCAATCGAGAGGTTAGAAAATTGAAAGTGAAAGGAGTAGAAGATATAAAGATTGAAGTTTTGGATAAGATTTACAATGAAAAGTATATGTAGTACACCTCTACTATCATTGAGTTTTCAAGTTTATAGTCCTATCTTCATTACCCAGTACTTCAAAGAGGGGCAAGTTCCAACAAGCTCAAGCTCCACTTTCATTGAGATTTATTCTCACAATGTGCACAACAACAACATATCACAATTTGGTTTGGGAAGATTTTTCAAATTTTTACAAATTGTACTCTAGATTTAACACTCTAAGGTGGCATGCAAATCAAACATATCTAGCAATAATAAAAAAAAAATTCTTTTAAAAAAATTACAAGAAAAATAAAAGTGTTCAACCTAGCAGCTAGAGGCTAGGGTTAGAAGGGAAAGGGAATCCATGATGTTGCATGTGCCTCACAAGAGTTGAAGGGGGAGTGGCATTGACCAAGAAAACACCCCACCTAGGTCAAACCCCATATGTAAACCTCGAAAGGCTTATAGAGTACCAACAATGAGTGGGAAAGTGAAGTGGACATTTGAAGCACTTGAAGAAATAATGGATGCAATAGAAAGTGGTAACACCACATTAACGAAAGCAAGTAGGTTTTGAAGCATACCCTTAAACTCCTTATTTAACCATTTAAATGGTAAAACATGAACAAAAAAGGTTAGGGCGAAAGGAGTATTAACAACAAAAGAAGATGTTACAATAGTTATTTGGAATTTGGCTATGCAAAAAATAGGTCTATCAATTAAATACAACAAGTAAACCTCAAGGTAACATAAATCACTTAGACCATAACAACAACATTTTAGAATGGGTTTCTAAAATATAGTTAGTGGTATTGGTTCAAGCAACACCATCTAAATCTATCTATTTGTCAAGTAGAAGGATTGGAAATATGTACAATAGAAGGACTAACTTGACAATCTTGCCAAACATTTTACAACAATTTGTAACTTTTATATAATAAATAATAATAATTAACAAATTGCATATGGAACAATGTTGAAATTAAAATTTAGGTAGGCAAATAAATGAGGGCAAAAGCATTAACAAAACATGGTTCACAACAAGTTTATAATACCATTCCAAAATCTAGGGAGGGGTTCACTATGAATTGTGTAATTAATGTTGCAAAAAGATTTTTGCCACCATTTTACATTTTCAAGGGTGAAAAACTACGAAAAGATTAAATCAAAGATTGTAAACCAAACACATGTATGGCAATGCAAAAAAAGATTTGGATGACAACATTTTTGTTCAAAAAATTCTTATGTTTTTTCAAGACGTCACTTTTTGGTGTGATCTTTCTAGCTAATGATCACCTACTAATTTTGGATGTGCATGAATCACATATTACTTTACAAGCAATAAAGCAAGCCCACCAATTTGATTTAAACATGGTTATTTTACCATCATATATTGCACATGTTCTATAACCCTTGGTAATGAGAAGAGAAATCCACAGATAAAACACCCAGGATAGAGAACCAGCCTCACAACAGTGTTAATGCCTACCTCCACTTCACTGAGGAATGCATATGTTTCTGGGAACAAATGAAAAGTTCCAATGAAAACATTGAACTCAACGACATCTTCATTTCTCAATGCTCCTATTCTATGAAGCAGATCTAGAATCACCTGCACACAAGAGAAAATGGGGATGAAACATCAGTGGATGTGATTGTGTACCTTCCACCAGCCTGGTTGGTACCTTCCATAGCAGAAGATCCCGCTTGCTGAAAACAGGTTTCTTCAGGCAGGTAAGGGAGCTGAAAATACAAAGGAAAAATCCAGGCAGTGCTTTATGCCTGGTAAAATTGCAAGAAACTTTTGATGGACAGAATTTTGTGTTCAGGCAAAGAATTAAGATCTGCCAGTGGATGCAATCTTCAAACTTATGCATGCATGCATATTCATGTCATTATTATCATCTTGCAATTCCCACTTCAGAAAGAAAATCCAAAACTTTATTATTATCATCAATAAAGGGGTAATTTTTTTTTGGTATCCTTCAGAGTTTTTTTGGTGCAAAATTTCATCTAAATACAAAAAAATAAAAGAAAGATGAGTTTTATCACAATATTCCCATTTTTCTGAAATAAAATGGTGCCAAATTTTTTGGTTGGCCACACTTGAACTCTGATTTTAGTTTGATAAGATTTTTTAACTAGTGTTTTTCTTACTATCTAGACATGCTCTAAAAACCTGTAGCCATTCAATGCTAAATCCCTTTTGGGAGGGATGCTAGCCAATGATGGAACAATATTGGAAAATTGAATCACTGGTACTCTATGAAATATTAAAATATTAAAAGAAATTTTTGTTGAAATTGATTTTTAAAATTTCATTATCAAATGTTTAAGAACCATGTTTATGTTTAAGTAATTTTTAAAATTTTCTTTCTTTTTCCAATAAGTTGCACCGTATTATTATTTTTTGCAGGTCATTTGAAAAAGATGAAAGTAACTTCCCCTGGGCTTAATTAAAAAGGGCCCTCAAAGAGACAAGCAAACAGAGAGGTAGTGCAACTCACATCAATACTCAGAACATGGAGAGCAAGGTGAACCAAAAATTGTAAGCACACAACCCCCTCTCTGGCTCCCATAAAACAAAACCTCTAGTTGAATTTTCAATGACAAAACTTACTCAAAGTTCAATATATTTCACACCTTAGGTCTAAAAATTACAAAATCAATTCCATTAAAATCTTACTCATCTAGCATTTTCTAACAATACCAAAAGTGCACCCCAATTTCTTATGAAATTAATTTTGATTCAATGAATTTTCAATGAAAAAAATATTCAATATTCCATAACTCATTGAGGGCACTTGCATGACCTTGGGTGTCATCTATCTATGAAGGAAGGTAGCTTGTTTTGTTTTGTAGTCATGAGATCCACCGAACCAGTATGCTTCAGATCATGTTCTTGGTGTCTTTGAAAAGCTCTCAATGAGGAGGGGTGCATGGGCTTGCTTCCATGGCATTTGGACTTGCAGTGCAAAAGTTCTTGAATATTGAATGATTTCACTGAAATTAAGTCGTAGCTGAAAATTTCGGAGGAATTGGAATGTGCCTTTGGTGTTGTTGGAAAGATCTTGATGAGCAGGATTTAATGGAATTTATTTGGTAAGATTTGGAGTCAGAATATGGGAGTTATTGATTTTGAAGTGATTTCTGCCACTGAAAATTCAAATAAATTCCCAAAAACCAGGTTTTGGAAGGAAAAATCAGTTGAGGACGAGTTCACACTTGGGCCAACAGCACAGGCCACACTAGTTCATATTATGTAAAAGCATAACAAAACATTTGAATTTGATTTGACATTTGCGTGGAGTGCTTGGGAATCTCACTCAAGCTCTTGAAGAATTCCATCAAATATAAGATAGGGATTCGTAGTAAGATATATGCAACCTTTCCCAACATGGTTTTTGACCACTCCAGTCAAATTCTGAAACTTTGCCCAACAATGTGAAGGTTGATGGTAGTCAAAGATTTCAAATGACAACATCTACAAATCTTGCTTTGTGCATTTTTAGTTTTCAAATATCATATAGCATATTGTCACTAAACAGTAATTGCTTACAGATTTTGGTGTCATAATAGGCTGGATCCTAAGATGCTCCCCACAAACTGGGAGGAACCCCCTGCATTAACTCAATAGAAAGCTAAGCCCATACACAAATGGGTATAGCTTCATCTCAAAAGTGCACAACACTGCTTTCCTCTCTTCCCAGTAGCAATAATAAAGACACCCAATGGACCACAGCAAAGTTTTCAAGCATTCAAAGTACTGTACCAATTGACCTCAAGCTCAGTGAAGCACTAGAGAGGCTCCATTGTGTCCTTTTAATCTGCCATGTCCAAAAAAGGCCTGAAAATCAGGTCCAACTGCCTACAAACATGCAGGGATAGATGGCAGAGGCAAAAAAATGGGGTCATATTGAGCCCTGCAAACTATATTTCCAATGGCCACACACAAGATTAAATTTCAATGCAACACAATTTGGTTATTCACCCTTTATAACAGTGCCCACTGCACACAGATTGCCCTTGGATTTGGAATCTGATGATGAATACCAATCACTCATGAAAATATTTAGACTAGGTTTCAGATTGCAACAGCTCCTCACCTGTAGCCAGCTTTCGACTGTACAAAGGCAACTCAAACAAAAATGCAGACTTCACCCACTTTGGGAGACTCCCATAGAGTGAAGTAGGTAGCGGGATCAATGGGCTGTCAAAAGACCAAGATCAGAACCCAATTAGTAGCAAATTTTACTAGAACTCTTCATGTACAGATGTCATTCTTGAAGTCGAGGGCAAGGATTACAAGCCACCATATAGTGTGAAGATCATGCTGCTCAGGTTTAACCAAAATTTGAATAAATATTGAATAAAGTGCCAGAATCATTACCTTGTTTTATTTCTGTAAATGCGGTACTCACTATTGCCTCCATGTTTCTTGTTTGCATTGATCTACAAAGACAAGAAAGGGTCACACTTCCAATCAGCAATAATCTAGCTGTAATTGCCCTCATCAGAACCACATATGCATGTACCCCTTCAAAGTATCACAGATACACTGCAACACTTACAATTTGAGTCAACCTGAATGAAATAGAGTGAGATGACCTCATGCTAAGGCTAATGAGATTTCCAGACCAAGCAATGAGGCCTTTACAGAAAACTGCAGGGAGAAGGAGAACCCTACTTCCAATTGCAATGTTCCGTATGAATGATAGAACAAATTTCTATATTGACATGTCAAGTGACTGTCAAAAGCAAATGTATGTAACCACTCTACACATGGTTATTGTCCTTCAATTTTACATATAGTTCTTTGCGTGAGTGGCATGCTCCTGGTGTACATGCAAAACAAGAGATGACAATAATGAGGAGCCCTCCATCACCAGCTTCATAAACCTTAAGAGTGGAGGATGGGTAATAAGTGGTAATGGCCTATCACCCTATGCAATGATAGCATGTTGTAATGATTGACAAATATGTACCTCAAGTAAGGGTATGCCACTGACAAAGAGAAGAAGTAAGGTGATGAATATGGGGCCAGCAATAACAGCCCACTCACTCCCCCTTAGCAGTGGTGTGGCAGCCACAAATATTCCCCACCAGAGCAGTATCTGCCAGAACAAACCTTGGTCCTCAACCAATGCTCTCTTCCTAAATACATGTAAAACTTTTTAGTGTCAAACTGCAGTATCCATGTCCTAAGGCATCAACAAGTGACCACGTGAGGCATTCTTGCCCTTAGACAACCAAGATGCTTGGTCCTGGATTGTTCTGTATTGTTCAGCTGTCTGTTGATGAGAATTGGTATGTGCATAAAATAATTGATGTCAACTGAGCTAAAAGAAGGGGGAACCAATTGAAACTGCGTCATTGAGCTTAATTGCTGGACATTGTCAAAATTATGGATGAAGGTGCAGAAACCCTCACTCCTTCAACGTCCCATAGCTCTTTCTCACAAACTAATGCAAAGGGAAATTCTGGATATACCTCTCCAAAGTAGTTAGGGTGCCTTGAAAATTTCCAAACTCCAATATCACACCACTTGCCCCTGCTTGCTGGATCCTTCTTGAAACTGAGCTTCTGCTGATCTGCAACCATTTCAATCACTGCCCCAATGGCCCACATAGCCCAACCGACAAAGTCTGCAGCTTGCAGCTCTGGACTTCGAGTAGCCACTCCATTTACAATTGTCAGCGGCAAGCTGACCGTCCACACCCATATCCCCTATCATCAGACAACAATATATCGTGAGGATAAGGATAAAATCTTGAACTCAATAGCAAACAAATTTGCTCTGCATCAAACAGTAACCCTCTGTCTCTAGAAACAGCCAAGTGCAGATTTGAGGGGAAGGTCATGCACAGCATGTTTCTTAAATAAGAAATCCACAACTGTTGCATGTAAAAGACAGTCAGGGGCTTGCCTTTCTACTATAGGTCAATTAAGCATGAAAGCATATATGCTATTTACTACACTAAAGAGATTTTTGAACATATGACACAAGAGAGAGTACAAAGGAATAGTAGCATTGATAAAAGTGACAAAGAGCAATACCAACCTGAATGGTCCAAAATATTGCGAACCGAAGAAGATTGTCACGCCTCCCATCCATGCGCCTGTCTTCGCCCCATTCCAAAATCCTGGTTTTCACATTGAAATCATTTTACCAAGCAAAGTGGGTTAATGCCTGAGCTGTTGGTATAGCCTAAAATTCTCAACCACTGAAAAGATCAATTCACAAGATGCAAATGGTAAAATTCTGATGCAACTTCAGCAAGATCTTCTTTGATCAGCTTTGAAAATCACAAACTGCTCATGAAAACAGTCCAGACAAGCTTCTTCCAGAGGAACCAGTTAGTGTTTCCTACCGCAAAAGCAGGAAGACAGCCAGTCGAATGCCCCAAACAATGACGAAAGAAGTTAGCACGATCTGTCAAACCCCACATCCATACCATCAATACTGCAATCTCCTGTGTGTATTACACTATTGTGCCAAGATGGTAAGCTCCATTTTATCTTTTGTGCTGATAAGGTGAAGACTTGAAGAAAGTGTTACAGGACAGGTACTCAAACCAAGATTCAAAAAGCACCTGGCGCAGGAGCCAAGTGTTGTTGAGGAAAAATGTGAGAACAGCAAGCAGCACAAAGTTTGAAACACCTGACAAAATTTCA
>Ga0116231_10001258_pt1 | contig 51259 bp, 40 predicted proteins | sample S1TSphgellanicum_2_FD_89695 | JGI IMG/M metagenome (GOLD analysis project Ga0116231, IMG submission 89695) | Host-associated microbial communities from peat moss isolated from Minnesota, USA - S1T2_Fd - Sphagnum magellanicum MG | ecosystem: Host-associated > Plants > Peat moss > Unclassified...
CTGAAACAACTTATCGAGACGTTCAAAGTACTTCTGAACTCTCTCTTTAGGTTCCTGCTTGATGGCATCCAGTTTCATTCGGATGTCATCAGCATCAATGTTTCCATACTTCTACACAATCAAATTGCGCAACTCAGTCCAATCAGCATGCGCTAGTTGCAACCTCCTAAACCATTCTTTGGCTCTGCCCCTCAAGTTCAACTTCGCAATCTTGAACAGCTTATCTGCGTTGAGGTCCCGCACCTCCGCAACCATGGTAAGTCTCTCTGCCCAATCGCTAACATCTTCGTACTCCCGCCCTAGAACAATTCGTCCATTCCCTGGGGACTTGTCATCCTTCCAGTCCCTGTTTGAGACTCCTAAGTTGTTCAATGATGATATTCCTTCTTGGCCGGAGAGCTAGCTAACTTCGATGTCATACCCTCCACAAACAAGTAGACGCCGAATGCAACCAACGCGATGCCCAGCCCTAGAGTGGGGCGTCTCAGGTTATTGCTGATGACGGGATGCTTGCGATACACATCCCTGGCCACGAAAAAAGATCCCGTGGCAACACGCGGCTTGCTACCGCCACTGAATCTGTCTGACGCCGTCCCTACTCGGCTTCTACTCTTATGATTTTGTGCTCGAAGCAAACGACGAGAGACACGAGAAGTCCCTTCTTCTCCTTTTCCTTTTCTGCAACAGTGTCTTGTTCGTCTTCAACCCTCACAACAGCTGAGAGCAGCCGTCTCTTTCTAGGAGGCTGATCTTCTACATTGAAAACCTCCCCTTTCCTGATGAAGATATAATACTTCAACTATCATTATATCTAGACATCTACTGGTTCTACTGATGTTACTAGACCTGAACCTGCTCTGATACCAAAAGAGAGGAGAGAGAGTTAAAGAGAGAGCTATGCAGAAACACAGAGACAACCAGACATGGTGAGCTTACAGACCCCAACCGGATCTGAGCTCCCTGATCTTTTGACTTGCACCACACTCCACTCTAATAATCTACAGAACTCATCAACACACAACGCCTGATTCTTCAACAAAAAATAAAATGATTTGCTCAAAATAAAGATCAACACGTCCGATCACAGGGAGCAGATCCCTGTGCCTTAAATCAGATTAACAAATCGAGGACTGTCTCATGTCCGATCTACAATGCACATCCTCTTGGTTGCAACAGGAACTTCCGGTGATGCCTTCGAGGTTAGATCCCTCCGTGTTCACTCGATCCCTCGCACCACTAAACCACTTCCCTCCACTGCCTCTATACACTACTCTCACTCTCCACATTTTGAAACCCAGCACCCAGAAACCTAGCAACCACCCTCTGAGATCGCGGACGCGGACCAATAGTAAACCGAGCTCACAATGAATCCTCTCACAATGACAGCCCCATCATGTCCACACAACAGATCTGCAGGCACAGACCCCTCCTACCATTCATTCTCCACAAAATAACGCTCTGCTGACCATAACTCAGATGCAAACAAATCCCCACAAAAACACATTCCGCTAACAGATCCTCTCCCTCTCTTCTACCTGCCACACATCTAAGGCTCAGACCCCTTAGAGCTATCATCATTCCTCGGCGCCACCTTCCATGCTAATTGCATCAAGAAATTACACAACCGTTCAACATGATACTGGCGCAGCGGAAGAAAATCAGCAACAAGCTAAGCAGCTGCATGAAGAACAACCCCGAGAAAAAATCCCCACCCTCGCCATTCAAAATACCGCCCCTTCATCTGCTAGTCCTCCAAAATCCAAATCGCCCTCCTACCTCCAGAATTCCAACCGTTACCTGCCTGGCTTCTCGCTCAAGCTTTCCCATGCACCGTTACAAGTTCAAGTCCCGAAATCCATAAAATGGCCGCCTTCATTAAGTCCGTTTTTCCGGCAGGTTTAATTTCTCAAACCCTTAAACCAAAAAGATCAGATTTCCAAACTCAGTAGCCATAATTAGGTTTCCGTTTGACCACCCCATAATCGGTCACAGAGAGACTTTATAAATTTAGACCATGTGGGTGACTTTCAACATTTACAATTTGATGGTCAAAAGTAACCATGGCCAAGGAGTGCAATCTTTTGAAAGATTATTTTCTAATTTTCTTTTCTTATTATTTATTTGAAATACATCTAGGTCTCCATTTTCACCAATGAATATATTTCAATTTTTTCCCTTGTGATGATGTCTGGAATTCATTGGAAATAATCTGTCCATCTAGGATGGGAAACTTAAAACCTTCTAATAATAGAGTCAAAATTTGGTGTCTCACCTTGGCCACACCCCATGAATATACACTAATTTTGAGGGAGGTACAAAAATCTTAGAATCCAAACAACATGTAAAATTGTGCACAATAGACTCCATTAATTTTCAATAATTCAATTCACATGTTGTTGAATCTCTATAATGATTTGTTGTTGGGGAACATAAATGTTAACAATCTTCATATTTATCTCGATACCAAATCTTATTCAAATGGTATCACCCTTAGCTAAATGATTAAAGCGAAATTATGTTATTTTTTATCCAATTGTACATGAAATGCCAATTACACATTTTTTCTCTTTCCTTGTGACTTATGTTTGGCAAATCCATAAGCCAAATTGAGTTCCCACTCAAGCCAAAGTTATGTTCCAAATCTTACATGGGTTATAAAGTCTCTTCAATCTTGACTAATGTGGCATGTGTTGTTGGCCCAAGTGTTACCACATCCTCAACTGATTTTTCCTCCCAAAACCTGATTTTTTGGAATTTATTTGAATTTTCAGCAGCAGAAATCACTTAAAAAAATTAATATCTCCCACATTTTGAATCCAAATCTTACCAAATAAATTCCATTAAATCCTGCGTATCAAGATCTTTCCAACAACACCAAATGCATATTCCAATTCCTCCAGAATTTTCAGCTAAATTTTAATTTAATTTATAGTGAAAAAATCATTCAATGTTCAAGAACATTTGCACCGCAAGTCCAAACGCCACGAAACCAAAAGCCCATGCACCCCTCCTCATCAAGAGCTTTCCAAAGACACCAAGAACACAATCTAAAGCATCCTGGTTCAGTGGATCTCATAAGTACAAACAAAATAAAACAAAACAAACAAACAACCTTCCTTCATAGATAGATGAGGGTTGATAGTAGGTAGCTATGTGGACTCCCAAAAAATAAATACGAAGGAAAGAAGGAAACCAAAAGAAGTGTGCAAAGTTGTAGGTTGTACTCAAGCCTCTTTAGACATTCTCAGTTTGAGTCTTTGACCTCCTCTAGACAAAACATGATGTAGATCATGTGTAGTTAGTTCCTTATAATCAATCCCCAAGGAAGGCTTGATTATTACTAACCCATCATAGGACAAATCAAAAGCATCTACAACAAGGTTTTGTCTTTAAATGTGGCAAGTGAAGCCCAAGGCTATGGGGGTTTACTAGGTATAAAGACTCCTAGGATTTATTTTTTAATTAAAAAAATTTCCCCATGATATCATGGAAAAAAGCAAGCTTTTGAATTTTTAAGATGCTTGTAGGAGCGGGGCAATACATTTTTAGAAACACCCACCCTTCATGGAGGAAAAATAATATGGGCTATAATTAAGCACAATAAGGTGCCTTCCAACTACACGGAAAAACAAAGAGTTTTGAACGGGTATTTACAAGTATATAAACATGAGTGCACATCATGACCATCCAGTAAGGGCTAGCTAGTAGGCTCATGAGCAAATCATTATAAACGTTATAAACACTAGACATTATGAACCCTAAACATGATTACATTATAGTTTTGTAAATTTTTAGTGTTTTAGGCAAAATAATGAGAATCCAAAAATAAAATAAAATGTTGGGATGTCATATTATTATAATTTTGCAGAAGATCATCATGTTTCATGAAAATTTAAATGGGAATTTGGGGTTATAGGATCGTTTACTACACCGTGAAATCCTCCGCTTGGAATTTTTAATGTATGTGCGCACATGCTTCTAGAGTAAAAGAACTTGCAAGGCATTTTGAAAAACGAAATGCTTGCTTGCACCTTAGTGGGCATTCCAATTTCCAAATTGCCTTGTGTCATTTTATTTTTTCTTGTCATACCTGGTGGGTACCCAATGGGTATCATGGGATTTTTAAAAAAAAAATTGTCGATTTTTGTGCCATGTAGCACCTTTGATTGTAGGCATTCCTACAAAAGGGTTCACCTTAGCTTCGCCTTGCATGGGCCCTTATTCTTGTAATGCCCATGGCCTTGCGCATTACCTTACACTTTTTTGATTATTCATTGGAAACTACTCATTGGGTAAAAACTACACACAAAATTGCTTTGTACACTCAAGACAATTCCAACATTTTCCCAACCAACCAAATGAGTAAAGTTTCCTTCCACCTTTGGTTAAAGACCGGTTTTCTTTGTAGTCTTAAGGCTCAAGGCTTTACAACATGATTTTGGCAAAAGGTTGGAATTCACCATCTATTGTTTACACCTCCAATAAAGAGAGAAGGGTTGTCTCACCATAACATATGGCAAGATTTTATGCTTGTGCTTCTCACCACAAATCTATAAGTATGTATTTCATCTAACTCATTAATCCTCTCATTGATTTTTGTTAATTGATGACATTCTTGTCCATGATTGTTAGTTGACAAATTTGTCAAAATAAGTGTACACTAAAAGACCATCGTATTTTATCGACAAATTTTTAGCTCTATGGCAACCAAGTTTTTTGGGAATTTTCTGGGGTGTAAACTAGAAGAAAATTGCTAAAATGTGGGAATTTTTTGCCAAAATAAAAACATTTGTTAAATATCTAAAGAAAAAAGGCAGCTACAACTTTAAAACATTTTTTACAAATGGGTAGTTAGTATTGTTTAGTGTCTTTAGTGTTTTTTTTTTTGCGGTTAGAAGTTAAAGTGAAATGGTCATTAAGTCTGTAACCACTTAGTTAATGTGGTTGCTTGAGGTGAACTTATGTAGAAATAAGTGCTGCATATTAAAAACCAAAAGAATGGTTTTGGTTAATACATGTAGGCTAAATTCTCAAGGTTGGCGATAATTTTGAGTAATGTAGGGGTTTCATTGGTTACTCAAAAAAAAATCATGGTGTGTTAATCCACAACTATCTACATGCATTGTGGACTCTATTGGCTACTACAAAATGTAATGTGACAAATCTAGATTGTGCACAATGCATATGCTTCTTTAGACTCCAAACTCAATTGTTTCAATATTGCATTTTGTTTCTACCAATTATTGCAAAGTTGCAAATTCCAAAGGTGAAGTTCAAAATTCTAAATGTTAAATTCTAAAATTGGTAGCAAGAATTGGATTCAGAAAATAAAACTTAAGGAAGATCAATTCTAGAGGGATTGAAAGACCTCGTGCATTGAATTAAAAGTTTCTTACCATAAGAAACACACACAAAATGTTGATTACTTATGATTTAAATGAGCATACAAAATTTATTACAAACTTATTTGATTCCAAAATTGAAACCCAGTAAAGGCATGCACAAATTACCAAGTGTAAGATTGGAGCCCATGTGTTGCCAACTTATAAAAACCATATATAAAACTAATGTCACATCAACACTAAACAATAAAGAGAAGCAAGTGCTATAAATTGATAATCTTTGAGACTCATAGCATAATTAAGAACCTTACAAACTTTTAGAATGAATAATGCAATGAACATTTTTTTTCCTTTTAAGGAGTTGTGGCTTGAGTGCAAGAAAAAGTATCCATGTTTTAATTGAGAACATTTTCACACATAAGTTTAGTGGGGTGGTCAATTAGTGGACTTTCATGAAAGATAATGTGTTAAAACAACATTCATTTTCAACAAATCCCAAAACATAACACATGGCAAGCTTGACAAGTTTTATATATTCAAACAAGGCTTGAGGTAGCATTCTAAAGCCAAAAAATAGCCACATGCCTAAAGTGGTTTCATTTTTTTCAAAAAAATTTGCCGCATTGTCGAGCATGGTTGTCTTAAAAACAAAAGCTTAAGATTCAAGCTTCAATTTGTCAAATGGAATAAACACCATTAATTCACCAACCTTCTTCAACACACAATAACAATACACAATGACCTTCAAGTGAAAAGGGAACACTACCCAAACATTTGCATTTATTGAATAATGTGAAATTCCACCCCCAATGCATTCATCAACTTTTGATTTAGGAAATGTTGATCCCATTCTTCTAAAAGAATAGAAACCCCTTTGGAACACTATAGTTAAAACAAAGTAACAAATTTCAAAAAGCAAGAAAGGTTCATGAACAAGGCCATTCTAGTTGTCTATTTTTTAAGAATGAACCAAAGTTTAGTAGCCATTGAACCTTGTAGCACACTAATGATCATCACCAATGGGTGACTTAGCAAAAATCAAAGGTAATCCATCATAGTTTCAACCAAGAACCTATGGAGTGTGTTGAAAGTTTCGTCCTTAAATTTACATTTATGAGCATTGTATACAACTTAGATCTACACATCCAAATAACTTCAACAAAATCATAAATGTACACATTGCTCCCTTGGGCATATTTTATCAAAGTGTGAACCAATTCAAGAAACAACAAATGTATGGAGGCCAAGTATAAACTCCATATGCAACAAGTTTTGCACATTGAATATTGCATTGCCACTTCCACTTGATCTTCCCAAATCTTTACAATTAGTGTTTTGTATTTGGCGACAAGATGCTTGCATGTTTATAACATGTGAATAAAACAAGTTATTATGTTGTGAAATATTTTATTATGTTTAATGTCCAAGAAAGTTGCTAGCTTTTACAACTCAAGCACTCTTTTGGGACTTTGAACAAAGTAGGAGTGGAGGGATTGGAATAGGTCTTCCAATTGTTGCACTATGGACAAAATTAAGAGACTTTAAACTACCAAATTTGTTTTATGTGCACAACAATGAACTAACCATGAAAAAAAAGAATCAATTTATGTTTGATCTACATACAAACCATCCTACATTTAATGAAAATAGAACCACCATTTGTTCTAATAGAAATAAGCTTCTTCCCAATCTTAAATTACGTCAACCCTTCTTGAATCAACGTAGTGTTTTATAGTGTTTTATATATAATTGTCTTCTATAGTCATCATTGGTGACCCTTTTCAAGTTTAGCAGAATAAGAATTTGCCACCAATTTTCTAGCACATACCCATGAAATGAAATTCAAAATTCATTTTTTACAATTGTCATTTCATGTGTGAAGATGGCAATAAAAGGAAACTTTTGACAATTTCTTTTATGCATTACAAAATCACATCAAACATGCATTCTACAATGTCTTAATTGAAATTAATGTTTCCTTGGCATGTTTTTGACTTTTAGAAATGAGAATAAATCCTTAAGAGACTCATAGTTTGTCATTAAACAACCTTTTTTCAACAAGTACAACACCACCATGAATTGATTTTTTCTTCTTTCCTCCCCAATCTCCTATAAAGTCACTTGATGAACTATAGTCTTGTGAAGACTAAAAGCATCAAGACCTAATTTTTAATGCATAAACATGGACAATAACAAATTGTAATTTCTATGATTTTAGGGGTGCTTACCTTGGGCTTCTTATGTCATGCATACTTGTACAAGGAATCAAATTTTGTTGATAATAATGTTTCCTTGTGTTCAAGGGAAGTGTACATTGTATAATGAACTTGGCTAACAATCCCATCATTACTAACCATCGATTCAACCCAAATAAGTTTCATTGAACAAATCTCCTTATGTGCACTATGAGATTTGTACTATGGATGCTTGAGGTGTCTATCTTGTTCAAACAATTGTAGAAGAGGCTTTTGAACATGCTTTCAATTGATAACAATTATGAAATCAAAGGATGAAGATGCAATGTGAAGGTTGCTAAAAGAAGAAGGCAAAACATGAACATTATTAGGCAAATAAAATCCAAAAATGTCTTAAATAGTTAAAACTTTGGAGGTAGTTGTAAAGAAGGCATGATAGGAGTTGCAAGGTCAGAGGATGAAGATGCAAACACTATAAACACATTCTAAACATTGCAAAAGTGACAAACAAAAAATTTGCAAAACCTTTAAACCCTAAACATTTGAAATTAGGATTTAAAATATCACATTATTGAATGCTAACAAAACCTTAAACCTTTATAACATACAACAAGATCAATGTAATCAATTCCCAACAAATTTTTCAAACCCAACACATAAATAAGCTTATTGAAAACATAAAAGACTTATTTGAAAATTTATGTTGTTGGTAAAAGATTTGAATTGCATCACTTAGTGCATTGTAATATTCTAATGGTGACCTACACAATACAAATGAAATGATGTGCGCAATATGCATAATTGCACATAAGTGATCATGATTTACAACCACCATTGATTCACTAAACTCTATATTCCAAACTTTCATATTTAGATTTTAGAGTTGATACTTGTAATGAATCATGATCAAGGTCGAACAATGTCTTTGCATTGTAGTACACATTTGTGAGTAATAAACATTGATCTTAGGCAATTCATGAAACTTGAAAGACACCATGTTCAACTTCCAAGTTGCAACAATGAAGTTGATCATTCCATAATGCACAACAGAATTAGGTGAATGATGAGTTTATTGTGTATGTTGTTGGCAATGAATTGAACACAAAGAGAAGGGTAAATGATGAAAGTGACGAGTTTTAGAATTGACAATGGGAACCATTACTCATAGGGTGTTTGCACATTATGGTGACCTTATATGGATGTCAAAATGGCAATTTTTGCTATATTCCTTAGATACAATTTTTAAAAATAAAAAATAAAAATCATTGAAGCAATAAAAAAAAAGACCCATTTATCTAAAGTTATTATAGTCAACCTTCCAAGAATAAAAAAATCAAATCAAAATTGTGGATAGCTAATAAGTAATGAACTTTTGAATTTTGTTCACGCTTCTTGTCACACTTGCAAAATTCATGGACATGGACTTTTATCTTACAATGTGTTAGTCTTATGTGTTTAAAATTTTAGGATATTAAATGACTTATGTTTAAAAAATTAAAGATCCATTGAATGAATGGAATGTGATTTTGATTTATTATGTTATGAATTTTTTAAAATCCCAAAAACTATAATTATTTAGAAAACCCTTTTAAGCATTTAAAAAAAATATTAAAAAAATCCTTTGGTGATATTTTTTATATGTCTTATAAGATCATGATTTCAAATTGAAATGGAAAAAAATGTTACTTTCAATATAATCTAAATATTCATATTTTAAGCCAATTTTTAACTACACTAGAAAGGACTTTAAAAAGGGATTTTAATCTATCAAAATTGTGACACCCTACTATGCTTTTGCCCCATAACATTGTGTGTGTTTAAATCCAATGGTGGATTTAGCTATAGGGCACTTTGATGGATGGTGGGATTGTGATATCCATGATAATGAAGTTCATAAATGGTTATTTATTGCAAAAAATTTCCCCAAAAACTAAACATTAGGTTGCAATGTTTAACTAGATGTTGAAAGGTGGCGATAAATCACCCAAAAAAAAAAACATTGGGTGTTTCCCAAGTTTTTTTTTTAATTTTTACAGTGAGCAATTTTGATCGGCTTGTCCAAAATAGAAGGTTTTATTTTGCAATATATAATGCCTCCTTTTTAGCCCACTTATTTATCTATTCCAACAAGGTAGTTTGTTTTGTTTTGTTTATGATGTTGAAATTTCCCAAACCATGGTGCTTCATGTTGCGCTCTTGGTATCTTAAGAAAGCTCTTGATGAATAGGGGTGCACCAACTTGGTTTGAGAATTTTTGGAGCTATGGTGTGGAAGCTATTGATTATTGAACCATTTTTTCAATGAACACCGAATAAAATTGTCACTAAAAATTATATTAAAATTTGGAAGTTTTTTTGGTGTTGTTAGAAAGCTTTCAATGAAACAAAAATTTATTAGATTTTTAAAAATAAAAATTCAGCATTAAAATGTGGTCCAAGATATTGATTTTGAATGAATTTTGTTGTTGGAAATTCAAAAAAATTGTAAATATTGGGTTTGGAAGGGAAATTTAATTTAGTTGTCAACATTGCTTTCTTTTCACTATTCAAATTTAGTTAAGTTGGCTATAGGTTAGCCCCTCTTTGAATTATAATTGCCAAATGAACATATTATGTGTCAAATTGCCCAACTACATGGTAAGGAAATATGTAGGTCTTTAGCAATCAGGGGAAATTTTTGGTCCAATATGATTTGTTACAAAAGAAATTTATAAGTAAGTTTTGGGGCCATAAGCTTTCAATTTTCTTTCAAAATTTTAATGAATAATTATTTTTTTATTTCCAATTTTTTGCAACAAAACATATGGGGGAATCAAACCCTAATCCATAAAGGTGCTGCCTAGTATAACATAAAACCTAACCTACATTTTAAAAAAATGTTGGTCTTAAATCCTCAATGTGAAAACAAGCGTTAGTTCATGTTTTTTAAAGGCCCAAAAGGGGGTTGGAATGTGGTTGAAGGTTAAAAAATCACCATATCCAAAATAACATGGATCATGGAAACAAAAGGCAATTGTAAAATTCATATTCACCTTCATGTTTTAACACCATATTGAGTTATGCTTTCTTTCCAATTTTGAATTGTTATTCCAAAAGGGTATTTTTGCATGGTGAAGAACTTATAACTAAACGTTCAAATGATTAACTCCAAATGTTTCATAAATTGATTTTCATGGTAAGTACAAACAAAAATCTTTGTAAATCAAAGGCAGCGGTCAAAAACAATCTTGGAACCCATACTTAAGTAGGCCTAACCTTTTTAGGTTGGCAAAGGCCAATTTTGAGGATTGTTAAATGAAAAGTAAACATTACTTCAAGTTCTTGTTATAGTCAATATCGGGGATACATAACCCCAAATGCATCCATCAAATCTTGGGCAAGGAATCGACATTGCAACTATGTAATAAGCTTATAAGTTGGCATATTTTGTACATTGTTGTTTCACAAATGCCATAACCTCTTCATACACATGTTTTGTCACAAAACCAAATGCCCCCATTTGATTTATAAATGTGGCCCAAATTTGCTACATAGTAAATTCAAAAGTTAGGTGATTTATTCCTATATTTAGATTTGTGATTCACTAAGAACTCATGCTCTCATGAGTAAAATAAATAATGGCATAAATATTTCCAAACACATCACCTTGGAAATAAAAATGATTGTCACAATTTATTTGATATACATCCCCTTCACAAATTTTCATTGCCATTATGAAATCACACATAAAGACATCATGTAGCCAAGTAAATTTGATCAATGAATGGACTACTTCCAATAGTGGCATAATGGCATTCAATCCCAACAATGTTTTTACATCAATCAACAAACACTAATTAAACTTGGTAAAGGCTATGGTGGGTGCATCCAATGCCATTTTCACGAGGGTGGTGCAATATTTAGACAATATACACACTTGACAAGATTAATCATGGATATCCACCTAGTTTTGATGTTTTGTAATATTTTGTTGCCCTTAATTTCCATGATTTTTGCCAATTTGGTAAACTCCAAGTTGTGGTTTTTGGGGCTATGGCTGAAATAAACATACAAATGTTGCAAAAGTGTTTCAATGTGAGATACCAAAGGTAGGTGTGATAGGGTTTATATCGCCAAATTAGTTTGATGAACAAGTGACAAATGAAGCATAATGCCATTGGATTTGAATTATAACGCCATATCTGAAGCCTTGGGAGGTACTGATCCCATCAACACCAAAATAAACCACGCTTGAAACAAGGTCTTCTTCCTACAAACCCCCTTGTGTCATCAAATAATTCATGATCAACAAAGTTAGACTATCAACTTTAAATCCACAAAACAGATGTTGTGTCATAACCCTAGCCTTGGGCTCGTGACCAAGGCAAAGGCTTGCAAGGTTACAGGCCAAGAGGGAAGCCGGGAATGAAGGAAAATGTGAGGGAATGAACCCTCACACTCCCAAAGGAGCTTCCACTCTGGGAGTTAGAGTCCCAATGGACTTTTGAATGTTCAGAGAGTGATTGCAAAGGTCAAAACCCAATGGCTCAAGGAACTCTTCATACCATTGAAAAGCTATTGAAACGTAGATATCTAAAATGGGCTCGCATCACCCATTTAGACATTTAAAACACAAGTTATGGCCAAAAGAATGGTTGGGAGTCAAATTGACAATTTGACTCCCAACCACTGAAAGTCGGGAAATTCTTCGATTTTTTTGGGTGCATGTGGCGTGCGATAGAATGTTGGAAAGCTCTCGACAAAGGGCTACAACTTTGTTTTAAACCTCATCTCAATCGGAGTTCTGCACACAAAGTTATGGGGCCCCAAAGTTGCAAGAGTCCCAACTTTGGCAATTTTGGGATTCCCATTTGGGAGTCCCGGGACAAAAAGCCATTTGGATGTGGGCCTCATGGAGAGGCACAAAATATACTATAAAGGGGAAGGTGATGGCTTCCCCCAAGTCCGAGCCGTGGTGAGTCTTGTAAGTCCAAGTTTGCTGGTGTCTCATCCTAGCACCAAAAGTGCTCAAATTACGCATTAACCACCTTGTGTTGGTTTTGTGCAGGTCCATGTGAATAGTTGATGTTCGTCATTTTTCCTAGTCCCATCTCGGAGCTTTAGCACGCCCCTTTACACATCAAAGTGTTGCAAGCCAAGGAGCGTGCCCTAACTACTTGCTTTTCCATTGTTTCAGTTTGGACTCACATTTGAGTCCATTAAGGAGCTTGGGGGTGCGTCATGTTGCACATTCAACAATAAGGGTATGTGACACCAAACTTAGACAATATAACCATGCACATTTGCCCAACTTACATTATACATGGAAGTAACCTCATCACAAGTCAAGGATCTACAAACTTGGCATTTTGGATAATAGTTTAAATGCCCTTTTTCACTTCATTGTCTATGGGTTCTACCATTTCCTAGCTAGTTTCATTAATCCAATGTTTTTCTGGAATAGATTGAAACTTCAAGAACTCAAACAAAGGCTTGAAATTTTCATAATCTATCATTGATTTACCTTTACTCAAGAGACTAAAAATAAATGCAAATTGAACAAGTTTTGATTTGTCTTCCACTACTTGACCAAGATCAAACTATTGTAAGACAAATGTTGTTGATAATTAAACATAAACAATTTCATGTTTCACATGCCCACATTTTGGATCCATAAACCACATACCATCAAGAACTTTCCTTTTACCTACATGTTTATCAATGGAATCCCATCTAGCCACCAAATTCTTGTCCTTTTTCAAAATTTTAAAACAAACATGACATTTGATATAAGTAACCATTATAAGTTCATTGAAAATGGGTTTTGCCCAAGGCATTTTCAAAGTTTAAACATATTGAAACTTATGATTCATATTGGTATTAAAAGTTTTATTTTATTTTTTTGGATTAGAAACATGCACATCCTCATCAACAACAATAGGTCTAGGGTTCTTAAAAGGTTCAAACATTATAGGAATTGTGTTATAATTTTGAGGTGGAATAGTCAATTATGGGTTTTGTAATTGATTTCTTTACAAAATAACAAATCTCAAATTACAAAATGAACTCAAAATTGAAAACTTAAGAGGTTTATTAGAAAAGATTCACTTTATAGATTTGTAACAAGAATTCAAATGCACATGGTAGTGTAGGTCATTGTAGTTTGTAACTATGCAACATTTCAAACAAAAAAATGAATGCAATATGTGGCCACTGCTTATAGTTTCACACAAAAAAATTGAACCAAACCTTGGAGGCTTGAAATCATAAATAATTGATCAACGGTTCATTGCCACTAATGCCATGTATCCTATAACCCTAATGCTCAATGGTTCACACAAGAAATCCAATTCATTACCTAATACCACCCATGACATTGGTAAGTGAAAAGCTTAAACCTTATAGGTTGTAGGAGTTAAGTCATGATTCATTCTACTGTTGGAGTCAATGGTGCACTTTAATGAATTGAAATTTGGCAATGGTGTTGCACATCACACCACACAAAATTCATACGTCTTAAAATTCCTAAATGCATAAGTCCTGGCCTTTGAACATCATGAGCCCTAATTTTTGAGTTTTCGTTCCTAATTCCTAATCATCTTAAACAAAGATCATAGAAAAAAAATTAAAGAAAAAATCTTATTATTGATCCTTGTCAATGTTATCAAGAATCCATGATTGAACAATGCGAGTGCACACAAAACACAAAAGTAATTTGAAAATCTGGAAAGTTGGAAATTGGGGCCAAAATTGCTTCAAGGACACATTTTAATTCATGAATGTTAGTGCACACACAAAACAAAAAAAAATTCAAAAATTCAAGGACTAGGATTACATCAATGAATGTGAATGTAGGCACTAGGAGGTTGTTGTTAAACAACGAGATGCACAAGTTGATAACAACAATTGATGGTTGCAACAAGATTCACAAGTTGATAATAGTAGGTTTCAATGATGAAACTATCAAAGTTGGGACTTAAAACTCAATAATCACTACACACATAAACACACAACAAACACCCAATTGGGAGCACTGATTGTTGTAATCAAACTTTGAAAAAAAAATTTCATTTCAAAAGATTAGCAGACCATGGGAACCTTTTTACAAAACTAACACCCATGGGCCATCCTTAATGTCCATTGTTCAATGAGTAGCAACATTGACTATTAATTTGTAAGCATGTCAATCAAAGCACAAATTTTAATTAGACTACATGAACATTGAGCAATGAGGGTTTAGGTGATAGACATTTAAAGATTCAACAGTTAGGATTTAACTCAATCTCTAAATTCACTAGTTGACAATTATTGTTGTTGACGCTTGAACATTGAATTATCATTTCGTCATGATGTCGCTTTGTTTTACAATGTTCAATTTCATACAAGCTACTATTTGCAACATATTTAAACATATTGAAAAACAAGTGCCATGTTGAAAGGTTGCTAAAGATTCAAGAATGCACATCAAGTTATGGCCAAACTTGTCAATCCCCTCACCTAGATTCCTAGTGCTTTAAGCTTGCAAGTTGGAACATTGCACAATGCACATCGCCAATAGACAAATTCATTGTTCAACACTAGGCAAGTGAAACATGTTTTGGGAGGAAGGAGGGTTTAGCGAAAACCTGTTTGAAGGAGGGGGTTAAGATGGTTAGGGTTTTGATATTCACAATCCTCATGGGGAAGATCTAACGATCTACCCTAAAATAAACTAGGAATAATGTGAATAGATGTTTTCCTCGGAGATGAGGAGGTGAAATAGGAACATATGTTGTTTACACAATGATGACATTGAAACCTTTTTTTTTTGGAGATATTTGCAAATTTATATAATTTTTCAAATTAAAAAACCCTTTGTGATTCTCCAGCCCAATATTCTGGCCGAAAAATGTGAATTTTCACTCAAAAGAAAAACACTAGCCCTCTCAATGCGTTTGCATTGCTGAATTAAAAAAATTTCAATTTTGAAAATGTGAAAAATAAAGAATATGTTCACATGTGGGCCAACGACATGAGGGTACACTAATATAGGTGAACAGAGACCTTTGGCCAAAACATAAGGGATAAAAGTGTGGTGCTATTGGGAATGTCTTTGGGAACACATGTAACTGGGGGAATGCTTTTGGAGCCTGATGGGAACCCATTGGGAACTTGATGGGAACATAACAATAAAACAAAAAAAATTCTCCCTTTGGGTCTTTGGAAGGGGGGGAAGATGTTTAAACATGTTCGATTTTTCTGAAACGTTATCCACCCACCTTAAAATTTCTGTTTTTTCTCGCCAGGGGGAATTTTTTAATAAGAGTTGGAGTAGGTCTTTTAACTCCGTAATAAAGTCAGAGGCTGTGAGTGGGCATGCAGGCTTTACCAGAATTGGGCCCATGCTCAGCCTCAAGTGGGCCATTATGCGGGTCAAGCACATGGCCTTTGGGCCTGGTCAAGCGCATTGCTTTTGGGCTTGGTCATGCGCATGGCATTTGGGCTTGGTCATGTGCATGGCCTTTGGGCTTGGTCATGTGCATGGCCTTTGGGCTTGGTCAAGCGCATGGCCTTTGGGCTTGGTCACGCGCATGGCCTTTGGGCTTTACTCTACAATAGTTTGAAGCTCTTAAAGTTGAAAGGGTTTGAAGTTGGGGAACCCATATCACAAGAGGGGATAGGTACTACTTATTGAGCTCTTCACACAACTGGTCAAAAATCGATTTGTCCAATTGTTCTTGCCCCCAAAAAAAATTTTTTTAAAGAGAAAAAAAAAAAGTGTAGTCAAAAATTGAGTTATGTAACTGGTTGGGGACTACTACAGTTTACCTATCACCCTAAACCCTAGACCTATGATGACTACAAGCAAGAATGGTGCATCATTGGATTGCGACTTTTGGGTTTGAATAGAAAAATGGTTCTCTATACTTATTAGGCTTTCTGACCCCAATGCAACAAGAGTCTAGGAAAACAACAAACGTCACAGTTTTCTCCTGCCTTGCAATACGCGTCAGAAGAGTATCAATGAATCCCGGAATATCCTAATGTTATCTGTTTGTTTCAGAACAGGCTTTGTCAGCAGCAGCAGCAGCAGCAAAGCAGACCAGTACTACCTTCCAATCTACACTCTCTTCCCCCAGCTCTAGCCTAAGTCCTTATGCTCCTAAAAGATGATGCGCAGCACGGGCCCAGTGTAAGTAGGCTAACTCCCATCATGACGAAGAGTTTTGTCCAGAACATTCTAGAGTCTCAGGAGCGAGAGAGAGAGAGAGAGAGAGAGATGGGTCGCGCACATGTAGAAAGAAGCGCTGCATACTGTCGCGCGAGAAGCAGATCTGCCCGCCATCAGCCACAAAACCTGGCAGGCATAAAATCCCGACCTTCTGCTCGGCCGCACCCGGCAGACGTCTGCTTGCCACTGTAGCTACCCTTCCGGCCTGCCCACGAACTGCGGCGCTCCGTTTAGCACTCTGCCCGAGTCTCTCGCGAGTTTCATCGTTCACCTTCGTGCTCGCCCGTGCTCACCTGCCTGCATTCCATAGCCATTTTCTCAACTGCTCACAATATAGGCACTGTGTTTCTCAAAACAATTCTTTGAATCACGTTTTCTTCTGTCTTTCTCACTGCACATGATACACGCACTGTGTTTCTTAAATTTTTTCTTTGAAACACATTTTCTTCTATCTTTCTCACCATGGAACCGTCTCAAGAGCCAAGTTTCGTGTCCCTGATGATGATGGGTTCAAGCTCTTCACTTCCCTTATTCATTGTGCCTCACACAGCACTTCCAGCTCCACCCAAATCTAAGAGAGATTGGAAACATGATTCTACAGCATTGTCTGAGGAGAAGTTTCTTGCCAATAACATGAACAGCTTGACACAGCAGCAGCAGAGGCAAGAAATTTTATTGAAGATTGAGGAGGCATTTCCATTCACCCCTCCACGCACCTGGGCTCAAGTTCAGTCCAAAGTACACAAAATGCGGAAGAAATTTAATCAGTTGAAACAGGAACATGGAGAATCCGGCGCAGGTCAATGCAAATGGCCATGGGTTGAGCGCTGTTTAATGAGTTGGGGCAAGACTGCCAAGGCTTGTGGCACTGCTGGAGGCATGGACAATGGTGTTCCAATTGATTCCGTGGGAGGATCTGCGCAGGAGCCTGCCAACTTGGAGGATACTGAAGAACATGATGCTCCTCCTTCTCCAAACAGGCATGTTCCTCCATTTGCAGGCAACTCTTCTCACGGCAGTAACGAGGTCAGCAGCTTGCAAGAGAGAGATTAGATGGAGCAGCTAAAAAGGTGGATATTTTGTCTGCCTACCTGCCTTTCTGCCAGCGAATTTCAAGGAGCAGGCAGGCAGAAGCCAAGGTTTTCACAATCATGTGCAGGACCAGACAGAGAGAGAGAGAGAGAGAGAGAGAGAGAGAGAGAGGAGCACCCACAACTGTAGTTAGCCTATAGAGACTAAAGTATACGGTAACAACCCCCAAGGGCACCATCCGGGTATCATGGTAAAAAAGTGAACTCAGGCATTTTGAAATGCAAAACGCTCATCTGTCTCTGTGGGCATTTTGCTTTTGTATGGAAGGAAATGGCCGCTCGTTGCTGGTGCCCGATTTTGGCATATATGGTGCCTTAGATTTACAGTGTGCCACAAAGTGCGGAGGGTTTTATGATACAGGGGTTTTACAATATGCAACAATGTGCACCCCTTTGAATCCCACTCCATTTTTAGCTGATGTTTGCTGCTTGCTAATGATCTAATTTCAATAATCTTCATATAGGGTAAAGCCCAAGGCGGCGGGCTTTACCAAGTGTAGGAGTAACAACCTGGTCTCATTTTTTCATGATACCCAAGTGAGTCTCGATGGGTATCACAGGAGAAAACAGAAAAGAATGCATGGAATGTCAACAAGTGGAAATGCGTAATTCAAAATGGAATGCTCGTTGGAGTCTGATGAGCATTCTTGTCTTTCAAATGCATCACAAACATAGGAGGAAAATTTTTGCTATGTAAGGTGCCCTCAGATTACACACACACAAAAAATTTAATTTGGAGCGAGTCTTTACATGGGAGACAACTTGCCTGGGACTCTACCTACAGAAGTGAAACCAACTCACCTTTGGGACTCAGGGGGTAGGGAAATTCGGACTCAAGCTCCCAAATTATGCAATCATACAGACCAAAAGACCAAAACTTGGGCAAAATCTAAGTTTAGCAAGGTAATGTTTTGATTGGCATAGCAATGCCTTCTTTATGAATCACAAGCTTTTTGCTCTTTCGCCTATGTACCATGGCTTCATAACTTCCAGGCCTTGCCTTTTGCATAGAAATAAATGATAAGACAGGGGTTGCTTCTGCAGAAGGATTAGACTTATTATTGAGGTATGCTGGACTGTGTTGCTCCATCTCATTGATTGCTCATTAGGTTGGGGGGGGAGGGGGGAATCCACAACCTTGCATTGCTTTTAGGGTTTTGAGCTTCTTGTTGGAGAGAGAGGTTGAAATCTCCTCCCAATGACGCCACCAATTTTTCATCTGTCCTTTCCAAAGGACACAATGTGAGCAGGGAGAGAAAAAAAAAAGAAAGGAAAAAGAAAAAAGCTGTTATACTTACTTACTGCCAATTCAGGCAAATCAGATTCGAGCTCATCTTCTGCCCTAAAATATTCAGAATATCCCTCCCCCCCCTCCTCCCCAATTATTCCAAAAGATAGAAGCTATGTCGTGCCCTTTGAGAGGGTAAAGAGTAAAGAGCTGCTCTGATTTTTCTAGTGTAATCTGAGTGCACCTTACCCATCATCACACAGATTTCACCTCTTTTATTCACCTCTCCTATTAATTAGATGAGGTGCTTCACAAGTTTTTTTTTTTTTTAGGGCAATGAGCCAATTGTTTTAATTGGCTCATTCACTCAAGGAAAATGAAACTATGGAGGCTCCCCATACTAGAAGGTTCTATTCTGAAGTATAAAGTTCCTCCCCTTTGCCCCTGGAGGACAACATTTGCCAAAGCATATGGGATAACAGCCAGTTGCTATTGGGAACTCTTTGGGGAACATGTCAGGATCTTGGGAACCCTTTGCTTTGATGCGTAAACCTCCCCCACCTCCCGCCCCCAAACAAATACAGAAAAAAAGCTTGCATGGTACCTTTTGGGTGTTCTGGTGAAAAACAGAAACAAATCAGAGCAGATATTTTAGGCTTGTTAAAGCCATTAGCCATGGGGCTTTGCTAGAAGTGAGCCTGGGGCGAAGAAATTTTGCATTGTTTCGGCCTTCAAAATGTGATTTTGACACATGCAAAGGATTTATTTCTGTGATAAAAATGGTCCTTGAAGTTCACCATATGTTGAAAAATTAAAATGAAAATCGCCAGATTTCTATAACAAGTTTCCAACGACTGATTTCTTTTCTTCAAAAACTTACCACTTGGCAACACAGAAGACAAGAAGAAGAAGAAGAAGGGGGGATGTGACAGCCCCAAAAGTTTGTTTTTGGGAAAAATCCACCAAATTCGCCATGTTTCCAGGCAGAAACCTCTCAACTTGCCATATTTAGACATTGCTCTCCAGCTTGTCCACATAACAATAAAGGCATTCCCAAGAATTTTGAATTCCTTTTATGATGTGTAGCCAAATTTGGCTATAGTGAATTGTAAATGATCGCCAGCTCACCTATTCACAAAAGTGAGGAAAAGAAAAAAAAAAAGAAACCCAAGTCCCACCATGTGGCCGAAATATAAAATGGCTCTCAAATTTTTAAAATTTTCATATCTGGTCTATAGCCAAATTTGGCCAAATTTTCTTATAAACAATAGCCAGTGGTCGACATCACACATGTCACACACACTATTGAAAAAAAAACAAACGTTGGCTCTGGCTATCTAGCTTTCAAGCTAGCCAGAAATGGATGACTACTGTTCAAAACATACTGTCTGCTTGACCACTAGCTGAGAGTTCATCCATCCCCGGTGTAACCGGCGGAATTCCAAACGCTCTACAGGCCGTTAGCTCGCACTCAAAGAGTTTGAACGTCTGAAGTCTGAACGTGAGAACAAGCTAACAAAGCTAACAATAGTTCGTTCTAAGCGTTGCGCTTCTTGTGTTTGCAGCAACCGCTACGAATAGCAAAGGAACCTTGAATGCTCGCTGGCTGATTGCCAGGAATAGTAGTCCATTCTGATGCACGCTTGCCGTGACCGGGAGATATTTGGGTTACTGTTGCAGCGGATCAGCATCGCGGTGGCATCATAGGCAACCATTTTCCCGTTTGTGCTGGCACCGGTTGCTTGGCCGGGTGCACCGCGCTTCACAAGTGGACATCCTGGTACCGGGTACATGTCCACGCCCGGCGTTTGGACGGCCGGACGAACGGACGAACCCGTGCAACCGGCCGTGCGTGGGTGGTGTTCATCCCTGGTCGGTTTATCCCTCCCCAGTGTCGATTTTGTGATGTAGCCAAAGTGGCGATGATCGAAAAGGAAGATTTAGCCAGATCTGGCTACAAAATAAATATGAGAGTAATTTCTTTTTTAAAACTCCTTTTTATATTTCTGACTAAATTCCTTTAACCATGTATTAGAAATCTGGGGATTTTTCTTTTTTTTTTTTTAATTTCAGATTATGGTTATTGAGGATCTCAAAAAGCACTTTAGGTGTTAGGGTATCACATTATGATTTGCCCAAAGTTGCCCTCTTTTCACCTATGTAGATGGGCCAAAGGGTAGTCACTCTATGCAGAAAATTGCGAAAAAAAAATTTACAAACTTCTAATTTGGGAAGCCTCCAAAGTTTAGTATTTTTTTTAATGACCCAATTGAAATGGCTCCTTGCTCTGGTTTTGGGACCTGGGTGGGGAAACAATTCCTTTTTCTTGCTGTTCACAATGTGTTTCCATCAAGTTCTCAATGTGTTCCCCAATATGTTCCCAATAGTGCCACACTTTTATCCCATATGCTTAGGCCAAAGTTGAACTTATATTTACACACACACACATTATAAAAGGGGGGTTTGGGGGTGCGGGAGCATCTTTGTGCTTCTATTTTGGGGAATTCCCATGTTTCCAAAAAAAAGAAGTGATGGGCCAATCAAAGTAGCTTTCTTTTAAAAAATAAAAATAAAATTGGGTACACCCAAAACTAAATAAGAGAAGCAACAATAGGTATCCATATTAATAGAGTCATTAGTCTCTCTGTCCATTTTCATTTGCCCATGGTGCGGAATTGATTGAATAGGGGTGTGCTCGGATGCATCAAAAGTGTAGGATTAAAGCCCAAGGGTGAGAGCATTGCCGAAATAATGGTGCTCAAGAAAAGCCTGAATTCACTAATATCCTCCCCAATGGACTTTACATCTCTTGTAAAGCCCATGGTGAATTCAGAATTTGTGCTCACACCCGCTTCTGGTGCCAAGGAAACATTATGTGCTATAGTGCACAATCAAAGGAATGAATTTGAGTACTAAAAATGCCTGCTTGTGGTGCAGAGGCAATGTTTATTCTGTGCTATGGAGCGGAATTGAAGGGATGAGTTTGAGTTCCGATTAGTATGTAAGTCCATCTCCACATTCGTAACTGGTAGAATGATATAGGCCGCAAATCAAGGGGTGGAAAACTTTGGGTTGGGAAGGGGAATTTTTTTTTCTCAAATAAATTATGAAAAACTTTACTGGTGGGAAACACATATTTTAAAATGTCGGAATTTCTGATGTGTCGAGTGTCGACCAGTCCTTGCGGGAAAGAAACGGTCAGGCCCCGAAATTTCAAAAAATAGCCACTTGATGCGAAATCTTTCCCGGGTAGAGAAAGAAATTTTTCTTTGCGGGTAGGGGGAAACAAATCAACGGGAGGAAGACGAATGAACTCTGGAGAGGTCGCTCACTGGTTTAACGTGTTTTTATCCCGAGGTCCTTCAAGCTGGATAAACGACGGTGACCGACGGTGAGACACCGGCGGGTAATAAAGAGTGCAAAACTGAATTTTCGGGAAGACATCGTGCGGCGACAGATGGACCGCTGGACACAAAGGGATGTAGTACTTCCGTGAAGGTAACGGGCAGGCGCACCAAAAAAATTAATACCAGCCACTTAACACCAAATCTGTCCCGGGCAGAGAAAGAAAGTATTGTATCCGGGTAGGGAAGAAAACGAAAGAACTCCGGAGAGATGCGATGGCAGCCTGGCTTACTTAACGTGTTTTACCTGGAGGTCCTTCAAGCCGGGTAAACGAGGGAGAGAGACCGCTGGGTAATAAAGACAGACTGCAAAACTGAATCTCTGGTGCGGGCAGCGTGAGACGACGGATGGACAGACGGACCGCTGGACACAACGCTACACGTGTAAAACCAGTTCCCTTGGATAGCCATCATCCATTTCTTCCTTCCTTCCCTTCTCTCGTTTTGCGCTCGTCGATTCCCCGTTCTCTCTCTCGATATTGCATTGCCGAGGACCAGGTGTGGTTTGCCGTTGGTTTTGCTGTTTTGCGTTTTCTGTGGAGTACAATTGCAGTTTTGTTCATTTGTATGAGTCGGATAGTCTGGGATTTTTTCTTCCTTTTGCCATTTTCCCGCTATCTTGCCTGTGGATCCGGTTTCTGAGGAGCAAGCAAGGAAGGTATTCACGGTTGGTTGGTTGGTTGTTGTTCTTCTTCTTCTCCAGGAGTTTTGTTGCTGTTGCAGCAGCACTTTCTTCGTGGCCTTTTTTCATTTCTTTTGCTTTCTTCTTTTCTCTCGACATTGCCTCCTGCCCCTTGTGAATCAATGTTTTGTGGCCGGAGTGAGTAGGTACATCGTGTTTGATTGCGGGATCGTCAATCTTCCTCGGGCGTTTTTTCCTCAATCCATGTTCCGTAAGAAGTACAGTGTTGTTTGATGAACAGTATTGGTTTTTTGAGTGCACATTCTTTTGCTGCGGCCCGTCTGTTTCCATCACACTTTCGGGTTTTGGAGTATGCTGTCTCTGTGTGTGCGTGTTTTGGAAGGGGAGTTTCAATAGCCTTGTTGTTGCGTTCTTTCTTCTGGCTTTCTGCTTCTTCACTTGTGACAGATTACTGTTAATAGAGGTTGCTCCGGCTCTTATTTCAAGTTGCATGCTCGCTTTGTGTTGGCTTCCTGTTCTTCTATTCCGATCACAGTGCGCGCTACTGCCAGATTACTATTGTGAGCTTTTTTACTCGCCGCCTCCTCTTTGGATCAGTTGTGGAGGTTTGGTCAATAGTGCCATTGCTTGCTGTCCCATTGACAATCTCTGTTTTTCGCGATTCGGAATCGCTGTGAGGAGGAGGAGTAGGAGGAACTGCGGTCTACATAGTCTTGTGTCTTCTTCATAATCTCGTCTACTGGTGAGAGAGTAAGATCTACTCGTTTAGTAAGCAGCGCATCGACAAGGGAGACAAGAAGAGGAAGAAGGTGCAGCAGATTCCAATCTTTTAGTCCGAGTTCTACAGCAGCATTATAGGCTTGCGATTTTCCATTTCCCGGTTGTTTTCTTGCAACTTGTTCTTCAATTGTATTAGTTGCAGCAGCAGCTGCTCATCTGGTCAGCCAGGCATGATCGCCACCTTCTGATGAGCGATTTGAACTTGAGAGACAGACTCGGTTCTTAGATTTTTCGATTAAGCAAACTATCATGTGCTGTTGCAATATGGACAGGATGTATTGTGCTAGCTGTTAAATCTTTGAAAGAGTTTTGAATCCGAAGGAACTGGCAGTTTTCTGAAGGGACAAAGGGGCTTGTATCACGGTAGCGGCAGTTACATATTTTGTAGACGATTCTTCTAGAGAATCGATCGGAAAAGAAGCTGCAAAGTTGGAATCTATGGTCGGTTCAGCCTTAGAGAGGGTTTGCAGCGCTGATGATTTGTTACGGCAGCAGCAGCAGCATCAGGAGCGGCAGCAGCTCGGGTACAACAAGCATCATTTGCAGACGACGTATCCCCGACCAGCTGCTCCTCAAACATCATCGCATCGTCCTTCCAGAACAACAGCATTCTCCAAGCAGCAATACACAGCTCCCGGCGGTCATCAGAGGGCTGCTGCAGCAACGGGTGTAGTAGACAACAGAGTAGGAGGAGCCGATGTTCCAGCAGGACGAGGTGGTATGTCTTCAGCAGCTTCCTCTTCTGGAAGACTCTCGCACTCCAATCTTGATTGCTTTCTGGAGGTTACGACTCCTAGAGTGAAGCCTCAGACTCTCCGGAAGGTACGTCGTTTGTCGCCTTCATAGTTCTAGATATCAGTTGTTGCGTCTGAGAGATGGTGAAAAAGATATACAAAGATGCTGCCTGCAGGTACAACAAGTTTTCCATCTGCAAAACCTGCTTTTCCCCTCCTACCGGAGAGAAGAGCAACAGTCTTCTGAAGGCCCATTCTTAGCTTCGAATTTGGCGTCTGTATTTTCTGGACTGAATTTTTTTTTCAAGTCTGAGGCAATCAAGCACTTCTTGTCCTTTGAAATGGAGATGGTGATCTGAAGTTCGGTGCTGTTTCTTTTTTTTTTGCTGCAGTCATGTTTGCGGGATCCTTCTCAGAAGCGTTGTTTTGATCCAGAAGTCACTCCATTCTTCAACCTTGGGGATCTATGGGACTCATTTGATGAGTGGAGTGCTTATGGAGCAGGCGTGCCTCTCATGTTAAATGGTGACGAGAATGTGGTCCAGTACTATGTACCATATTTGTCTGCTTTGCAGCTGTACACACTTCCTTCTCGGAGGGCACATGTTGGCTACAGGTAAAAGTTTTCTCTTGCTTGCTTCTAGAGTTGCAAGTTCTTTTTCCAAAGCTTGTTGGGTCTGTGTTAGGTACATTTTTGTCAATGCTTGTAGGTTGATGCAGATTTGCATAAATCTCAATCATCTCAGTGCACAGTCACAAGCTGGGTCTGCTTTCTGGCCTCCTGACTTGCATCTCATCAAGCATTCATGTACTTCTTGCTGGAGCAGTTTATGAAACTCTGAGTTTTGCTTTGTGATGGCCTGCAATGTGCCTGTTGTATTTGGTCCCAGGACTTAGAATTAAGTAAGGAATTGTGGCAAGAATCAAAGGTGCAATTTTTGCACCAATGCAGACAGTGGAAAGACAGTGGTTAACCCTTCAGCTTATTTCATCTATCTACTACTGCATCATACTTGACTCTTATGCTCTGTCACTGCATTACTGATCCTTGGGTTATTTTGTGCATGTTCTGTATGCAAACACTCTGTTATCATTTTTAGTGTCATTTGTGGGTGGGTTTTGAAAGATGCTTAGTCTTAAATGAATAATTGCACCATGTCATGTTTTGGAGCTTGGAAAGTGAGATGTGGTCAGCTTCTGGTGTTGACTTTGTTTGTACCCCATCACGTATTTGGTCAATTGAATTAAGTGGCAGTTTCTTTAAGTTTCTTTGTGTGTCGCTATGCAGGGCACCTGGTGCTGAAAGTGATGAGGGCAGTGAGGCAAGCAGTGATGGTGAAAATGAGAGGTCAATGGGGTCAGGAAGGAGTCTGCGAGGGCAAGGCTTCAAGGCATCTGATAGTTCCAGCTTGTCTAGATCCATAGGGAGTGATCCCAGGTTGGAATTCTCTGCTTTTGTAAATGGTGATGATGAAGATGGAGAGGCATGGTCCTATTTTGAGACCAGCCCACCCTACAGCCGTGTTCCTCTTGTTGATAAGGTAGGTTCTGCAAAACTCCATGTGTTCGATTGGAATCAAATGAGCAATGGTGACAACATCAGGCTCTAGGTTGAACAGTGCAAGTTGAATGGGTTTTTGGTTCTCCGATGATTATTTAATTCTTCTTCCATCCATGGAATCTTCTCATTTCAAGGTTTGCAACTAAATTGTACTTGATCTTGACTTTCTTTTGCAGATTGCAGATTTGTCACAAGACTTTGAGCCAGAGTGCAATCCTTTGAGGATACTGCGGAGCATTGACCTCTTGCCCAATAGTTGGCTTTCTGTGGCCTGGTATGTCATATCTTGTTGTGCAGCCATATGAGTCCTACTGAGTGTTTTTGTTGCATCCTTTCTGAGCAGGCTCATTTTCATTTTGTAGTCCAATGAGGAGATCCTTTACCTGTTTGTAGTATTTTTTATGTAGTAATCACATGCGGTGACTCTGCAGGTAGTTACCCTGTCTGGCTTGACATGTGATTGGTTATGTGAGTTGTAGTATTTATTGATCTGTGTACAGGGTCCAGGGTCTTGGTTTCTGTTAAGATGGGTTTAGAGTGGTTCATTGGCTAGTCTTGTTGACCAATTAGGTTCATTTTCCAGGTACCCTATTTATCGAATACCAACAGGCCCTACATTGCGTGATCTGGCTGCATGCTTCCTCACATATCATTCTCTCTCAACACCTATCCATGGTGCTTCAGGTGTGGATGAACACAGTGTTCTGGCCTATTCCTTGGGACTTTGCTGGTACTTATTCCAAACTGATGAGAACAAGGCTAGTGTTGAAAGGAGTAGTGTTCTGATCATTATTTTTGTTTTCTGCTGGGACAGAAGCGGCAAGGCAATTGCTAAACCGCAGTGGAGCTTGTAACATGCCAATGTCATGTCCATTTGATACTTCATTATTAGCACTGCGTGCTTTTGGGCTTACTTCATACAAGTTGAGAGGGGCACTGTGGACATCTAATATAGAGCGGCACCAGGCCACCCTTCTTCAAAATTCTGCAGATGTACATCTGAAGCAATTGGGTGTGCAGCACCCAGACTACATCTTCTTCACCTCTCGTAGCAATTCTCGACGCTGAGTGTTGACTGTATGCTGGATATCCAGTTTGTATCTTCTCCAACCTGTGTATCACCAATGGTTCAAATGTAACCGCGCAATGTCACAAAAAATCTCCTGAAACTGCAATTTGGGGAACCTTTTCCAGGTAATCCCTGCTGCCATGTTATATAAGCTAGCCGGTGCAGAAACAACGAAAGTTGCACGTCAGGACTGGCGTTTTGCTATGACCAGTTCATCTGCCAATTTGGTCTGGTTTTTACACCTTGAAAAACCAAAAAATCCAAAAACTGAGAGAGAAAAAAAGCAGAAAAGTTTTCATTTTTTTTGAGATTTGTATGTTACAGCTTTTAGTAGCCATCCACCCCTCAGTGTGTGTCTGTACACAAGGCAGAGTGCTTTGGGACAACAATGGAGACTTCCTGGAGACTATTTGTTGACACTGTTATTCTGTTGGAGTTAGAAGTTGAAGTCTTTTGAGTCTTAGACCAGAGGATCATCCCCCCCTTTTTTTTGTAGTCAGTCCAAGAATATTCTCCAGTCTCTCTTGTGTATGAAAGTACATGGCAACTTCTTGAGCCCAGAGTGCTGCGGACAGCAATTCTTTTTTCTTTTTTTGGTTTCTCACAAGTGGAAGGAAAAAGATATCATCATTACGGCTTGTAAATACTTCAAGCATTTCCTCTGGTAGTCATGTTCAAGTTTTGATTTTCTTTGATTCCTGAGTGCACTCATGTGATTGGCTTTTGCTGCATCCTTTGATATACTTTTTAGTGGGAGATGAAGGATCTAGTTGCAGGGATCTTATCGGTATGTTTCCTAATCCAAGTTTATTTTAACTCCTGGATTGAGGTCAGTCATTGTATCGCATTTGCTGGTATTCTTCCTCTATTCAATCAAATGGACCTAGGGTTTTGTCCTGAGGATTAATCTGCAGATTAACTTTGATAGTTTTTCGGAGATGGTATTGATCTTGTGGTGTTATTGGTTGATGTTATATCTTGATAGTTTTGATCGAAATGTTGTCAGAAGTGGACCTGAGGCTTAAAGCTCTTATTCTGTCGTGGAGGTGAGATATTGCCCTTTCATGTTGAAGGTCTCTCATGCGACAGTCATGGTCTTTTTGAACTGCTCAAGTTTTGGTCTTGTGGTCTGGTTTGAAGTTGCAGGAAGGTACCCATTTGGAAATGGGTACATTTTGAACAAAAGAGCTCGCTCTCTCCTAGGAATTGGGTGCCTACAAAAATGTAATCTCCATGACAAAATCAATCTCAAATTTTCCTTCTTGCTGGACATACCGTTCTCTTTTTTTGCACAAGCAATTGCTATTCATCTTTTGATATTTGTGTGTTATGGAACAGACCTCAGGGCATGTTCCAACTATAATGGGCCTTTTTCATAACAATGTGGTGTGTTAATGGGTGCTGGCTGGTGTTATTGAGAAAACATCTGGTTACTAATAGGGTTATTAATAATGTACTTAGTAATTATTGATTTTTTTATAAACCATGCAAAGAACCTCTACCACTTAGCAGGTAGCATCCAAAAACTTGCAAGATCCCTCTTGTAGGTTGGATATTAAAGTTTCAAATTTTAATAATTTACTCAGATAATTGGAATTCCGCCATGCGTTTTCAATGTCAAAATCCTAAACCTACTTTCTGATAGAAAATTAATTTGTTTATTATTATTATTATTTCTGAGGAACTGCAAAATAAAAATGCCGCCATAATTTGCCCTACCTAAGCAATATAACCAGGGTGGTGGTATTTTGGGAATTGGGCCTTTTGTAAAATATGCAACTATTACTCAAACACAAGCAAATAAGTTGATGAGTAATCACAAGGAGGATCATGTACAACGTTAAGAAATGGAAAATTTGTTATGCAGAAAAATCTCTTCCTTGGAAGGGGAAAGGACTTCAAATTTCTTGGAGATCAATTTCCACTTTAGAATATGCCCACCCAAATACATGCACTAGCAAATTTTCATCAGAACTCAGGCCCACTTTAGAATGAGGGTCCAGGGTTCAATTTCCTAGGAACCAATTTGGACTGATTTGAAGCAAATTGAATCCTTGAGTTGGACTACACATTGGTGGTCCCTAGCCTGATTCTTGGTTCTCCAAGTCAGGAGCTCTCCTTTTTAGCATTGTTTTTTGGTCTGAACCAATTGATTTTCCCTCCAAAACAGGTGCCATGTAGGTTTAGCCTCAAGTTGCCACTTTTTGGTCTTGGACGCTTGTTGAAAGGCCTTGGGACCAATTTAAAGCTTTTGACCAATAAGATTGCTTGAATTCATTGGTCCCTTGTCTAAAGTCGCCCTTAAGGTACACAGGTAAAGGCTGGTAGAATGTATAGGTTGTCAAAAGATATAGCTTGAGCTACCAAGTATTGGTTTTTCTCAACCTACCTATTAGCCAAATTGTTTGATGGAATATAAAACGAATCTTTTTTTTTCTTTTTTCCACTTTCATATTTGGTCTATAGCCAAATTTGGCTAAATCTTCTTGTGGATGATCACCAGTTTGGCTATATCATGAGATTTGGGAAAAGATCCGGGCTCAGAACCTAGTATCTCAGATATCAAGTGAGTAATACAGAGGAATTTGAATTTAGGAGTTTCTTGCTTTTTTAAAAGACACTTCTCAAGCACTCAGAGTATTAGATCTGTATTATTCTGGTCAATCTGTTTTGTTTGCATATTTTTGTGGAGAAGTTTTTCAATACTAAACTTGCAAGTTGTAATCAACCTTTTTTCTGGGGGGACTCAATTGGCAACCAAAAGTTTTTTTAAAAAAAGCACTGTGAATAATACAAATGTTTCTCTTGGAAAATTGGTTCATTTCAAGGGGGTTGGGAAAACAAAAAAACCTGAATTTGCCAGATTTAGATCATAGCTTCTAGGATGTTGTCATAATATAGCCAGGTTCCCAAAAAAAAAAAAAAAACTTTACTCTCTGACCTATAGCCAAAATTGCCTAATAAGTCCTATTTGCGAGGATCACCAGTCCACCTACCTCACAAAATTGTGGGAGGAAAAAGAAAAAGAAAAAAAGAAGCTAAGCTGCTTGTAAAAAGTTGCAATCCAGCTAGAAACTAAAACTTGCATTATATTTTAGCTACAGAATCTGCATTGTTTGCAGCTGAAAGAAATTCATGATAAAAGTGATGGTTATGATCAACAGCATCAGGAGCTCATCAGCAGTAGCTAGGCCACTCAGGGCTAATTTTAGTTTAGAAAGAAGCTTGTGGGTGAGAGAGCTTGGTGATGAGAGTGCATGAGTATATATATATATATACACAGACACAGAGAGAGAGAGAGAGAGAGAGAGGTAGAGGCAGTAATTAATAGCATCATTAAATTGAAAGGTGGCTATTTATTATGGTACTTAGTGCATGAGCAACTTGTGACTAGTGTTGCAAAACTAATTAAGTTAGCCTTACTGTTTGATGTTCATGAGCCCTAAACCAGAGCTGGCTACTTGATACTTTGCTCTTTAAAACTCTACTTACTAATAACCCCCCTTAACTAAACCCTGCTTTTAATGTCTCACAGCAGGTTGAATTTAATTTAGGTGTCTAAATACAATGTTATGGGTTTTGCTTCAACTTGTGGAAAATTGGGTTGTTGCTTGAATTTATTTTTTTGTATTGGGTATTTGAGTTGAATTTGGAGGGTAACAAACGTTTTTTTCTTGAGATTGTTGGGAGTTCATTTTGCCCACTCCTTGTGAACAAAAAAAGGTTGAGATTGTTGGGAGTTACACAAAACTTTTCTTCGTTGTGAGGCGGTAGTAATGGTGGTTGTGACGATGATGATGAGAGGCCAAAACCATGGTTGATTTTGAGCAGTGAGATGGGTAAAGTCCAAAGCATTTTGTTTGTTGGTTTGTTTGTCAACCAAAAAAAACACAGAAACCATGCTTACAAGTTTTGCTGTTTCTTTTTGGAGGTATTTAGTAGTTCGAATCAATTCATTCTTGCTGTTGCCTTTTGGGGTCAAGTGGTCTCATAAAAGGTTTCAGCTTGCAGTCAGCTGTTCAAATTGCAGTTTTTGTAAGATTTCAACTTCTGCTACAACAATGTGAGTAGTAGGTTAGCCAGTGATCCGAAGTTTTTGAGAAGTCTGGCGGAGTTCTTTGCAGGAAGAATTGGCAAGCCAGATTTTGTTCCTGTCTACTATGGTTAGAAGGTTTTGAAAGCCAGGTGTGTCTTATGGGTGAAGAAATTCTCAATCCTAAGTGTCAGCTTGGGGAAGAGAGTTCTAACTTGTCTAAGTTTGAGGTGAACAACTAAGAAGAACCTACCCAAGTACATCTGACGTCAAGCCATTCCAAAATTCACTTGGCTGCTAGTTTCATAACTGCCATTTTGCACTGTTAGTGTGGAGTTTTCCCAGCCAAAAAAAAATCTTATAGATATGTCGTTTGCAAGTTTTTTTCAGCTTGTCGGTATGCTCATATTTCACTGCAGAGAACACTAAAGTATAGTTCCAAAGGTATACCCAGTCTGTTGATGTAGTTCAAGGACATGAAGGGTTTAAGGTTTGCTCTTACACCCCCCTTAAACCCTGCTGCATTCTGACTTGGAAAAGCTAGTAATCTATGCTGGATCTGGTTGATGACATATTTCATAATGTTATGTCTCTGAAGTCCTCAAAATGCTTTGCTGTTGGTATGGTGGACTTTGTGTAGGTAATTGAAGAATCGGTTTGTGAACAGGTCTGGAAGTTCGTCACCCTGCAAGGTTTTTCAGGTGTGGCTCGCATATATAATTACAAGAGAATCTGTTTAATGCTTTTGATTTCTGCAGAAGTGTGTCGCATTCTTCCTGCCTGATCTGAATTATGGGGCACTGTTCTAGTCTCGTGTTAGGAAATACTCAGGAATGTAGAGCTTGTATACCAGCTGAAAATTACCCATGCATGTTCTTGTGCTGTCTCGTACCCATCCTCTTTGTACTCAACAGGAGGAGCTCAGGAATTAAAAATGTCCTGATGAGATGATTCTCTCATGTCAATGCTAGTGGCCAGAGTTTTTTCCATGCGTGCTCTACATGTGATCATGATTTTTTATGCTCCTGCCGCTGAGGCAAAGTGGGTTGTTCTTTGACGCAGAGATTGGAAACAGATGAAGCCAGATAAAGAAAAGCAAGACGCAGCATTAAGCATTACTACTGGAAATAATGCTGAGGGCACCAGCAGCAATGGTGCCGTGAAGCGAAGGAAATTGCAGAGAGTGATTCCTAATGATGAAATTAGATGCAAGAGGTCTGATGGCAAAGGTTGGCGCTGCGAAAATAAAAGGATTGATTGCTCCACCTACTGTGAACATCATCATTCCAGAAAGACCAAGACCTTAGCAAAGGCTAAAGCCAAAAAAGCTCTTTCTCCCAAGCCTGCATTGCAGCCTGCCAAGTCTGGGAAACAATTACCTGCTAAGGCTTCAAAGTCTGATGACGAAGACGACACTGACAGAGTTGGAGGTGAGATGGTGAGTCATATCAGGCAGATCTGTAGGCACATTCTGAACTGTCCACAGTCTTCATTGAGCTTTTAGGGTTTAGGGTTTAAGAATCTTAGAAGTCTTGGGTTGTTAGTAAAAGCAGAAATCTTCTTACTTGTAAATCACTAGATTCTGTGGATCATTTATGACCACTGAAGTATAGATTCAACAAGTGATCTGATGACAACATCACTTGTTGGTTGACACCACAGATAAATGGAACTACAGAAGATGAAACTGGTAGTAGAATGTGTCATCAATGTCAGAGGAATGACAAGGAGAAAGTCATCTACTGCAGCAAGTGCAACCGCAAGCGCTACTGCATGCCTTGCATCAAAGCATGGTATGTATACCATTTGTATCTCTCATGGTCAACATGGGCATGCGCAGGTTTCAAAAGGATAAATTCTTTGGTTGATGATGGTTTTTTGTCTGATGCACAGGTACCCACTTCTGTCAGAGAATGATGTTGCTGTGGAGTGTCCTTTCTGCCATGGAAACTGTAACTGCAAGGCTTGCCTGCGGACCCATGGACCACAGAAGGTAAGTAGCTTTCTTTCAGCACTCGTCTTGGAGGTTACAACAAGATTCAATGTGAAAGTTTTGTAACAGGGGGAACGTAAGTGGGTGGGTGTCAACAACAGGAGAAAGTGAAATGGGATGAGGAGGTGACTCAAGACTTTCTGAAGTACCTTCTGCTTAAGCTGCTACCATGTTTGAAGCAACTGCACAATGAGCAGCGCGAGGAGCTGAAAGTGGAACAAAATTTGCAACGTGCTTTTTCTCTCTAACATTTCCCTTCTTATGCCACTTTGCTTGTTTCAGAAAAAATTATGCTTCCTCTCCCAGTATATTGAATTATGTCCCAAATTGTCTGTACAGGATCGACAAAGGTCAAGGTGGGAAAAACAGTGATTTCAGCAGATGAGCGCCTTTATTGGTATGTGTGGCATAATACCGGAAATGAACTGTAGCTTTTCTGCCCATGTTTGTCTTCAACTTGCAACAAGAATTATATGTCCCAATCAAGAATATTAACTTTGATGATCATATGTGTAACCCTGAAACACTACACCCTATACCCTATGCATGAACCAAATGGGTTTGACATGTCTGAGCATTGTTTGCCTTTTGCAGTGACAATTGCAGCACATCAATTGTGGACTACCATAGAAGCTGCCCAGCATGTGAATACCAGCTGTGCATTACTTGCTGCAAAGAGCTGCGCCTTGGATGTCGACCTGGAGCCCAGGAAAAACAGCAGCAGAATGGGAGCAAAACAGAACTAGAATCACTGGAGCTAGCACCTGGACAAAATTCTGAAAATCCTGCACAATCACCTAGCTGGGTAGCAAGCTCAGATGGCAGTATCCCTTGTCCTCCCACCTCACAAGGTGGGTGTGGGCGGTGTGAACTGGGCTTGAAAACATTGTTTGAGCCTGACTGGATGGCCAAACTGACCATGAATGCTGAGATGGAATCATACAATGCTCGATCAGAACATGATTTGGTACGCTGCTCCATTTGTGCCAGTGCTTGTGGAGATGTAAAAAGGAAGAAGTCTTTGCGGCTTGCTTCTCACCGAAAAGGTGAGGATGACAATTATCTCTACTGTCCTTCCCGACAGATTGTTGAGGAAGAGGGTGTAGCCCATTTCCAGAAACATTGGGTGCGAGGTGAACCAGTTATAGTGTGTAATGTGCTGGAAGGTGGCAGTGGTCTCAGCTGGGAACCTATGGTCATGTGGCGTGCTGTTCGTGAGACCACAAAAAACAAATTTGAAAGGGACACCAGAACTGTGGCAGCAATAGATTGCCTGGATTGGCAAGAGGTAAAAGTGGATCAGATCAAAGTGTCCCTTAACCAATTCTACAGTGAGATCCATCCTTTTGTAGTTTATGGTTTAGGGTATATGAGCAGTGAATTGCTTGTGATTCAAAGGCTTGCAATTGATATCCATGTGAATTGGTGGAGCTTGGGATGTGCAGGTTGAAGTAAACATCCACCAGTTTTTCAAAGGCTATAAGGAAGGTAGAAGCCATAGAGACCGTTGGCCACAGCTTTTGAAGCTCAAGGATTGGCCACCATCAACAGAATTTGAAGAGCGGTTGCCAAGACATGGAGCCGAATTTGTGGCTGCCCTTCCATTCCAACAATACACAGACCCAAAGACTGGGTTCCTTAATCTTGCTGCACAACTGCCTGAGAATACAATCAAGCCTGATTTGGGTCCAAAGATGTACATTGCAAATGGGTTGAAAGAGGAACTTCTGAAGGGTGATTCTGTTATTAAATTGCACAAAGACATGGCTGATGCTGTAAGAGTTCACTCACAAATACTATTTATAAGTTCCAAATGTGGGATGTCCACACTGCTTGTGGGGTGTAGGGTCTAACCCTAGTCCTAACGCCATATAGCCCTCAGCAATAGAAACATTTGTCCAAGTCTTTTGTTTGAAAGGGGCTCTTGTAAATGGACAGGTATATGTGCTAATGCACTCGTCAGAAGTTCAACTCCTTGAAGAACAGCGACAGGCTATCAGGAGGTGGATCCAAAAGTCCAATGGGAAGTGGGAGTCCAAGTCATCTCCTGGTGTTAAGTATGATGTGGACAAGCCTCATGCTCAGAAGTCTACATATGGAGGGGCTTTATGGGACATCTTCAGAAGAGAAGATACTCCTAAGCTGCAGGCATATTTGGGAAAGCACTGGGAGGAGTTCTGCATACCTGGCCACTGGGTGGTTGAATCTGTGAGAACCCATTCTTCGTTGTTTGCCCATTACTGGTGCAGAGATATTAGTGCCCTCATCTTAACCATGTTGCACAGTTTTTTGATAAAATGGGATTTTTATGTTTCAGGGTATAGGTTTTGTCCCTGTCCCTACTGTGGTGTAAGTGTCTGGAATTGGACGGCAATAATGAATTTGAGTGCAAAAGAAGCTCCTGATCCTCAACTCATCAAGAAAGCACATAGCTAGCTGTATCTGAAGTGGTAATCATATTTATCACTTGCAGGTGATGCATCCCATACACGATCAGGTGTTCTTCTTAACCAGTGACCACAAAAGGAAGCTAAAGGAGGAATATGGTAAGTAGATTGTTGTACCCTAATTTAGGATGTGCATTCTTGATTTTGAGCCCTATCACCTTGTGGCTTTAATGGATGCAAACTTCAACAATGGGTTGTCAAAAAACAATGGATGATCAGGGTGAAGGTCTGTCTGTTGTGCTGAGAGATCTTTGTTGATTACCCATGAGAAGTAGAGAAAACGTGAAGCCCAGCTCTAAGTAGGAGCTATTTTTTGTAGACACCCAAATGTTCATGAACGTTTGGCACTTCTCACAATGCTTATAAAGTTTGTTCAAATGCATGTGAAGGCATTGAAGCCTGGACATTTGAGCAAAATGAAGGTGAAGCAGTTTTGATTCCAGCAGGTTGTCCGTATCAAGTCCGCAATTTGAAGGTGCGTTTGAAGCACTGGTTTTTTCTTGAAAGATTTGCACTGCCTCATGTGGAACTGTGGAAGATTTTTTTTTACTAATCCATGCATGTCACTGAACTATTCAACTGCCTGATGACCATTGACAGTGTCTATTTTGTCTATATTCCATTATGTTAAGCTTATTAGCATCCTCTGATCACAGATGCTCATGATCGTTTTGTTTCTCTGTGAGTGATGCAGTCCTGTATCCATGTGGCACTTGAGTTTGTTTCTCCAGAGAGCTTGCACGAGTGTATGCAGTTGACAAGTGAATTCCGCTGCCTTCCACAATTTCACCATGCAAATGAAGACAAATTGGAGGTGGGATGAACTTTGCCTTTACATGCAACAAATCAACACCACCTCCATCACATGTTGAATGCACCCATTCCTGTTTGGGAACATGATTTTGACATGTATAATAATTCTGTGCCTTACAGGTGAAGAAGATGGTAGTTCATGGTGCAACGAAGGTGGTTGACAGCCTGCGACAAATAAGGGATGGGTGCAATTAGGACTGTGGCTTTAATCCCTCCCTCTTTTTCAGCCACATCTGCATGGTGCAGGATTCATGGCAATACAAGTTCTTGTGGGCAAGGTTCTGCACTGTATTGGTCAGTCTAATGCAATACACAACATTTTCTGAGGAAGTTAAATACTTGCAGGTTTGGACAACTCAGTGTTGGAATTTTTGGACCAAATTTGTTGGACAATCTCTTTCATGAAGGTTTGTTCACCTTTTGCATATTCTTATAGGAATTGTATTGTACAGAATCATATAGCCATTCTACTGAGATTTGCAACCACCAGGTTTTTTGTCAAATGTGGATTGTCATGTACATGGGCAGTGCAACTCTTAAATTACTCTTAGCTACATAGGCCACCTAGCGTTTTCAGAACTTTCAGCCTTAACCCTGGGAGTCAGAATTCACTTCTGTGAAATTACATTTTTTGAGTGAACACCTACAGATATTACAGTTCGTTCTGGGATCATAACTGGACTGAGGACTTTGTGAATCACTGATGACTGGAATGCATACACCAGCTTCCTTCTCCTATTGATACTTCTCAGTCAAAATGGAAGGAAACTCTGTTAACAAAGATTTGTTTGTACATTTTGCTTGGCAATTCATGAACACAGCATATTTACTACTGAACTGTCAGCTTAGAATTGCATGGATCTAACATCACACCCATGCAGTGTTCTCACTACTTCGAGCCCATTGGCAAGGCCGATAGCAACCTCAACTTACAAACCCAATGGTGAATGCAGCAACAAATTATGACTTACCCTTGTTTTCTTTTCAAATACCCATCTTCAAATGCGGATGTTTCATTTACTGACATCCTTTGGACTGGATAGTAATTGGGTTTTAGAAAATATAATTATGCATTGTCATGTAACAATTTGAGAACCAAATAGAACTGGAGTTCAAGTAGTTGATACCCCACAATTAATCACATGGTAAATCAAGGCAAATGAGCTACCCTCCACAATATTAAGCATATTAAGCTAATCAAAACATAACCTTAGTCACCAAGTTTGTGGCCACCTAGGGATTCAAGTAAGGATTTTTTTGTGTTTGTTCTCTTTGCCTTGGGTTCTTTCATTCTTTTTAGGTCCAATTATCTTTCATGATGAGGCATAGGACATACATAATGCTTCAAGTGAAGTATTTTTGGGTCTCTTTGCCAATGCACCTTTTGTTTTTTGTTTAATCCTTTTTCAATTGTGTGCAAGTATAGAGTTCCTATTTGAGATTATTAGGCTTCAATTCAATAAGGTCTAATAGCACAACAAGATGAACACTTGATCCTTTTGGTCAAAGACATTGAACACACAATTTGGAACGTTGTTCTTGAACATTTGATTTTGACTATGTCTTGGTCGTTCAACAATTGCATTGCCTTTAAATCTATGGGTTATTCTTAATTTCGTGTAGATACTATTGATATTGTGGTACCACCACAATCATTGTCAACATCAAATACTTGAAGGATGTAATGTTCATGTGATGGATTGGATGTAAGTAAAATATAACTCAAACCTAGTTACACCTATCTATTTTATACACACTACTTTGATGGTTGTCCTTGATGCACAATGGATTGCATAATCCAATTTGACATATTTACTTGTTATGTCATCTTTAAATAAAATTTTAAATGTTGTTATTTATGTACAAAAACTTTTTTTTTTTTTAAATCATATTCATAGAAATAACACATGATTAAGATCAATGTGTTACAAAAGTGAAAATGCATTGAGGAAACAAAAATTATGTCATTCAAGCTTTTAACCAATGTGTGTGGAAAATGTTGTGTGACCTAAAATGAAAGGAGAGAATTTTTGTAAAGTGTGAATGGGATGAAGGGCAATGGAAATGAGGTGTAAAGAAAAATATGTTGATGTGAAAACAAGTATCAATGCTAGGGCTTACTTGAAGATGAAATAAGGTGATGGCATTTTCATCTCATCCCTTATGAATACCTAAAGTTATAATTGTTGCAACAAAAGGAATTGATGCATTGGAGAAATGGGAAGTTGGATATTGTGTGTGTGTGTGTGTGTGTGTGTTTTGGTGCACACATGTGAAAAAAATGCACGTAACCATTGTTACATGATTATAAGCTTTAGTGAAGCTAGATGATTATGCAATTGTTTATCTTTGTGTGGAGTTGGATGTTCATAAATGGAGGCAATCAAGATAATAAAAGGCAATGAGATGGTGGTGTCAAGGAAAGTTACGTGACATGGTTTGAAGATCTAGTAGTATAGATTCAAGTTACATCTTCAATTTGTGTTGTGATAGTCTTAACAATTTGAATTTGTAAAATATATTCCATAGCACATCTACTTGTTTATTATTGCTCAAGATGCATAATGTTAAAGATAGACTAAATTGACTTAAAGGAGATGATGAAACTATGTGAGTCTAAATTAAACAATCCTTGTCTCATAAGGGGGTACTCTTAGAATTTAAAGCTTGTGTTTTTGTATGAAATTTGAAACTACAATTGATCAATAACTTGAGGACAAATGTTGAGAGAAATCAACTAAAAACCTTTATTCATTTCATGTGTAGGAGTTGACAAAATGAAATACTAATGACATTTATGTGTGGGTGACATATTGAAGTCTTTTTATTTGTTACAAAAATTAGGTCAACTTGATGGGATGGATTAAATCTCTATATGTTGTAACTTCACTTGTGTGCATTATGTTGTGATTGATTAAATGATCTCCAAGGATGTTGCAATTAGGGAATTTTGTCAATTGTGCAAATGAAGGTTTCAATTCCAAATCACATGTTGTAATTTCTCATCAATCAAATGATTTATTTTGTGAAGATTTTAGAGAAAAATTCATGTGGGCAAGATTAATGAAATGAAAGGCTTGATAGATGACTCAAGAATGAAGTTGATCCTAAGAGTCAATTTAATCATTTGTTATGTATGCCAAACATTATGTTTCAACAATAATCCAACCCTCTTGTCCTATTTGCTAAAGCCTACAAACCACATTAAAAAAAGCCTTGATTTGGGTGATAGCATTATTCACTTTCTTACATGCATTCATGTTCAAGACATTAAACCACTTTTTGCTTTCATGTATTCATCATCAAGCTTAAACTTCTTTAAAAAAAACTTAAGTAGTAATAAGCAAGAACATAACCCCCTTGCTCTCTTCTGGTATAATCTTCTTCCCACTGAGCTCTTATTTTTTCCTTGGTATAATTTGTGTTAATGTGTGGTTGACATGTACCATCCCTATGGTTCATTAATTGTTGTTCTGGCACAAATACAACTATATATAACACATCATGTGTTCTAGCATACCCTTTGTACATACAATTTACACTAAGATATGGAACCCTAGATCTTGACTACTTGCATGTTTCTTTTAAGGTCTAAATTATGGGTGCGAATACAATTAAAGGAGCCAAAGACCATATTGAATAATGGTGAAAATCATGAATTTTTTTAGATATGTTTTTGTCTTGACATTCCAAAGTTATGTTAATCATTCCAAGTTATGCTAAATGAATAATATGAATGTTGACGAATTCAAATTAAAATTTTATTAAATTAAATTATGGGTTTTGATTTTAGTAAAGACATTTGAATTTCAATAGGTGTTGTGTCAAATTGTGGTTAATTTTATAAAGGATTAAATAAGGACTAATTTAATAAAATAATTTTGATGGTAAAAAAATTAGATGATAGTAACCTACTACCCACATTCAAAGAGCACTCACAATTAAAAAATGTGGAATTTAAAATTTTAAAAATTCAAAATGTTTTTCAAATTTTTCAATTTTCAATAGTCCTTTACCACATGTAAATGGGTGTAGTGTGCATGACATACAAAACAAAGCTATAGTTTATGTTACAAGAAAAAAAAACCTAAAATTACTAACATATTTTTGTATGATTCAAAATTATGATAAGCTTTCAAAATGAAATACAAAATTCGGCAAAATTTACACACTTTGAAATTTTCATATTTATTCAACAATGATTAACACAAAACATGTGACATATTGGGGCAACTATATGTATTTTTAATAACAAGTTGCAAGAGATTTCATTCAAACATTATTTCAAAAAAGTGAAAAAGGACTAAAAAAGAGTCACAATCCATTTGTAAAGTAATCTTATCAATTCCTTTAATCGTATTTGCACCTTGTAGCAATAGTATCCATGGCTCAACGGTTGAAGCATCCAACTCATAATTGGAAAATTTGCAACTTCAACTCATGTTAGATGCATGGGAAATAATGAATCAAATTATGGGTATTAGGTGTGCACTTACCCATAATGAAACAACTTTTCAAACCATAACAAATAAGTTCATGAACAACCATGTTGTGATTAGTATAATGTCACCAATAAGATTGGCATGGGTTATCTAAATAAACCACGATGTATATATCATTTACAAATCAAACAACATGAAAGTTCACATAATCAACAATGTGGTCACCCAAGACATATTTGAGGTTTAACACTAATGTAACCTTTTTGTACTCTTTGCTAAAGCTTACAAATCCACATCAAGATTGAGCCCTAATAGTTGCTTGCCAAAGTTACTCTCTTGCACATTCAAGTTCAAAACCTTTAGTCATTCATTGCTTGGGTGGCCTTCATTAAACTCAAACTTCTTCAATTGGCATTATGCTAGAACAAAAGTCCTCAACAAATAAACAACAATATAAATAATGAAACCACTCTTCAAGCCATAACATGGAACCTCATGAACGTACTAGGTTACAATACTCGATATCACAAACAAGAATGATACACGTGATTTTTTGGGTCTTGGTTTTTTAGGGTAAATTAAAATTCATCAATGTATTTTGTGGAGTTGGTATTCAACTCATTAAGAAACTTGGAAAAGACCCAAACTAAACCTAATAGATTCCATATATACATCATTAATAAAATAGGTGTAAAATATAGTGTATGAACCTAGTGTAAGTCCATGAAGAAAAAAATGTTTTACTTATGAATGATGGACATATTAGTAGAATCATATATCAACCATTTCCTTTTAACCATGGTAATCTTTTTTTGTATTTTTGGGATGTTTGTTAAAGTTTTTTTTTTAGGGTTACCTTAGTATTTCCTTCAATTTATATAATTTTTTTTCAATTAATATAAAATTTTAATTTGTGTAATATTTTCATGTGTCACTTGCCATATTTCCATATTCAAATTTCAAATTTCAGATAATTAATATTAATGTATCTAAAAGTTTTTTATTAAAATTGATAATGGACATGTTTGGTCATTATTTTGTGGCACTTGTAAAGAACCAAAACCTTGTCATCCATAATGTTTGTTACTAAAACATAATTCATATAGGATATAATTATAGTGAGTTTCAACATTAGTCCAACCCTCTTGTCCTCTTTGTAAAGCTTGCAAATTGCATTAAAAAAAGTCGTGATGGCTACTTATCAAACTCACACTCCTATGTTCATTCAAGTTCAAGACACTCAACCATTTCTTGGCAAGGTAGTTTTCATCAAGCTCAAACTTTTTTGAATAAATCTAGACCTAAGTAGTAAACAATTGTGGCATAATCGGTGACATCACTCTTCAAGCCATAACTAAGAAGCTCATGAACAATTGTGAGGTTGAAATTCTATTGTAATGTTTGCATTGCAACTACATGTCTTATGGGTGTTAGCTTATATGTGGAAGAGTTTCTTTTGTTGATCTAATGTTGGGAGCATATTTTTTTGTTGGTTATATATAGCCCAAAAGTTATATTAAAAAATACGAGTGTTAAAGTCAAATGATTTTTGAAATTTTCAATAGCCATAACTTGATCAATTTTGTGATAAATTACAAGATTTTTATATGTGGTTCAAGTATATAAAAGATTTATTTTCATATTTATATTGTAACCAAATTTGGCTAAATCTTCTTATGAATCATTATCACTTTGGTTACGTCAAAAAAAAATTTAAACAAAATGGGTTGGAAATGATGAGGTAGAGAAAATGAGGAATAAGAAGAAACTGCAAAAGGAATTGATCCAAATAAACATATCCTTGGGTCATTAATTCATTTATATGAAGCAATCAAACATCAATTCTTGTATATGGAAGCATATTATGTTTTCATTATGGATTGCGAGCATAGTAAAGTCCATAGTTTAGATTCTAGACTCCACATGTGATGTTTGAAGATGTTAATATGCAATGCATTAGAGGTTAAGTTTGCAAAAATCACTAAGCTATGAAAAAATTACAATAAAAACATTAGCCCACACCAATGTTGGCCAGTTATGTGGAAAATTTTGGATATGAACATGCATAATGACCCATATATGCATGAAATCATATCCAAAAGTTGATTTTTTAATTTATATATGTTTCTATACATAACTAGTGGATGGGCATTATCATAATATGCATATGCATATCCATATTTATAATGATTCATAATAAATTAATATCCATATCCATCCACAAAGGTTTCAGTGATTCCAAATATGATTTTTTATATCACTATCGCATTTGGAGTTAGGGTTCAGGGTTTTTAGAGATGCCAGATACAACTTCTCATTGTGAAAAGAGGGGGAGCAAACTTCACTAACTTATCATTGTCTTTTTGCTTTCAACTTTCAATTCCATTGTTGTTGTATGAGATTCCCTATGTCAACTATCAATTATCAACTTCCTATATGTGCTCATCCTTTGTAAAAATCTACAACTTTTTCCTTTGTGTGAATGTTTTCAACTCATTTGTTTCACTTTAACATGAATGGGGGAATAGACTTTGAAACTTCACTAGTATCATTGTCAAGCTTTTACCACAATGAACTTGACAAGTTTTTCATTTTTATATTCATTGTCAAGCATTTCACTTTCAACAATTTTTTATGTGTTCATCAAATGGTATGTTGTTCATTTACTTTCACCTTTTGGTTTTTGGTAGTTCCATTACTGTTGCTTGAAAGTTCTTATGTCAATTATCGACTTCTTATATTTGTGATCTTTTGTGATCATCATCTATGAAGTTTTACAAGTTTTAATTCCATTGCATAAACATTATTGGCTTCTTAGCTTGAAATCCATCAACAATTTTTTATGTTCAATAGGCATGAAACCTTTTTTTTCAACTTTATTACTTGAGAGGCTTTGGTTTTTTTGCAATATTTGTCAATTGTTGACTTGTTGGTTGTATGTGTTCATTAGGCATGAAGTCTTTAAAGCTTTTTGGTTCCTTTGTTCAATATCTATCATTTTTTTTGTTCATCAAATGTGAAGCTTTAAGCTTTTGGTGTGTGCATTGTTTGAAAACAAAGAGTTGGTGCCAGATCAAGGGGCTCTTCAAATTGATTCAATTATACATGATCAAAATCATGTGAGTTCTTCTTCTTAATGCCCATATTTTTGTTATGTTCATGAAGTGTGACATTTTAGGTTTTGGTGTTCAAGTGTGTGCATGATGTGGGCAGTGGTGTGTTTTGCTTATGCGTTTTAAGGTTTGGTGTTCAAAAATGTGCAAATTTAGGTGGCAATGTGTTATTGTGCACAAGGGTTATTATCAATTTTACAATGGACAAAAATGAACTTGTTCTTGAAAATGTGAGTGGAATTGATGAAATTACCCCTAATATGAACACAATCCCTTTTCATAGCTTATCATAGGTGGAAAGTGTCAATTGATAATGTGATAATGATGTATCAATGTCTGATGAGGCACATCTTCAAGCTATGGAACTTCAAGCTTTACTATGGAAACCACACAACATGACTATTGTTTGTTGTAACTTATTTACTATAAATAACAACCTACTTGTTGATCTTGTAAACCTTCAAATGATGCAATGTATCATATGCAAGTCTCAATAAACTTATGGTAACATGTTAAATTAAAGTTATATTGTTTAAAAAAAGATTCATCAAATACATTAAAACCAATGGGATTACTCCTATGAAAACACATGTTGATAATGTTCATTCACATTTACTTGTTAAAAAAAAATCTTTATTAAGTGAAAGTGCAATGGTTAAGCTTTATGGGGCAAATCATATTTGGCAACATGGAAAGAAAAGGCCTAGGCCCACTAGTTTTGCAATCACTATTTTTTGGGGTCAACAAACCTTACTTAAAATGGTGATAAATCATTGCAAAGATTTTTTGAAGACCTTGTGATTTATATTTGCAAAGGATCCAAGCTTTTTCAACATGTGAAAATGTTTGGTTTCACATGTTAATACTATGCCAATGCCCCTATGATGTGTTATGTTTCCTTCTTAGTCATTTCTAATGGGAAAAAATGTTTCTTTCAATGGCCACAAAAACCATGGAATTGCATGTGTTCACATCTAAAATATGCAAGTACTGTGTTTACTAGCTTTGATATTTAGATGTCTAGAAGTGGCATCATCATATTTGTTTTGGTGATCAATTATCTGGATGAGGTTTGAACACCTAAGTATGTTACTATTGGATTGTTTGAAGTGCGTGAAACAAGTGGTAGTGCCATGGCTTTGCAATCTATAGTGGAAAAATTTGGACCAATTCATCAAGTGATTTCTTTTGTGAGAGATGAGGGCAACAACATGGGAACCATGGCTACAACATTATGATCAATAATTGATTGTGATACATTCAAGCTTTTATGGGTTTATGAAGGTATTTGCTTCAAACATGTGATGTGTAAAACATGTCAATATGTGACAAATGATGATAAGGTTTCTACAAGTTTAACTTTGGTAAGTATGAAAAATGTTCAAACTAGTTTGCAAAAAAAATTATTTGGAGAAAAAAATCAAGGAAAAGGAGGCATGAATGAGAAAGGGCTTGCATTGAAAATGAGATGCAACATTGAAAGTTGAAAACAAACGAAAACAAGGTTTGCGAACAAAATTATAATGTTTGAAGAAACTTTGGAATTCAAACAAACCATTTTGTTATGTTATGGGAGGTGAAAGACACTAACTTTGTACATAAAAATCCATATGGCCCAAGTGTGGGCCATTGCAAAAGTTGTCATTCATTAATTGATTCATGTGGTGACAACATGTGTGATGAACCGATTTGGAGGCCATTGGTTACTATTAACTACTTTAATTACTATAATCAATTTAATTGTGGTTGTGGAATTTGAAGTAGATCCCATTGTCAATGAGAATGTAACATTTGACCTTTCTGATGTTGAACTTCACATGTTGAACATAAACTTGCGGCCTGAGGTTATCAAGGTAATTATACATTTTTTGAAAAACTTGAAGACCTTTGATTTTCATCAAGTTCAAAATATGTTGACCTTGATGTTGGATCCCCAAATGTTCAAATCTTTATGGGTTGTGAAAGGTTTTGTGGGGTGTGGAAATGCAATCCACTTCACTATTAAATATGATGTGAAAGAGATTATCCCTTTTTATGACAAATTTTTATTGACTAAATCTTATTTTTGAGGTAGTTGTAGCACCATGTGATGAAAATGTTGTTCAAATTGAAGAAGAGGATAAGAACATGTTTGGTGTTGGAGCTTACACCAAAGAGCCTTCACAAACACTTGTTACTACAAAGTTCTATTTATTTTAGAAGGTATTTATTGCACAATCTCTATGTGTAGATCCTCTTGCTTGGTGGCAAGCCCATGAAGGTTGGTTTCCAAATGTTGCTTTCTTGGCCAAACAAATTTTTAGGATTCCTATATAGGTTTCAGATTAACATAAAAAGAATGTTTAACCTTGCAAGTGTTTTGATAGCTCTAAGGTATTACGATTTACAACTGGAAAATCTTGATCAAATTATCACCATGGTGAAAATGGGTCAAATGATCTACATTTGAATTGCATGGCAAATGCAAACTTCAAAGATTACATCAAATCTGAAATTGTTTTAGTATAAAAAAAATTTATGAGTTGATTGAAAAATCTAAATATTTTTAAAAGCTACAAGTCGACAATGATTAGGTAAGTCACCTTCATCAAGTTTCTTTTTTTCCTTTCCAACTAAAGCTCATTTGAAATGGTTTTTTTCTGGATGTTACATGGTTTTTGGGCTCCTAGGCATGTTTTTGTTGCTAATAAAATTGCAACAACATAGGCTTTTGGGCATTTTGTTCTGTTGTTGATCAAGTTAGAGCAACTTTTTGGGTGTTTTTGCAAGTACCTTGTGCTATAGTGAGCATATATCTTTATAAAATTAAGGTTCAATTCCCCACAAGCTACTTGATTTCCAAGGGAATTTCTGAAATATCTGGATGCATATATATTTTTAATAATTAAAAAAAAAAACCTATGCATATCCTCTGAACTATTTTATTATACCATAACTGGCCAACACTCGCCCACACCCATTTACAAGCAATTCTGTTCCCATGACTATTCAAGAAATAACTTCATCATATCCGTAACATGCTTATGGTCAAATTTGTGCTCTAAACTTGTAGTACTGAACAAGTTTTAAACTTCACTTAACAATGTATATATATATATATATATATGTTTGTTAACTTTTTTTCATTTATTTTAAAACTATGAAAAATATCAAATATTCAAACTAAGGCTGCCTGACACCATTTCTCCCAAATTTTATTTTGACATTTTGTGCCAATTTTTTTTTTTGTTTGTCTAGTGAAATTTCACCCAAAATGAAAAATGAAGCAATTTTTGGGATCTAAAAGAATTTAGAAAAGAATCACCCAATATCTATACTAGGTTCAAGTAAGTAGGTGGCAAAAATGATTGATTAATTTTGAAGATTCGATGTTGAAAAGTTGAATACTCTTGAAATATTCTCAAAAGATTATCTCACTTCCTTCATAAAATTGAGTTCTTTGGGGGAAAAAAAAAAAGGAAAAAAAGAAAGAAAGAAAGAAAGATTTCAACATTTTTGGAAAAATGATATAATTAGTGTGGAAGTTGCCAAAGGTACGTACGATGGTATAATAGCCCTTGTCCTGCTTACTACCCAAGATAGGGAAAGGAGTGTTTTGGGCAATAATAAAAGCCCCGAGGTAACAAACCAGTTCTTTTTAGCACCCCAGTTTGTCTTGTGTTATTTGGATAAAAAAAGTGATATGTAAGTCCAAAGGTGATGTGGGAGGTTGGAGAAACCCTAGTTTCATTCTATGGCAAGAGAGGTGTGCAATGTGCAAGTTCTATCATTATTATCTTCATGGACACTCAGCTTATGAAGAAAGGGAGCAGCTTAATAACCCTTTAACAAGCTCTAGCATGTGTGCGACACTTTGTCCAGGCTTTGTCTTTCTTGTGCCCTACATGGTTCTGCACAAGCTTGTCTTTCTTGTGCCCCACATGGTTCTGCACAAGCTTGTCTTTCTTGTGGCTTGCACAGAATGATTCTGCTCACGATTCCACATGTTCTGCAGGCAAAACAATTTTGTTGTCCTGCATGTTCTGCAATACCCAATCAAATGCACAATCTTTGTCATTTGTGGCTTGCACAGAAATCACATGATTTTGATTATGCTCATGCTTCTGCATGTTCTGCAGGCAAAACAATTTTGTTGTCCTGCATGTTCTGCAAATACCTGAGCAAATGCACAATCTTGTCGTTTGTGGCAGGCAAAACAATTATGTTGTCCTGCATGTTCTGCAATACCCGAGCAAATGCACAATCTTGTCTCTTTTGTGGGCTTGCACAGAAATTGCAAGATTTGATTTCTGCTCATGATTTCTGCATGTTCTGCAGGCAAACAATTTTTTGTCCTGCATGTTCTGCAATACCGGAGCAAATGCATAATCTTGTCTTTTGTGGCTTGCACAGAAATGGCATGATTTGATTCTGCGCTCATGATTCTGCTTGTTTTGCAGACAGAACTTTTTTTTCTTTTTGGGGGGTCCTGCATGTTCTGCAATACTAGAACAAATTCAACAGGACAACATCCAATAGGAGAACAAGAAAATGTACGAATAGCATAGTAGTTTTTTTTTCCCCAATTTTATCGCTTTAGCTGAAGTGCTGATCATCCATAAGATAATTTAGCCAGATTTGGCTACAGGCTAAATATGAAAGTAGGAAAAAAAAGAAAAAGGAATCCTTCTATATTCTTGGCTATCTACTGGAACTTAATCAGAAAAATCTGGCAATCTGGAAACTTTTTGGCGTGCCTGTTTTTTAGCCCATCATCCATGATTTTTTTCTGGCAAATTTTGCCAAAATTTGACCTGAAAAATACGGTTTTGACCTACACAAAGGATTAAGCATGGAAAAATTGGGCCAAATTGGTCAGATTTCCAGTTTTTTTTTTTAATTTAAATTTTATAAAAAACCAACCTATACATGGTTCAAGTAGGATGTTTAAGAATTTTCCTTTCATTCTTTTAGTAGCCAAATTTGGCTAAACTGGCTTACAGATGATTCCCACCTTGGCTACATCAGAAAATTGGGGAACAAAAACACTGGTTCTAATAAGGTTTCCAAGAATATAAAAGGATCCTTTTTTTGTGTGTTTCGTATCTGGTAAATAGCCTAATTTGGCTAATAAAATTCCTGAATGCTAGCCAATTTGGCAAACATTACAAAATAGGGGACCAAAAAAACTGCCCACTATCCTCAAGCATCATCAGGGCAAATGCTTTTTCCGGCAAATCTTATAATAGTGAGCAATTCATAGCTATGCACAATCCATTTCATATCTACCAACAATTTTATGTCTCAACATGGTCATGGTGTAAGGCCTTGGGTGAAGGAAGGAAGTAGCACCCACACTAGTACAATGGAGAAAACCCCAAAATTCATCTAAATTGCTTCTCAATATTACAAATATCCCATGCTTAGACTAAATCAGCCTCTCTAAGTTCAATTCAACCATTCTCGCATTGGGAAAAGTCCAATTTAATAGGGCCACTAAGAGTCCTCACTCAAGAAGGAAGTGTGGTTGCTGGTTCACCCTGGTTGTACCTTAGTAACTAGGCTCGGTTTTTCTTATTAATAGAGTTTTCCTTGAAGTCACCCTATCTTTGGGCCTGCTTTCACCCCCTCTCCCCTCTTTGAATGAGCTCCTCCGCAAAGTAAGGAAATTTTATTAAATCCAGGTATGAAATGCTGAAACTCAGCATTTAATGCACAAGTTTGGAGTGTAATTATAGTGGTTGTACAAGTAGGAGCAGTGAAAATATATGTAGGAGCAGTGGAGGCGTTCAGAAAAGAGAGGGTCAAAACAGAAGGCTGAAACTCAGTTTACCACCAAAATAATGGTGTACATTTTTTAAGGTTTTTTTTTTCAATCTCACCCAGTTTTGGACCAAACTCAGGGTTGTAGTCACTGGTGCTGTGTTTTCCTATCTTTACTGAAAACTCTATTATTGCACCTACATTCAACAAGTCTTTACTTCTGCAAAGATTTTGCTGCATCAAGTTCTGGTGAAGCAAAACTACAACAAAGTAAGCAAATGAAATTGAATAATATGATTGCAAATCTGTTGTTGTCTAGTTGAGTGTTGTTTCAGGATCATAAGAAACTTGGCCCGATCTTTGCAGCTCATTTCAACTAAACTCAGTACTTCTGATGAGGTCTCACCCAAATAGAACCCCTTAACCCTTATACCATATTAGTGGGTACCCGTGACCTTCGGACATGGTGAAGTCTTCTGTTTCTTTAAACTTGGTTCATGTTTTAATTTTTTCTTTTAGAAACTTTTATTTTTTTTATTTTTTATTCATCTGCCCCGGTGGCCATCATTGGACACGGTGAAGTGACCTGTTTCTTTAAACTTGGTTCATGTTTTAGTTTTTTTTAGAAACTTTTATCTTCTTCTTTTTTAATGTGTTTTCTGTTTTTATTATTATTTTGTATAATCAAAATAAAATTGTTTCTTTTTCACTTTTATATTTTTGTTTATTTGGATGCATTTCGGATGGCAGAGATGTATCCAAATTTTGTGAAGAAAGTGGTCCGAGGCTGGTCGCAATAGTCTCAGGTGGAAGAAAGTGGGAAACCTTGTGCGGATCTTTGGAGGAACCCATGGAGAGCAGCAGAAGGATTGGCAATGTTGGTCTACCCAACATATTGACTTTCATGTGAGAAGAGCACCCGGGATGGTGGGCAGTGACAAAAAAAAGTTTTTTCACTTTCATAATCTGTGAGCCATGGATTATAGCTCAATAATTAGTTAAGCCTTAGTTCCGTAACTTTCTTTAGTACTAATTATTGGAATGCTTATAAGCCTCAAAGTAATGATTATTAATAGTTGAATCAGCCTTTGTGATATTTCCAAGCATATAATATTTTCTTTATTTCAGTTGATGTAACGCTTAATCAATTAAGCACCCAGTAAACCTTTTAGAATACATTATCCCTTTTATGTTGAAGAGAAGGAAAAGGGGATGTAGAATTAGATGTGATTTATTGATAAATAGGAAATACAAGCCCATAATTAACAATAGCATTTCGCCATGACAAGGTTAAGTTAATCTATAGAAGAATCTTTAAGCACTAATGATGTACTTGTAAGATTGTTAGGATGTAGTCCTAGTACATCTTTATTTAGTTTCACTTCTATCAGACTTCTAAATAGAATCAATTCAAACTTAAGTATTAAACACTTTCGCCTA